>Ga0228710_1012827_pt1 | contig 10232 bp, 8 predicted proteins | sample MedpolnodulmetaG_FD_177995 | JGI IMG/M metagenome (GOLD analysis project Ga0228710, IMG submission 177995) | Root nodule microbial communities from Medicago polymorpha collected in Santa Monica, California, United States - pink nodules | ecosystem: Host-associated > Plants > Roots > Nodule... | reverse complement strand
TTATGTGCTATCACTTTAGTGGTTAACCTATGGTTAGGAGGAAGATGTCCCTTGAGTTTGGCAGAGTTTGTAGCTTCTGCACCTTTGACACCATTGTTAAAGCCTGATGGTGGGATACACCCTATTGTAGTTGGTACTATTTGGAGGCGTATGGTATCCAAAGTTTCTATGAAAGGAGTTGGTAAAGATATGGCTAAATATCTCAATGAATTTCAGTTTGGTGTTGGGGTCTCAGGTGGGGCAGAGGCCATTTTGCACAGTGTCAACATGTTGTTGAACCTGCGACATGAAGATGGTTCCTTGACTATGCTTACAATAGATTTTTCGAATGCTTTCAACTTGGTAGACAGGTTGGCACTGCTACGTGAGGTGAGATTGAGATACTCATCTATTTCTTTATGGGTTGAGTTTCTTTATGGACAGACAACAAGATTATACCTTGTGATGGTCATATTATGTCTACTACTGGAGTTCAACAAGGTGACCCATTAGGACCGCTCCTTTTTGCTCTTGTATTGCACCCTCTTATTCATCAGGTTAGAGATAGTTGTAAGTTTTTTCTTCATGCTTGGTACCTCGATGATGAGACTCTTGTAGGGGATTCAGAGGAGGTGGCTAAAGCTTTAGACATCATTCGAGTTGTTGGGCCAGAATTGGGCCTTGAATTGAATATTCGTAAGACTGAGATCTTTTGGCCTTCATGTGATGGTAATAAGCATTGTGGGGTTGTTCCCTGCAGAGATGGGAGGCCGACGTTGGGGGTGAAATTGCTCGGAGGGGCTGTTAGCTGTGATAAAGGTTTTATTGAGGGGTTGGCCATGAAGAGAGCTTCTAGGGCTGCTGAGTTAATGCATCTTCTTCCTCAGTTACGGGATCCTTAGAGTGAGCTTCTTCTACTTCGATCGTGCATGAGTATTGCCAAACTTTTCTTTGGCTTAAGGACGTGCAAACCGATTCACATGGATGAGGCGGCTATGTTGTTTGATAAAGAGTTGCGTGAAGCGGTTGAAGACATTGCGGTTGGTGGAGGTCCTTTCTTTGGGGACCTTCAATGGAGGATGGCTTCTTTACCTATTAGGTTTGGAGGGTTGGGTTTGTACTCAACATTAGAGGCTTCTTCGTACGATTTTGTGGCTTCTAGGGCACAGTCTTGGGTGCTACAAGATCATATTTTGAGAGACAGTTTGGATGGTCTTCGTGATGTGATTCTAGATTTTGATGTTAGTAGTTTTACTTGTAAAGACATCGTCCCTCCTAAAACACAACATGTTTTGGCGAGTGCTCTTTTTATTAAAAGTGTTCATGATATGGAAGTTAAGTTTGACATGACCATGAGACAAAAGGCAATTTTTGGATGTTTGCAAGCAACACATGCTCAAGATTTTCTTCTAGCTATCCCGATTGATGGGTTAGGTCAGCATATGTCACCAGTGGAGTATCATACTATCCTTAGATATCGTCTTATGATTCCACTGTTTTCTATTGAAGAGGTGTGCCCTGTTTGTCGTAAAGCGTGTCTGAATACTTTTGGGGAGCATGCCGTTCACTGTAAGGAGCTTCCCGGCTTTAAGTACAGACATGACTTTGTTAGGGATGTACTTTTTGATATTTTCAGACGGGTGGGAATATCAGTGAAGAAAGAGGCGCCTGTGAACTTCTTGACTGACCCACTAGATAGAAGATCAACACTCAGGCCTGCAGAAGTTATGGTGTACGGATGGGTAGGTGGAAAACATGCTTGTGTAGACTTGATTGAGGTTTCACCACTTGTGGGATTAGGTGTCAGACCTTTTGCCGTAGGACAGGCAGCCCTAAAAGCTCCGTCAAGCAAAGTGGCCAAACATGAGAAAGCGTGTTCTGAAAATCAACATGCTTTTATACCATTTGCTTTTGACACTTTCGGTTTCCTAGCACCAGAGGCTGTTCACCTTCTACATAGAGTTCAAAAGGTCATGCATAGCAATGTCATGTCTCCTAGGTCCATGAATGTTGTGTTCACGAGGATTGGTTTTGCCATCCAAAAAGGTCTAGCGGCGCAGCTTGTTGTCCGCTTGCCTTCTATTCAAGTGTAAATAATGGTTTATATATATTAATTAATTCTTTTGGTTAAAACATTTTTTAAGTGATTATTGTTTAAACTCCTTAAAGATCACAATTCAATGACGTTAGTGACTTAAAAAAAAAAAGTAAAATTTTCACGTGCTATCTGATTCAATTCATTGTAGACCTTTTTTCATAAAAATTAATTAGATACGTCAAAAAGGGTAGAGTTATGGTTATTAGGTTCAATTGCATGATGATGAGAAATGATTTAGGGATTGTGAGATTGAGAGAAATATGACCCAAGATTCGTGTTGAATACATAAAATTGAAGCGGTCACATGTCATACAAAACATCAAAATCGCGACGTTAAGAGTTGTGAATTGGAAGCATGAATCATGAGACCTAGGGTTTAGGAATAAAATTGGAATTAGGGTGTAAAAATAAGGGAAAAACTAGATTTAACACCCGTGCAACGCACGTATTTGTTCGCGTAGGAAGTAAAGTACAATGCTAGGGATGTACTTTTTGATATTTTCAGACGGGTGGGAATATTAGTGAAGAAAGAGGCGCCTGTGAACTTCTTGACTGACCCACTAGATAGAAGATCAACACTCAGGCCTGCAGAAGTTATGGTGTACGGATGGGTAGGTGGAAAACATGCTTGTGTAGACTTGATTGGGGTTTCACCACTTGTGGGATTAGGTGTCAGACCTTTTGCCGTAGGACAGGCAGCCCTAAAAGCTCCGTCAAGCAAAGTGGCCAAACATGAGAAAGCGTGTTCTGAAAATCAACATGCTTTTATACCATTTGCTTTTGACACTTTCGGTTTCCTAGCACCAGAGGCTGTTCACCTTCTACATAGAGTTCAAAAGGTCATGCATAGCAATGTCATGTCTCCTAGGTCCATGAATGTTGTGTTCACGAGGATTGATTTTGTCATCCAAAAAGGTCTAGCGGCGCAGCTTGTTGTCCGCTTGCCTTCTATTCAAGTGTAAATAATAGTTTATATATATTAATTAATTCTTTTGGTTAAAACATTTTTTAAGTGATTATTGTTTAAACTTCTTAAAGATCACAATTCAATGACGTTAGTGACTTAAAAAAAAAAAGTAAAATTTTCACGCGCTATCTGATTCAATTCATTGTAGACCTTTTTTCATAAAAATTAATTAGATACGTCAAAAAGGGTAGAGTTATGGTTATTAGGTTCAATTGTATGATGATGAGAAATGATTTAGGGATTGTGAGATTGAGAGAAATATGACCCAAGATTTGTGTTGAATACATAAAATTGAAGCGGTCACATGTCATACAAAACATCAAAATCGTGATGTTAAGAGTTGTGAATTGGAAGCATGAATCATGAGACCTAGGGTTTAGGAATAAAATTGGAATTAGGGTGTAAAAATAAGGGAAAAATAGACAAGTAAGTTATATATATATATATATATAGAATAGAATTTTTTGACGGCGATTCCCCTCGTTTCTAGACATCTCCAATTCAGCAGACGCACGAACTAGATCATGATCGCGACTACCTTGCTTCACTCCTTGCAGTGCAGATCAATGATGATGCGCGCCTTTTCCCTTCAAAAACTACGTTCTGATTTGCACAATATTCGCAAAACATCGTTTTCATGGAACCCTATTCTCTCTTCCCGCAAACTCCATGATGCTCCTCCTCCTCCGGTTGGGAAGCTTCTTCATGGATTTCTAGAGAGACTAACAATTGAGAGGGAAAGATTGTGGAATTCTAAAGAGGATATCATTGATAAGCAACAACAACAACAACGTTTCGAATCGGAGATAGAGAAGGCTAGGTCGGCTGGAGAATTGAATTTGATTCGTCATCTTTTGCAGTCAATGCCAGTTCAACTAGAACTAGAACTAGAAGAAGAAACATACGGTCCAGTTCTCAAGTATATAATTGACATGGGAGATGTTGGACAATTTCAAATTTTCTCTAAATTGATTAAAGATCATATTCACGATTCAATATCAATTTCACGATTGGGTTATTATGACATGTTGATGTGGATAAGGGTTAATGACGAGGCCATGATCCGCGATGCTTGTGAATATATTAAAATTAAAAGGGGAGACACAGAAGAAGACACAGAAGAATTACGAGGTAGATTAATCAATCTGTTTTTATCCAAGATGCTTATGTTAATGAAAACGACTTATAATTTGTATGTATTCAATCTTATTGCAGAAAACTACCTTTTGGCTCTTTGTGAAAGTGACCGCAAGGCACAGATTTCAGATGTGTTTAAAAACACAGACATTACAAAGTTGAATTTCTCAGATGAAATATTTTCAAATATGTTCAAATTATTAGGAAGGCTACAGTTGAAATCTGAGGCGGAAAAGTTACTACTCGATTATTATGACGGTACCATTATTATGTTATTGTGTTTTTGATCTGTTTCTTGATTGCTTACCTTTAGAATTTCAGTTTTCAAAGATTAGAAACTTTACAAATGTCCAAGTACTGCCTTGTATTCATGTTAATGACATATTCTTATGTAGTGCAGGAGATTTTCTGGAGGAAATTTCAAACTTCATTGATATTTATGCATTTAGCATTCCAAATTTAGAGGTGACGAACTTATCATGAATGCTTATCGTACTTAAACACCCGTGATGATATGTCATGTGATACTGCGAGGCAGTTATGCGCGCTTATCTACAATTTTCAATCGATTTCACTGTCTATTTTGTCCATTTTGACTGCCAGCAAGAAAGCGATGCTAAAAGCATAATTTTTTTTACAATAGTTGTATGTTACAATTTTTTTTCTTAGCAATTTTCTTATATCATTTTTTGGTAATTTCAAGGTTGAGCATATCATAAAAGAGATTGAGAATTTGCATGGTCTGTTGAAAATTTCACCTACATTCTCTTTGTATGAAAAGCTAATTTTGTATTGCTGTGGTAAGAACAAGGTATAATTTTCTCCTTTATTCATTCTCATATTATGGTTATCAATTAAGTAATTGTCATAAAGTCATCCATGATGAGAAGGAAAACGATAAAAAGACGTTTGCTCCCTTTAGATCAAATTTTCTCTTCTTTCTGTTTTATGTTACTGTCATTTTTCAAAACTGCATTTCATTTTTCTTTTTAACTTATGCAGGTGGATGTAGCTATTTATTTTGTTGATAAAATGTGTGAAGCAGGCTTTATGCCCTCCAGTCACGTAATGCGATCTGTATTAGAGACTTGCTCAGAAACTAATCAAGATTTTCAGGTACTATGTATCTTACGTAGAGCAGCTTCCCTGTTTTTTCTTCTTCTTTGAATTATGTTCTAATCCATTTCTTCGCACAATATGCTGCGTTGGATGAGTGGCAAGACTAGACGGGATAGGATTACGAATGACACCATTAGGGAGAGATTTGGGGTAGCACCTATAGTAAAAAAGATGGTAAAAATGGGCTAAGGTGGTTTGAACATGTAGAGAAAAGGCTTGTAGATGTTGTAGTACAAAGAGTAGATCAGATGGAGGAGGGTAAGATTAGAAGAGGTAGAGAAAGACCAAGAAAAATTATAAGAACTGTTAGGAAAGATTTAGAGGTTAACGAGTTGGATCCATATATAGTTTATGATAGAACACTATGACATAATTTATTTATCAATGTAACTGACCCCACTTAGTGAGATAAGGCTCGATTGTTGTTGTATTTCTTCGCACAATATGTCATGTAAGATTGTCTTTAAACTATTGAACTATGGCACAATACGACATACAAAAGAAAACTCCAAAAGATAAATGCTAAGATTTAATTATGACATGTAAACCGGTTCAAGTTATTCTTCCCCAAATCACTTTTAAAATTACAAAAAACAGAAAAGGCGCCCGGTGCACAAATGCTCCAGCATATGTAGGGACCAAGAAGGGGTCACGCCATTTGGTGTATTGTATACAGCCTTACCGTGTTTTTTTTTAAACAAGAGACCGTTTTTAAGACTTGAACTTGTGACCTTTCAGTCATGTGACAACTACTTCACCGTTGCTCCAAGGCTCGCCTAAAACTTTTACACTTAAATAATGAAATGTATGATTCCTTTTTCCAATTTCAGTAATTTCGGGAAATGACATAAATAATGAAGCAACTATGGGTTAACATTTAAGTGAAGCATTCTTTCTTATTTGTCTTGTTTTACTAATATCTGGTTGTTCATTTTCTATTCCTTTTGCTATATTGACAATCAAGGTTGATCAAATCTATTCCATCTTAAGTCGCCATCGCCTTCACCGTTTTGAGATAAATGAAAAGATTTACTGGCTTTCGGCACACTTTAGTTTAGTGATGAAAGATGTAAGTTTTACCTTATTTTTTTGAATGTATGCTTTCAAAAGATATCATTGTAGTAAAAAGCTTTCTTTTAATATAGGTCAAATACTTATCCGGGTCCTTTAAGTTTCAAGTTTGTTTGAGATAGATCCTTTAAGTTTTTAAGGTTTCAGATAGGTCCTTTAAGTTTCGAGTTTGTTTCAGATAGGTCCTTTCTATCAACCTCCGTTAAGCCAAAGTTAAAGGACCTGTCTGAAACAAACTCGAAACTTAAAAGACCTATCTGAAACCTTATAAACTTAGAGGACCTATCTGAAACAAACTCGAAACTTAAAGGATCTATCTGAAACCTTAGAAACTTAAAGGATCCAGCGAGGTATTTGGCCTTCAATATATTATCAAGTTGCTAATTAGAATATTTCCTTGTAGTATTATGAAGAGATGGAACAATCTGGAATCAACTTCGCAAAAGAAGTTTTTGTAGCCCTTATTCATGCATATGCAGCTTACGATGAATTTGAGAAAGCAAAACAGGTATGTGTAAATATATCTGCTGTCATTCTACAGTTTCTCTTTTGGAGTGACCTTGTAAAGGACATAGCGTTTTGTCCTTAACATTACAGGTTGTTCAAGATCAACGCATACCAGTGAAGTGGGTAATTGAAATTAAAAGAATGCTTGTCTCATCTCTTGCATCACACGGGAAATTGTCCGAGGCACTTGTTTTGTTGGAGGAAATCAAGAAAGCTGGACAAACTTTGAACCCTAGAGCTGTTTTATGTCTCATGGTAAGGTGTTAGATTATTATTAATTTGTATAGCTTCCACTTTAAACCTTAAAACTCATCAATCATTGTACACTCTTAGGATGTGTTATGTTTACACGGCGAGTTGGAGAGGGGTCTTCTCCTACGCACGGAGTTGAGTGGTGAAGATTGGGTTGAAGGTTGCAAAATGGTTATGCGGTACTCGATTCAATACAAAAATTTAAGGTATGATATTATTTTTTGGGTTAATATGTCTTTATCCCATGTAATTTGGGCGAGTTCTGGTTTACCCCCTGTAAAAAAAAAAGTTTAGATTCCAACCCTGTAATTTGAAGATTCTTTTGAAATAGACCCCCTGTAATTTGAAGATTCTTTCGTTTTAGACTCTGAGGCCATCTGACTATGCAAAAATGATGACGTGGCGACACGCTGATTGTATAATTAATTTTTTTATTTTCACTTATATTAATTTTAAAATAAAAAAAACTGAAAATTAATTTTAAAAATAGAAAATAATTCAGATTATTTTTTTCAAAATTGAAAAAATCAGATTTTTTTTTTGGAAATTTAAAAATCAGAAACAAATTCAGATTTTTTTTTCAAAAAATAACAAAAAAATCTGAAATTAAGATTTTGAAAATTAAAATAAAATCAATTTTTTTCAGATTATATAATTTTCAAAATTTTATTTTCATATTTTAATTTGAATTATAAAAAAATTATATTCAGATTTTAGAAAATAAAAAATTCCAGAATTTTTATTTTTGGTAGAAAATTTTTTTTAAAAAAATTTTATTTTGAAAAAAATCTGAACTTTTTTTTAATTTCAAATTTGTTTTTCTAAATTATTTTTTTTATTTTAAAAATAAAATTCCAGATTTTTTTTATTTTAGAAAATTCGGTTTTTTTTGAAATTATATTGATTTTTACGATTTTTTTTTTAACTTCGAAAATTAATTTTCAGATTTTTCTTAAATTATTTTTTATTTTAAAAAAATAGGCAAAATGTCACGTGTGCCCTTAAAAAAATTAAAAACAAAATTAATTATACAGTCAACGTGCCACATAATCAGATATGCATAGTCAGCGCGCCACTCAGCTTGCCACGTCAGCATTTTGTCCAGTCAGATGGCCTCAGGGTCTAAAACGAATGAATCTCAAATTACAGGGTGTGAATCTAAACTTTTTTTTACAGGGGTAAACCGGAACTTGTCCAAATTACTAGGGGTAAAGACATATTAACCCTTATTTTTTTCCCAATATTAAAGTATGATTTTATTCTGCCATTTGTTTATGTTCATTGTATATTTCGCAGTTCTACCATTGAAATGTTTAAACAACTCAAGGATCATTTCGACTGTGATGATTTATATAAGAGAGAGAATCTTTTTGGAGATAGTAAGACTAGGATGTATCATCTTTGGTATGATGTAAGTTTTTGTTTCCGAATAAGGATTCACGATTAATAAGAATTAAATGTTGGTTTAATATTTCTGCCTGAATGAAGCATGACATATTGGTCTCATGTATGTATAGGTCTTTCATCTAAATTTTAAACCTGGGTCTTTGCAATTTGGATTGGACTTGCTGGATCTAATAAAAAAAGAGGTTGGCCTTGTTCCTTTAAGGCAATGTCTTCATTTTCTCCTAAGTCTTTGTGCCAAATCAAGAGATTTGAATAAAGCTAATTTGGTTTGGAAAGAATATGCATTGAATGGACATCCTTATGGATATGATTGCTACCGGAGGTGGGCTTCTAACCTTCATATTATTTTTTCCCTTTCTCATAATATTTTCCTTCTCCTTATGATGTTACTTTATGGCTGTAGAATGTATCACGTACTTTTGGCCTCGGGAGAACACAAATCTGCTGACAGTATACTCGATAAAATTCTATGTTTTGACTCTTATCAGTATCCGAGTTTCATCTTTCTGAAGCACCAATACCGGCACCGCTACGTCAAAAAGAACGACGTATCAGTATCCGAGTTTGAACTTGCTTCCCGTAGTTGGTTCGCCCCACTTATATCGATGAAAACGGGGCAGGCATGAGGTGGGGCGGGTCGACCCACTTAACTCGTCATGTGTTTTATTTTTTAGACTTTATCATTATGAGATTATTTTGGTTGTTGGATTTATTTTAAGATTTGTTTTATGTTGGCGGATTTTCCTTACAATTTGTTAATTATATTGTTTTTACTACAAATTTATTTGCTGTCTATTCTTTTATACTTTCTTACGATAAAAGCTTGGTAAAAGCAACGTAGTTTTTTTTTTGTACATTCGAAAATGGATAAAAGCTTGGTAAAGTGATTTGTTCTATGTTTCATTCATAGCTCATGTTGCTAGACAAGTTAGAACAGGAGTGAACATAGACAATATCAGCTCCTGCACTAAAAAGACCATATCAGCCTGAAACAATTCTTCCAGGAACCAACTCATCAAGATAACTAATCCACCAATAAATCAGAACTACACTACTCCCCCTGAGCTACCAATAACATATGATAAACTCAGCACTGAAACCCGACTCCAGACAGATACTCTATAATACTCTAACAACAGAATTCTCTATTATACCCTAGCAAAACCAAGCACCAAGAGGATTCTCTATTATTCTCTATTATACTCTAGCAACTGCTCAAAACATTTTGTATGTTAGTGTCTACTAGTTTCGATGGTATTTGAGCCAATATTTAATTTGTACTTTTTATGACTATCACAAGTCTCACTAATTAAGGGGCTTGTGAGATGTACACACTAGGGAAATGTTATATAATGAGTAAATAGGCAATTACCCCCTTGAAATTGCAAGTTTCGTCAATTACCTCCATGAAATTAACAAAACATCAATTACCCCCTTGAAATTGCACAATGTTAATCAATTTACCCCCTCTGTCAAATTTTTCTGTTAGTGAACATGACGTTTTGCAAATACCCCCTTGAAGTTTTGCACTTATGTGCAAAATGCCCCCCGAACTTGAAAATTTATATTTTTTTTATGTGTAATGAGAACTATTGTTGTTCTTTTTTATTTATTTATTTAGGGGGAAATAGGATAGAAAGGTAACATAGTGATTTCCTTGATGGTTGATTTATTAAATTTAATATGGAGAAGTGA
>Ga0228710_1012824_pt1 | contig 10234 bp, 4 predicted proteins | sample MedpolnodulmetaG_FD_177995 | JGI IMG/M metagenome (GOLD analysis project Ga0228710, IMG submission 177995) | Root nodule microbial communities from Medicago polymorpha collected in Santa Monica, California, United States - pink nodules | ecosystem: Host-associated > Plants > Roots > Nodule... | reverse complement strand
ATTAATATAATTTTTTTTTTTTGTTTTTGGTCAAAATATAGGGTTATTTTGTTTAAAATTAAAACGTAGAGATTAATAATATCAATATTATTTTTTTGTTACACAATTGGTTGTTTAATACCGTGGACAAAGTTTTACCATTAAGCATAAAAAAAATACATAAAATTTTTAATACAATTTATAGAACATACAATATTCAATATATTTGAAGAAAAAAAAGTCTACAATGTTTAGGAAAAAGTCACATATTAGTGTATTTTTTTTAGGGATTTGAGATTCAAGTTGAGAATATTTGATTTTTGGTTCAGGGATTAAAGTGAGCATTTTCTACTTTCATTTTAGTCCCTGAGACCAGCGGCGAAGCTAACACAATTATTATGAGGAGACCAAATATAAACAAGAAATAAAATATATATTTTTAAAAATAATATATTAAACTTAATCAATAAATAAAATAAATTTACAATAATTTTTACTTATATTTAATGAAACGACAACGAAGAAACTAAAATCTGAAAATAATTATGTATAAAGTTGAGCTTTATGAAGTTTTAATTAGTCAAATTTATCTATAATTGACATTAAACCAAATAGATTATCAATATTTTATTAATATCATCCATTTTTAAACCAACAAAATTGTTTGGAGTAGCCAAATAAAAAAATAATGGGGTAGCTACTTACAAAACTACACTAATTATTGAAGTTTTTTTTTCTCTTTTGCCAATGCTACCCCATTCATATGCAAGCATTCGCCCCTGCCTGTGACACACTTAACAGAATTATTTAACGGCAGAGACTAAAGTGATAACAGAAGTGCAGAATCAGGGACTTCTTTATATTTAATCCTGAGTCAGGGACCTATGTGACAACGAGGTGCAAAGTCAGGGATTAAAGTGACCATTTCTCATAATGAAATGAAACACATTAATAATACAATTACAAGTTTGCCCTGTTTTTTCTATTTCATCATTTGCTCATCGTTCCCTCATTTTCTTCTCTTCACCGTTTTTATTATGTAGTTCTATGGAGGTACTTGTTAAAAAAAGTACAACTGTGTAGTTCCACAACTGGCCAGTAGGCAAACATTCTGATAACAAGTCCAATTGACATTCGCTTAACAAGTGCAATCGAGTAGTTCTATGGAGCTGCTCGTAAAAAACAAACTTTAGCAAAATATATGGAATTTGTGGTGCTCCTCGTGTGTATTCTCGTATTAGTTTATTCCGATGCTACTTATGAACGATGTCAAAACAACCACATCTTCGATTGAATTAAGTTGACAATTCAACAAATACAGAGAAGGTGATTGATCCCATAGAGTTAGATTATAAATATTGGATTTATAATCCAATATAGAGAAGATTTAATGGGTCAATCAACCTTGAACTTTCACTGACTTGAGCGTTGCAGTATACACAAGTACATCATCACTCCACTCTGATGGACACGAATAACCGATGAACCATAGCGGATGAACAACAATATAATCCATAAGCCAACAATCTTAGGTATGAAAGGATCAAAAATCTCGACCAATGATCTCTACATTATCGATTGTTAAAATCTACCCTTAATCTTGACTATTGATGATATGGAGATAAATGGTCAAATCGCTATATTATTTCCTAAATTGTTTCCTTCCAGTTGAGACAATACATTTTTAGTTGTAATAGACGATGCAACACACATTTTTTTAATTGACGTGTCGTAAAACCAATATAATACAATGAATGATTCCACATCCTCAAGTTTAATGACACATCAATAAAAAGAACTTGACATGTCATTGAGTCCAAAAAGCTAAGAGCATTCACGATGGAGAAATTCATTTTTTAGTACTTAAATAGATCTCACATGCATACATCACTTATTAATAATTTTTTAATAGTAGTACGTAATAAAACTCATTTCCTCCAATTCAACACTTCACACAAATTTCTTAAACGAAACCCACCAATCACACACAAATTTCTTAAAATGTATTTTTTAATCATCTATCAATAACTCTATATCATTATATTTCAAATATAAATCTTTAAAATGAATGGAATCTATTCAGAGAGGATACATATTTAAGACACTCTTCTTGTTAGATACCATTCTGCTTTTCCATGCAATGGAAGTACCCATCATGTTCCGATGTTTATAGAGTTAGTACACTTCATTTTTTTTTTGGATGGTCTAAGCGAGAGAGAAAAATTAAACTAAATTTTAAAAAGGATTGACCAATTCCATAAGAATAGGAAGATCAACATTACAATTTCAATTGAGCCTTTAACTAAATAATTTCAAGTGATGTTGAAATCCAATAAAGAAAAGTGAAAAAAATAAATAAGCAAAGATGCCAATCACCCTTTAACTTACACTATTATGTAGACAATCAATTGGATAAACACAACTCATAGAAAAGATAATGATCATTTGAAAATAATGAAAAATGTTGATATTTAGTGACCAACACCCATAATATTTTGCATATAAATAAACCTACATAAAGCCAGTACAAAACTTGTGAGCAGATATAAATATTATCCATTTTGATCAAGGGGTAGATAAATTCATAGCACATGGTAGATCAGATTCTTGTGTCAAAATCAAATAAACTCAATGAAAAAGAAAGAAGAAAGAAAGTGTCAGCTTTATTCATATATAGTTGAATTATTGAGAAAATGAGGACCTAAAAGGTACATTTTTCCTGCACATTTTCACCCCCCACATTTCCTATATCACTATCAAAGGTCTAGAAGTGGTGGGACAAAGGATCAATATTAAGGTCTTGAAAAGTATACAAATCCAAGGAAAGTGTCCTGAGACAATGATATCCTTGTTCTTATAACAAGCAGGCCTAAAAAAGATAGAGAACGGTATAGAGAGGCATTGGAGGACCTTGCATGAGAACAAGGGGATAAGGACAGCTAAGTTACAAATGTTGAGGCTTTTCCTTATGTACATATCTGGTACTATATTGACCAATTCTCACGTTTTTATTTGATGGCAAGCAAGTTAAAGAGAACATATAAAAACCTGCAATAACACGAATATGGATTCCATGCATTCACGGATCGCACACATTGATCGATGCTTTCAATTTGGTCGGTTTGAATTTGATCCAACAACAAATGAATTTGGGGGTCTAACTCATCCTTACAAAACCGGTTCATAAGGTGAGGATTGCCTCCTCTATATAAACTCTTATCAAGAGTCTTATCTATCCGATGTGGGACATGAGTTTTTCCCAATACACCCCCGTCACGCCAAGCACTCTTTGGGCTTTGGTGCGTGAATCGGTGGTCACGCTCAGCAGCACTCTTTGGGCTTGATGCGTGAATCGGTAGGTGGCCCTTGAATTCGACAGACTCTGATACCATAATGAAATTGGGGTTTAACTCATCCTTACAAAACCGGTTTTTAAGGATGAGTTAGGCCCCCAATTTCATTATGATCATTGATGTGTTGATTGCATAAATACGTAGGATCCATGATCGTCGAGAACCCCAAATCCAATAACACACAGGTCATATATTAAAACACTTACATCTTCTTCTTATCGTTCCTTGTCTACATTTCATAATGTGTATCCAAATAAAAAAAATCGATCAGAAAAGAATGAGTAAGTAATAATATCAATTTGAAGAGAAAAAAAGAGAGGATATGAACCAAATAAGCAAGAAAGAGCAAAATAAAATCAATGAGACGGAACAAAGAAATATATAAAATCGACTCATGTGTAAGATATAACTACATCAATTTGACTACCATTCAAAAAAAATAAATATTAGGACAACCATTTTGTAACAATTTTTTGACAATTTTCTCTCATACTCACATTATACTCTTTTTTATTCTCTCTCATTCTTTTTCTTTCTATTCTTTATGACCAATACAAAGAGAGATAAACAAAGTTGTCATAAAAGCTGTCCCAAAGCGTTGTACAAATATCACTACTCAAAAAAAAAATGTAGTATCCAACAATCCAAATAAAAATAGATTTATACAGGAACATTAAAACAACATCATCAAACTCGTGTATATATATGGCACATTCTAGAGTTAAAGAGTGTTTCATATCTCACTACGTTGATGAGTGACCTTATGCTACATGCTTCTACAATACTCCTCTTCAACTAATTTTCCCCCCTAGAAAAACTATATTTTGTTTTTAACAAAACCTCTTCTTCTTCTTCAACTATTCTCTCCTACCGTTTCATTCAATTTGAATTTCGTCAAATCTAAGACCAGCTTAAAGGTAAGGCTACTAGAGCAATCACTTTAAGTCCACCAATAAAAAAGTATATTTCATTAAATTTTATAAGTAAAAATGTCTCGTATTCTAACAAAAAAGGCCTCATGCCAAATCCACTAGTCAATCATCAGCAACAAGTGTCTCTCACCGATTTTCCGCCTTCCATCCACCATTGAAGAGAAACATCATTCTCGTGAAATAACAAGTTTAAAAAAAAAACATGAACTAAAAAACAGAGAGAGACAACCAGAAGGTAGAGAAAAGAAAAGAATAAGGTATTGGTGGGGTATCATAACAACCTTGAAACATTACAATTTTATAGTCAATGATACTCACTCATGGTAGGAGATCTATCAAGCTCTCTCACGCTAGAATGAGACATATATAGGTATTTTTCAAATGAAAAGTTCACCATCATATATCCCAAGTAGAAAACTTGGTTGGTGAATTAAAGGACACTAAATGAGTACTAACAAGGAGATTCAAAATTCAAACCTTAAAAACTACGCTAACATTTATTTATCCAAAAACGTTCACATTATCATCAGTACATTAGAGTAGATAACTTGAAGTGTAAATTTTATCGAGTTCAATGAAAAGGGATAATGTTTATATTTTAATATTTGAGCCTATTTTTATCGAAAATTGTTGAACAATATTCATTAGATCATAAAATATTTTAATTAAATTCATAAAATTGTAGTATCTTCATTTTAAAAACGAGCAATGCTATATATCCCAAAGAATATTATAGCGAAGAACTCACGATTGAGATTCCAACCAATAAAAGCAGCTGTTGGCCACAAAACATGGGGTCAGGTTTTTATTTTCAATTTTTTTATGAATCCTATGGCTATTAACTTGCCAGCAATGTCGGGAACCGCTTGGGAAAATGCTTCTCGCGGTCTCTAGCATTTTCCTTTAAAAACATATAAATTTCATAAAAATTGGTAGGATGGGAAAAAATTGTTGAATTGCATAACAATGAATATCATTCAAATTTTATTGAGTGATGTTTTCTCTAAACTTACACTTGATGTACTAAATTGGTAATAAGGGTTTAGCATTGAAACCTTAAGTACTTGGTTCAAATCTCTCCTATTTTTTTAAAAGGAAATGTTTTCTCTAAAATTTATGAATAGAGAAAACATCATTAAAATTGAAAGAATTCAATAATTTGTCATTTTGTTAACTCCTTCTATTAGAGTATATGAGGTGTCATATTAACTATCTCTATGACATTCCACATCATAATACCAGTGTGACAAAAGATATTTTTGGATTGCATTTACTTTTAAGGAGTAATTAACCTGGAAGTGGAAAATTGTGGAGACCACATGACTTCTAATTCTAATTTGATTGAGAACCCTGTAATTCAAACTTTTTTTTCCTTCCTTAAACTTCATTTTGGGTTGATAACGATAGTTTTCTGTTGGCCCCATATATGAAAATTGATGTTTACACTAAATGATTTGTTGTCACACACATGAAAATGATCAAAATATCTTAACAGTAGTTAACTATTATTCACTCCAAAAAGAAAAATTAAGCCGTGATTTGTAGTTAATTACAGTTGAGGATATTAAATGTCATTTCGAATATGTGCGAAAGCAAATCATTTAGTCTAAAAAGCAATTTTCTTATGTTGCCTTATGTACTAAGCCTCTCAATACGGGCCCATAAAGAACTTCACTGCACCCACAAGAACCGTCAATTATTCTTGGAAATTACTACTTTCGTTTTGAATTTTGTTTATTTCTTTAATTCAGCGTGAGATAACTCACGCTGAGGTCGGTTGAACCGGCTTCTAAAGTGATTGAATCGATTTTAAAAGTGTCGGCGTTATTTAATTCACGTTGAAAAATGTCGAACGCGACACGCTGGATTAAAGAAATTGGCAAAATTCAAATTGATAAGAGTAATTTTCTTATTCGTTGTCTTTTAGTTGAAGGTGAGTGTTAGTTTAGTGGAAGGTGAAAAACACCTCCATGAAAATATGTGAAATTCAAATTCCTACTAAATAGAAGGAATAGAACATAGCTCCATGTGACATTCGAATATCTGTGTTGCAAATTGTGGTATATGGTAAACTGTAACCCGACCAAGACCAAATAATCTTTAACATGAGAACAAAGATATGCTCTTGTGAGAGATTTCATACAAGTGGACCAATTGCCTCTCTATTTTGATGTGGACACTTGTATTAGTCAAGATTGTCTTCAGCTACTTTATTTCTCAACATTCACGTGATATTATCCTCAAATTAGCAATGGCATGCCATTATGATCATGAAAATTTGATGCAAACTTATGATCATAAACAAGAGTCAACATTAAACCTTAATTACAATGATCAAGGAAAAGTCCCAAGCACCCATTATGATGAACCATTGACGAAATTCAATGTTAAAGCCTTTCACACTCTAAGATGCGGAATAAAGTTTATTTCGTTTGCATCTTCAAGAATATATATATATTGATATTATTTTTTTGGTACACATTTATATAGATATCTAATGAAATCTCACCGATTATATATTTTTATTGTATTATTTTTAAAATGCTTATCCAAATATTATCTGAGCACAAACAACTTGGAGAAATGGTAGCTCACAACCTCATGAAACTGAGGCAAGCAATAATTTGGTAACAGATTTCGGGTTATTGTAGTGTGTCCATAGAACTAGATTGCAAGTTAGTGATTGATGAAATTGCCGGTAAACCCAACTTTCGATCTAAATTTGGTCCTATTTTGTACGCTTGTAAAGCTTCTTTCCTGATTTTATCAAACTTTTGGATAATTTTACTACGAGACAAGCCAACAATATTACTCACTTATTAGCTAAAGCATCAATATCATTGTCTTTTGTTAGTCGCGAATATTTTGATTATGAATAATGCTAGTTTCAGTGAATATTTATTTAGCAAAATTAGCCCGAAATCATTCTCATTGGCCATCTGCCCATGTTTTCCGCCTAATTCCTACTTAAAATAGCCGCATGTATTCTAAACATGACTCTAAATAGCGACACGTACCCTTCGTGAAATTTCCTAAGTGATTTTCTTGGGATATATAGCAGCGCTCTTTGATTATATCTTGTTCTGAATTGAAGATACTTTAAAAAAAATAAAATGAGTTAATTTTATTTCTATAAAAAAATATGTATCACATCAAAACTGATTTAGACATTACCTTATGTATGATGAATAGCATTAATGGGAAAACATCCATACATAAAGCACAAATATATTCCCTGTCATAGAATCGACCATTTTTCTTACGTATTTGTTCCTACCTTCTTGCTTTTGGAATCTCAGCTAATTGATCATAGACTAGTTAAACAGTCAATTTGACTAGCACCCATTATTATTACATCCTTTTCTCTAATATATCAAATAATTGGTCAGAGAGAAATGCTTGATTGTTTCATAAGTCCCTGTCCTTGTAACAACATCTACCCATCATCCTCACACGTGCAGTGCCAGTGGATACTCTTGTAAATACATGGCTCATTCTGACTCTTTCGTGTGAAAGTTGGTCCACTCTAAAACAATGAAAGTCTAATTGATAAGGATGCAGTTTATATCTTGATAAAGATGTAGGTTCAAATTTCAGTATAGATGTGATCATGTGAGAATTTTGTTGGTAGACAAATGTAAGAATTTAAGTATTAAGTTTTATTTGCGCATATGTTTGGTTCTAGAATTAAAAAATTGATTTATTAAGTCTAAATATAGATTAAGGTAAAATGATTACTGTTTTGATAGATTATTTAACGTGAACTGATTAATAAATTCAAGAAGTAAAAGTTCAAAATTTGTAACTTTAAATTAGAATAAATTTTAAAAATAAAACCAATTTTACTTTTCTAACTTTAAATGTAAGAATTTCTTTTTAGATATACAAAATAACAATAATCATTGAAAACTCACGTCATGATGTGGAGGAGGCGAAGTTCGAACCCCGCTCACAAACTCTATAATGGACATCGGCGTCTTCACTAGTTTAACTGAGACTTGTGGACAAAATCAATTTTACTTATCAACAATCAAACATGTTAAAATATACAATTATATTCAATTAACTCATTTACCTAAATTATTATCGATGTTGGTGTGTTTGTACAATTTTTATGTAAGTGTTTCATAGGTCGCAAATACCAACTCATCGAAATTTTAAAATTTTGAGAAAGAAGCTGACCCACTTCAATATGCAACAAGGCATGCAGTACATTTTCAACCTCTTGTACTTTTTCTTTTCCGTAAAAGTCCATGTGGAAACAGTGTGAACTTAAATATTGTATTTATGTGCATTATTAAGTACATAACGAGCCTTTAATGCAAGTACCAAAATATTCCAAACCACTTCATCTCTCTATAGAAGTTGAAAGTTGAAACTGCAGTGTATAGACATAAAATAAACTGTTTCAGCCTTGGAACCAATTATTTTAATCCATAATGAAGAAAACTATGCAAATGCATAGTTGGGAGAGGGGGAAAAAACAAAAGAAAAATAATAACAAATGGATTAGAGGTTATCATGTATCATTATGCCAAACTGTTGCATCAATAATTTATAGATAGCATAGATGTTTTAAATCGGAGTCGCATTGGTCTTGATATCGTTGAGAATCGCATTATGTTAAAACAACAAAGATAAAAAAAAACAAGAAACTCACTATGTTTGATAATAATGTTTGGTCAATTGTACATACGTCTCTAACTTCTTTTCAAACTTATGATATTGTACATAATACACCATGTATATAATTTCTACGGTTTAATTTATAAGATTACCTTGAATTTGATGTCGCGGTCTATATTGTGGTCGCAGATATTTTAGTTGGTGATGCATTTTTCTTCTTTTCGAATCACATCGAACAATCCAGTGGCCACATTAATCTACATTTTATTTTTTTTAAACTAAGTGTCTATGTTGATCCACTTCAGAGATTCTTGAATTTCCTATTTCTTTATGGATTTTCATAGTCAAATTTCTTTCTTTCTTTCTAAGACTTGGATTAATTGAATGTCAAAGAACATTTATCTATTTCGACTAAATGTAATTACTCTTTCTTTGTATGCTATCCCCATAAGTAATTACTATTCTTATACCTACGTGGATATATGACTTTTATAAAATTGGAAACTCATTGGCAGGACCACTAACCACAGACTTATATAAACGAGTATTGTAACTCATAATGATTTGATTAAGTCTATGATATTTTGGGTTAGTGGGAGTTTGTTATAGCATTTTTAAAATGCTTGGGCCATTCTTTAATGACACATTCTTTTTAATTTAAGTGTGTCACTATAAATTCATCATCTGTTAGAAAAGTGAGTCTTTGACCTGTATGATTTGTTTTTCCTATCGAATTCAATTTTTGCAGTATTAAAGTTTACTTCTCTTTCGAATTAGTGCTTTGACCATACATATATTTTAAAATTTAAATTTTATATTCTTTTAGTAATTGAGTATTGTCATCCAAGTGGGAGATTGTTGGATTAATTATTTAATTACTTAATTATGGTCTATTGTGTTAAACACCAATTAGTTGATGAATATGTGTGATTAGGCTATTCTTTCTAAATGGATCGTGATGGGTTGGACCATTTAGCTGAGCCCAATGAGAGGTCTCTGTCCTCAGCCGTTTAGCTATTTAAACGTCATCCCATCAGACGGTTAAACTATTCTGAACATTCTGGTGCTAAACGGAATGAGGGTAGTCATCCCTCCCATCCTTCTGACAGTTATCTTTCATCAACTTAATTCATAGGTACACAATTTCTTCTTCCTCCTTTATTATTGATGATATGCTATAATTTGTATCTAGTGATCCATGGCTAAATTCTAAAAACTTTTATCAGAGCATTGTATTTTATTATTATATGAAGTTTACTTTTGGTCCAAAAAAAAAATTATTATATGAAGTTTAAATTAGATAATATGAAGCCTAATGTTTTTTTTTTTTTTTTTAGGGGATGA
>Ga0228710_1012823_pt1 | contig 10235 bp, 6 predicted proteins | sample MedpolnodulmetaG_FD_177995 | JGI IMG/M metagenome (GOLD analysis project Ga0228710, IMG submission 177995) | Root nodule microbial communities from Medicago polymorpha collected in Santa Monica, California, United States - pink nodules | ecosystem: Host-associated > Plants > Roots > Nodule... | reverse complement strand
AGAAACAATCCTTTTTTTTTTTTTTTTTTAATTCAAGTGCATCATTCTTAAAAAGAATACCAACAACTTTCAATATGGAACACTCTGGGCTGAAGCTCCCTTCACAAACTCCATGACTGCGTCTGCTTCCGATCTCTTATCATCTATCATTGCCTCTATCAATAACTCGGTTGTGGCATGTTTGAATTGGAATTCTCAATTGTTTTTGACTTGGATTCTATTGTTTAAATGAGTTTTTTTTTATCTGGGTATGTTGAAGGAAAGTTGTCATCGACAATTGCTTCAAATTTCAACTATGGAATACTCTTGTGTTGTTTAATCTTTTTTTACTATGTTCTGATTTCAATTTCTTATTCTCTACAATTTTGTAATCCAAAGTGAAAGCATATGTTCTGGAGCATGTTTACATCTCCCAACCAATTTTTGTTTTGGGTTATGATTTGTTTGCTGGTTGGATTGTTAATTCCAGGAACCGTAACTGGAGAATGTTAGGAACTTAAAATTGTAGAAGAAGAGGAACAGTTAAGACCATTTATTATTAATAATAATAAAAATAAATGGTTGCACTATATTAATCATACCGGTAGCCAGTTAATGAAATTAAAAAGTGGATGATGTGGCTGATTTTAATTGGGGGGTGTTAAAGGGGTGTGTTAGAGAGTGTGACAATAGCATTTCTCTTTCGACAAACATATAATTTATTTTCAGCGGTAAACAAATTCCCCTTTGTTGGGCTATCGATTGACCTTGAGCATTGAGATTTTAAAACAAAACCAATAACTAATGCACGTAAATAGGGTCATTATTGTGCCAGAAAAAATATACTAGCCGTTAGAAACCCTACATCGGCTTGCGAGTTGTCAAAACCTCTTTAACTCAACTCGAGTCCAGGTATGCTCCATTTAGCACTTGCTCCATTTAGTCCATTTATGGTTTAGATGCAAGACATGTGGCAAAAAACAATCTAAGGGCTGAGATTTAATTAAAATAAAAAGAGTTTGTTTAATATAAAAAATGAAATCTCTCTTCTTCTCCCTTGTGATCTCAATCTTCTTCCCCCTCTTCTCTCATCGCAGCTCACTGTCACCTCCGCCTGTTTCCATCGCCGCCGTCCTATCAATTAAAGCACTTTGAACATAAAAGCTTGCTTGTTAATTTTAATCTTGCAATTTCTTTATTACTGTAAACAGATTCAGCCCTTTTGATTTTTGTTTTTGGGTTGTATGCCGAAATTTCCTCAATCAAAGGTGAGTGAGCATCAGTGGGAATGGCTGTGGGCAGCAACAGGAGTTGAGGGGAGAAGAAGATTGAGATAGCAGCGGAGAGGAAAGGTGAGTGAGTGACAAAGAGAAATTGCATTTTTTGTTTGTTTTTATTAAATAAATATTTTTTTAAAATATTAAATCTCAACCCTTAATTATTTTTTTGCCACATGTCTTGCATCTAGATCTTAAATGGACTAAATGGAGCAAGTGCTAAATGGAGCATACCTGTAACTCTTGTCAATTCAATTACTCCAACGATAATCTTGATCTTTTAACTGCTTTTGGTGATTATCATGCCCGATCATTAGGTTTAGTCTCCTACTATAAATAATCTCAATCAAGTGACATGTTTCTCTTCAATTTGTGTTCTTTCTCCTATGATTACCACTTCTTGATCTCCTATTCTTTCCTTGCTCACTCGATTCACCTTTTCTAATAAAATAACAACTTCTTCTTCCCAAAACCAAAACATTCGTGAAGAAATCTTTCATGGAACTCTTCTCCCTGTGCAAGATAATCTCACTCTTTGCCCTTGTACCGGGTACGTGACTTCTACGACTTCTAAGGCGTTCTTTTTTTAACTTGTCAGCTTTGAACTTTCCATTCTTATAATATTTTTTTCCTATTTTATTTGTTCAATTAGTAGAACCTTTTCGCCTAGTTGTGATAGATCAATCAAATTTTGATTAACTAGCTTCTTTCTTATGCAAAATTCTAATCCACTAGCAGCCATTTTGACCACCTTTATTTATGGGATAGTTGTGAAACTTTTTGCCCCTATTTTCTTAATCTAGGAAGATAATCATTCACATATTTGTTGTATTTCCTCTTAGTATTGAACAAATTAACTACAGTGACTCACATGCCTGTATAGAATTGAACTTGGAAATTTCTTTCCAATTGGCTCCAATTATACAAAGTTTGGATAACATTGAAAACCATCTAAAAGCCTTTTTTGTCAGTAAAATGAAGAAAAGTTTCATTTGCAATCATTCATCATCATGAACAAGTTATCTTGATTCTGTCGTATATACGGTAATATGGTCAATGGTTGATACTCCACTTTCAACATCAAACCTTGTTAGTTTAGAAACTTTAATTCCTCTTGGAATCTCTTACATTTTGTGCATTTAAATCATTTATATTCAACACATGTACATTTCCATTGTGTAATCTTTTTGGATCAACACCCCACTGTGTTCAAGTTCACATCATTGTTTTCATTATAGTTTAGTACAACTTCTAGATCAATCACAAGTTGTGGAATTAAACTATATAAAAGGCCATTATACCCAAAAACAATATGTGTAGTGCATACGCAGATTTCTCTTACCCCTTCAACGGAATCGCAATAGAGCTGCACTGAATATTATTATAAGCGGTGGTTATCTAGCTAAAATAGTGATTTCTGATACAGTGGCAACAGAAACCAATTCAACTTTAGCTCTCATACTTCCATTATTTGTCTGAACCATCTCCAAAGATATACATTCCTTTAGTTCTGCCAATATTTGACTCATGTCTGGCCTTTCAACTGCATTTGATGAAGTGCATGACATGGCAATCTCTACAGCTTTCCATGCTGAATTGATGCTAAATTCACCCTGCAACCTTGGATCAACAACATTTTGAATATCTCCTCCTTCAACTATAGGAATAACCCATTCAAGTATGTGAAGGTATTCACCAGATACTCTCACTATGGCTTTCTTTCCAGTGATCAACTCAAATAGAATGATTCCAAAGCTGTAGATATCATTCTTTTTGTTTGTGTTCCTTGTTCTTTGATATCTATTAAGAAAACAAACAAACTAAATTAGTAATATTGATCTAATTAATATATTTCTTCTTTTCAATATAATGTTCGATTATACAAATTATAGATCAAAATAAACAACTAATTTTTCCAAACTATTGTTAATAGAGTACCTCAAAAGTTTTATCAAGAGCATTGATAATCGGGTTAATAGGTCTTTACCCTCCTGTAATATAGGTCATTTTCGGTTTTCCCCCATGTAAATATTTTTATTTGATTTACCCCTGTAAAAAAAAATTGTTTTGATTTACCCCCCACCCCCCAATAGGCCAAACAAAAACCAATTTTTTTTCAAGAAATTTTCATTTTTGTTTGGCCTATTAGGGGGTAAATCAAAACAAATTTTTTTTACAGGAGGGTAAATAAAAAAAAAATTGCAGGGGGAAAAACCGGAAATGACTTATATTACAGGGGTTTCCTAAAACAATATTAGATCCGATATATATAACAATAAATTAGTAGTGTCTCAAAAATCTTTTATAGGCAAAAATGTTGTCGCATTCAAATTCTACTATATTCAATTTTTCGTCTCTATTTTAATTGATTTATCGTGTTAGTTCTCTTGTTTGGATGCATCCACTACTGCAGAACAGAGTTTTTACATCAGTTGGAAATGATTTTTCACATCAGGTGACAACCGATGTAATGTGATTTGATGTGGTATGTCCACATCCTTTCACATCGGGTTTCGACTGTTGTGAAATCTTGTTTTCTACATCAGGTCTCTTCCACTGTGGTAATAGACGCACTTTAAACTATCCACTGGTGTAAATGTTATATCCTATTAGGAATTCCCCTCATGTATTTATGTCAACTGATGTAAAAACTCACCGTGTTTATCTTTCCTAACAGGTATTTTCCGTGCTGATGTGAAAACTAAAAACCCTTGATGTCGAATGTATATTATCTATTAGTGATCTACTAATTTTCTCTTGTTTAATCATGTAGTAGTAGCAGTCTTACAATTTGTACACTATTAAATTGTTGTCGGTAGTCGGTATGTCAACTGTGATTTATAAGTCTCATATTAGATACAAAAGAAGTGAATTTTGAGTGATATATAATGAGAGATCACATATTTGTGATGATTTTACATTTGACAAAATTATACTTTTGGTCTGTTTTCAAATGAATATTTCAATTCAACCTGGTTTTACTTTCGGTCACCTCTAAGTCTTCAAATATATGGTTCAACACACATGTTTGCGGTGGCATAGCTCTTAATGGGCATAGTTGGGTCATGTCCCTCGTCCTAAAAGAAACAACAAAAATTATACAGAGAAAAATATTAAAATACCCTTATATTTTTAATAAAATTATTTGCGGTCCACCCGCCATTTTCTTCTCATGTATGTGTTCCACTCCATCGTAAACAAACGTGACAGTAATTGAGTAGAATTCTCACATGTTTCTGTCATATAGATACCTCCGCGCCTTTCTTGGTTTTTTTTTTGGTGGTGGCCGGGGTTCGAACCCCAGACATTGCATATATTATTTATTGTCCATACCAACTGAGCTAAGCTCACGAGGACTTTCCTGGTTTATACAACCCTTAGTATTGTCATAGAATTCAAATAGCATAATCTATAATTATTAATTAAATCCCCTTGTAAGTTTTTGTTTCTTCTTTTTATAAAACAACTAATTTAATAGATTATTTCATTTTTTGGTCCGTAAGTGATTATGAACTAACTTATTTACCTCATAATTCCTGACTTTCAAAGGTAATAACCCGTTCTTCACTTTCCTATTATTTTTACAGTGTCTAATGATTTGAAAGCACTTTTCAGATACAGATAAATAAGAAATAACAATATAGCTACTTAGTGAGTTTGAATTTAAACACAATAATAAAAATGTTACAACTAATCCTAAATGCCAGTATTATTATCTAATTTTTTTAAGAAGCTAAAATGGACTTTAATTAACCAAACAACTTTATTTTCCCCACACAAAGAGTGCAACAAAGAAGTAAAGAAGAAAATATCACTTACAACCAAAAAAACGTTAAAAATCACTGGGAACAAAGGTGATATAAAACAAAACAAATTAACACCTCAAATACATGGCAGAGAATTAAGCTACCACATGTGGTAGTTAAAGGCAAGATTAACGTGATGACCCTTCACCACCAATAAGATTGAATCTCAATATTGTCGAGAAGGTGGTAAATAAATTCCTCCTTTTGATGAAAGATATGAGTGTTTCGTTCTCCCTAAATAACCCAAATAGTAGAAAACCAAAACAAATGAAAAATATCTTGTGTTTTTTATTTTAATATCCTCGAAATGCAACAAACTAAACAAGATGATATGAAATTATACATGGTAGTAGGGCAGGTCGGGAACGGGTTTTAACATACTCGCGCCCCGCCCCCGCTTCATTGTACTCATTCCCACCCCAAACACGTCAGGGATAGAAAAATCACACCCAAACCTGCCATAGCAGGGACGGGTTTCCCAGCCCCGCCCTAACCCCCCACCCGCGAAACTATAGTAAAGAAAAAACATGTTTTTTTTCTTCACATATCTAAAAAAACATTATTTAGATAAGTACTTACTATGTTAAAAAGGGTATGAGTAATATGATTATCAAATATAAGGGTAAAAAAGTAATTTAAAATAAACGTGGCGGGTGCGGGGGTGGGTGTGGGGTAGGGTTGACCATCCCCCGACCCCGCCCTAGTACTAAAGAAACGGGTTTTCCCTGCACCCGCACCACAACCTTTTAAATCGGCTTTTCCTCGTTAAATACAGGGCGGGGTCTGGGCGGGGGCGGGTTCAAATGTCATGCCTAAACGAAATGTGATATGGGTTGACCATGATGAAGTCTTACCAATTATAAACATCATTCAAAATTTGACGGTAAAATTTGCAGTGAAGAAAAAGATGATCTGAATTCTCTAGGTTGCAACACACACCTACACAAAGTTGATTGTTTGCTGAAATCACCCCCCCTTTTGTAAATATTATCGTTTGTCGAGATACACTTACTTATAGAGGACATCTATATGTGAAATTAAATGAGAATTCTCACCAATGATGTCCTGACCCTCCATTATTAAGAAATTGTATGCTCTACTAAAAGTATTCTTTTTAAAACATGCAAATTTGTAAGCCACCTATCACGCACATTCTCCTGCAAAACAATATTAACCAACTAAGTACAACACTCCCCTAGTTGATCCTCTTCCCAAGCCCACATCCTCCTCCGCCAGTTTCAAACCTCTCCACCCTCGGTCCAATTTAAATTCTTTATCTCAGCCACTGTCGCCATTTTAGAATTAGATAAATCAAAAAGACGGCTAAATCTAACCTTCAAAACCTCTCTGTCTATCCAACAATTCCACCTAAATAGCGTTGAGGTTCCATCACCCAATTGACGCCTCATGTTATTGTCTATTCACCAACCTACACCAACACCAACACCATTTCTAATATTAAGTAAATTGTTCCACCACACTTAACCCCCTCCACCATCCTCTCGGAAAATACCCCATTCCACACCATATCTAGCTGATAAAACTCTAACCAAAAGCTCCCACTATCTTCCTTCAACCTCTAACAACGTTTTCCAATCAGAGCCATATTGAACTCCCTCAACCTTGTAACCCTCAGACCCCATACTCCTTTTTAGAATATAGTCCTCGGAGCCATATTAGCTTACATATGAAATAACTTGTGTAACAAGTATTGTTTTATAAATATCATAGTCTTTCGCATGCCCAATGTAACAAACTATAAGAGTTTTCAAAAGCAATATACAACACTAACTTTCCCTCATAGAATCTCATCTCTTTTCTCTCTTTCTCTATTCACTCAAATTTACACAAAAATGAACCTTTGTTCCAACCACTACTAAAATAACAAAAATTAGTGAGGGATATTTAGTGAGGGAAAACGTGAAATCCCTCTCTAATTCCGTCACTAAATTTTGCGACCAAGGAATTTGTGAGGAATTTCATTTTTTCCGTCACTAATTTCCCTCGCTAATTTTGCTTTTTCTAGTAGTGAACATAACATCTTCATTTCCCCCAGAAAAACAATTAAAAGTAGATTTAATAGAGGAAATGACACATGCGAAAGCCTTAAAGAAGGAAAGAAAGTAGACCAAAAGAGAGGACAAGACAAACATCAGAAGTTCCAATCGACCACCCATTTTACAATTCAGCACCGTAGCAACCTTAATCACCCAAAAATCATACATGTTAACACCAACCAAGATGCGTTTATTGAAATTAACCTTCATGCTAGAAATCAACTTAAAAAGAATATGAACCGCTTTCAAGGATCTAACGTTCGCGCAACTCTTGACTCCAAAAAGTAGAGTATCATCATCAAATTGTAAATGAGAGACGAATATCAGATCAACCCACTAAGTAGCCCGTAAAGACACTAACCGCTGTTGTTGCTTTCATCAAAATATTCAAACCTTCAAAGGCTATTAAAAAGAGAAAAGGTGAGAGAGGATCACCTTTACTATTTATTATATAATATGCCTTTATTATTGTTGATTTGTTGTTGTTAGTATTTTGCTATTATTACTAAGATTGATTGTTATTGTTTTTTGTTCTTGTTGATTGCTTATTTCCTATCAAGATTGATTATTTTCTACAATTACACAAAATATTGTGTAGGCTTGGGTTGGTTCACTACATATAGTTGGAACTTATTTTTGTGTTTGTTTGAGTTATTTTGTTAAGTTATTATGAAACTTTACTAACAATGTATATATTGGAAATTGATGTAGGGAAGATCAATATGTTCATTAGATAGGTTATGATTTTGATCTTTCCATGCACTCTTTTTGCATGTTTGTTATTTGACTTATTGGATCTGAGTTTCTAAAATATCATGACAATGTTTATTGGTAGGGAAATTACTATAAATATTAGTTATGAGTTTATTATTGATAAATTTAGGCCACTCGCATCACATAGATAGGTATTTTAAATTTTTAAGAAATGAATTTTAACTTTTTAATGATCAACTTTGTGTTTAATACTTATCAAAATATAAATTTTATGTTTATATATTATAATTTTTTTTTATGGTTCATCCAAGATTTTTTTTTTAGCTCAACCACTACCAACATGACACAAAGATATTTAAATCTAGTCAATACTGTTGAATTTGGTTTAGGTTTAAATATATATTTGGTCTCAGTAAATATCCCGACTTTTTCCTTTTAATACCTAAAACAATACTTTTTTCTAGTCCTTGCAAATTAAATTTGTTTGGTTCAGTTCCTACAAGATTTATTTTTTTTGTGTTGGTTAGAGTTTGAACCTCAGACCTTGCATATGTTATGCATTGTCCCTACCAACTAAGCTAAGCTCACGAGGACTCAGGTTCAACAAGATTTAATTGTATTGGAAATGGTCTCTATGATATATATGAAAATATTTGATTTTTGTCCGTTCACTATACTGAGATAAATGACTGAGTTAAATATCGCAACATATTATCTGGATCAATTCCGATATTAATTTTTTTAACAAGGATTAAAACAAAACAACAATAGGGACCAAAAACAATATTGGGTATATTTGTAACCATTAAAATCAAAATAATATTTCTATAAGGAATAGAACCAGAAAATCAGTGCATTCGCATGTATCAAACACATTTTTAATATTGAGTTAAATATGTTTTTAGTCTCTTTAAATGTTTTAACTTTTTGTTTTAGTCTCCTAAAATTTTTGTTCAACTTTTGGTCCTTGCTTTGAAGTCAACTCATGTGCATCATATAAAATTTTTGAATTTTTTAACAGTTATGTTTAGAACATTACAAATTTCTCTCTTGCAAAATTTTAATTTTTTTTAACAACGGATGAATTAAATATGAATATTCATGTTTTTGGCACTTACAAATTCATAATTATTCATGTTTTGTTAAAAAAAAAAAATACACCCTTCAGTCACTATTATAAGCAAAAATCTACATTTTAAATTGATTCAATAAATGATGAATGTTGTTTATAATAAAGACCAAATAACCATTAATTGAATGAATCTCAAATGTAAATTTTTGTTTATAATAGTCATCAAATGTTGTATATGTTTGGAGAGATTCTTATAACATTCTAAAATTCTTGCAAAACAAAAATTGTAAGAAAGGACCAAAAGTGGTAATGCAAAAAAAATTCGACCAAAAATCAAAAAATAATTTTAGAGAGAATAAAACAAAAAGTTGAAATATTTATGAGAGACTAAAAACATATTAATCCTTTAATATTTAAAGATTTGTTTTATATTAGCATTTAACACTTACTCAGGATCAATATAACCTCGTGTACCAGCAGGACGAGTGAATGTATGAGAATCATTATCGTTAACAAGGGCTCTACTTAGGCCAAAATCAGCTATCTTGGCATGCATATTCTCATCTAATAATATGTTGGCAGGCTTCAAATCTCTATGCATAATAGGCGGTTTACATCCATTATGCAGATATTCCAATCCTAAAATTCAATAAATTAGTACAATTTAAGGGTACAAGAAGAATGAAACATAAGAGAAAGTGTGCATTACCATGTGCTGCATCAACCACAATTTTAAGTCTCTCGTTCCACTTTAAGATATTTGTATTACCATCTGCACGCTAATAGGCATTAGTCTTGAAACTTTGGATAAACATTCTTTAAAATGAAAACACAATAATTCATGCAAGTGGTTTAGATTTGTCGATGTGAAATAAAACCCGCTGATGCTGATGCGTGTTGTATATTGACTTCAAATTGAGAATTCTGTAAAACCCTGAAATTGTGTCACGATTCTGGGCATCGTGACACGATTGGATTGGCAGAGAGGTTGGTTCTTGAGATGGAAAATCGTGACACGATTTGGGAAATCGTGACGCGATTCAACAACTTCCTCACCAAGTTTACCTGAAAGGGACTGGTCACAACGGTTTTTCAGAGACAATCATGGCGCGATTGGTCAAAATCGTGACACGATTTTGGACTTGTGTGACTAGTATTTAAGTGGATTCTGCAGCATTTTGAAGGAGAGCTGAAGCTAGAGGGCTAGGGTTCACAAAGGGGGGAACTTGAGGGTTGAGTATCTTTGTAAGGAGGGTCTCTAGGGTTGGGATAAACATTGTAAACACCTTGGGTAGTGAGATTAAATCATTGGAAGGATCTAAAGCTTCCT
>Ga0228710_1012817_pt1 | contig 10239 bp, 7 predicted proteins | sample MedpolnodulmetaG_FD_177995 | JGI IMG/M metagenome (GOLD analysis project Ga0228710, IMG submission 177995) | Root nodule microbial communities from Medicago polymorpha collected in Santa Monica, California, United States - pink nodules | ecosystem: Host-associated > Plants > Roots > Nodule... | reverse complement strand
GGTCAGCCTGCAAAATAAATGTATATTCGTGATTGAATAAAACAATGACGTAACTCGCACACATTCAAGTAAATCGAATTGATTCATAAAGAGTTTCAACAAAGTATCAGACCACTTATTTCACCCTGTCTGTATTTCTTCAACCGCGCCGAATGTTATTAACCCCTTTTCGAAATATATAAAACTCTACGAAATTCAATTTTTTATAGCATGACTGTCTAGGATGATTATTGACAATTGGACCTGATTCCAAACATAGGGGTTGCTCATCTAGCCATTGTTAACTTAGTGAATGATTGACAACTTTGGATACTATAACATGGTCAGATAACAGGTTATGAAGGTAAAAGTAGGAACTATCTGCATTCTACAATCAAAAATTGAATAATTAATTAGGCAAAAGGTTATCATATTAATGTCAATTGTGCATAGCACTCAAATAAAATTACAAGGAAAATAACATTTAATTAGGCAAACTTCTCTAGCAAAGGATATTAAGTTCAACAGATAAAGATCTATTTCTACCTTAAATACAATTGACCACATCTTCCACCACCATTGTAAAGGATAAAGTTGCCAGCACCAAGCAAACACCAAAGCAAATCAAACCAAAACCAACTGAGATCTTCGACATATAATGGAAAAAGATTAATGATCTTCGCACAAAAGGAAGGAGGCATCACTCTTATAGTCTCCTACGGTGACACGCAGCCTAAATCTGCACAAACGAAACAATACTTTCTGACATCAAATCAAATAGCAAGTCATCAAAACATTGTTTAAGGATAATACAAAATGTACCTTGGTTCATCATCCTTTGACTGATGATCATTCCACATGTCGACACCCTCATCGACACCAAGGTAGCAAATGACCACTCCACTCTCCGATGAGGTGGTGAAATCAGCAAAAGTCACGAACCTTAGACATTTATGATCTAGTCAGCAACTGAAATTGGAGAATGAAACCTGAATTCAATGATGCATACAAAAACACATTACAGGTACCTATAAATAGAGAAATAGATAAAAAGAGACAAAAACATTGGGGAGGGAACGGAAGAAATTTGAATCTCATTTAAAAATATAAATATTAGACTTCTCAAAACACAACATAAAAAAAATTGCATACATCATAAATCAGATATTTTGTTTAAGAAAACATTGATTATTAAACAAAATAAAACCAAATATAATAGAGTATCTGCATGAAAGGTACGACGTAAATAGCATCTAAGCTAACCAAGGATTACAGCTACTTATCAGAAAAAACTAATAGCAGGGCAAAGAAGTCTCAGAAAAACAGAGGCATTAAATGAAAGGGTAAAGTATATGTCTAACCAAAAGCAGAGTGCAGACCAGGAAATAATAAAGCAGGTGGAAAAGCACATATCTGGAAATAAACAACTAACAAAGGAATAAACAAATACGCCCTCTAAATAACATACCACTGGAATACAGCTGTAAGATAATCTAAATGGATTCTTCAGAAAATGGAGAAAATTACCAATAAAGAGGAAGTGGTGGCAGCTCATAAAAGTAAACCTACAGCTACAATGCTACCATCCCACTGAGATACACACATATGAAATTACGCAAATAACATCAACAAAAGGAAATCTTGCAGAGAAAAAAGAGAGTAAATCATCACCTCAAAGCAACAACCACATAAAAACCCAAACAGAATGAGGTCAACTACACCGGACTAAGCCCATATCCATAAAAATGATGTGAAAAAAATTTAATTCTCACCATGCATACCTCAACCTTAAGTTGAATCCAACAACAGCCCCATAAAGGTCACCTACAAAAAAAGGATGCAAAAATCACCGAATAATGGGTACAAAATAAATAATCATAGTGGAGGTAAAATCATACAACCCTCGCACACAGAACACTGAACAAAGAGAAAAATTTGGGGCCAAAATGGATAACCCCAATCAATATTACACAAAAAGGGGTGAACAAACCCAAGCGCATGAACACGGTCCATGTCAAACCCAATCAAATAGGTCGAAGCAAGTCGGTGGCAGGAACATCAAAGAAAAAATTACGAAAATCGGAAACGAATAACTCGTCCAATGAAGGGGGCAAAAACCTCTAATGAAACCAAAAATAGCTGCACATAAGAAAAATCCGCCGCGAGGAAGAAAGGAGTGTGCATAAAATTCTTCATGATTGACTATGGATAGAAATTGTGTGGAATTGATACCAATCATGGGGAAGTTAAGCGAAGAGTATAACAAACTCCACCAAATATGACAATAAGACAAAACATGCCCACAAGTCCATAAGGGTAACTCAAACAAAGTTAAAAAATGAGACCAACCAACCTTATCAACAACATCAAGCACACTATTTGGGCTTACAATAAGATTGGAAACAAATTCCTCAGCATCAGAATCATCAGGAGACTCAAACATGATTCACACCACCGCTATCAGTTAGGGGTGTGTCGGAGACAGCCTGGATATAAATAAAAATCAAATATGTATATGAAACACTAAACAATTCCATCAATTACATCAAAACGGGCAGGAATATAACCTTAGAATGAGTGCATTCAACACCAATAGAGTTAAATGCCTAGACAACAAAAGCCTGATCACAGACCCTTTTAACTCTGAACGAACCATCAAACATAAAACTCGCACTAGTACACTTCTCAACCTTGAACAACATCTTCCTTCCCTTAAGTTTATTAAACTGAGTAGGGTAGAAGCCAGTATTTCCGGCCTTGATAGTAAAGGAAATCAAAGACAACGATCAACATATGTGAAAAAATTATATTTGAAATTTAAAAATTAAATTAAAATATAAAACACATAACAATTTACATAACTGAATAAGAGAAAAAGCTTCAGAAAGGATGAACAAATAATAAAAACCTTAGAAAGAGACACCAGAGTATTGCAAGGAATATCAAGCAGATTCTGCATATCACCATCAAAAACAACAAAAACAACATCAGCATGAGAATCACTAACATCAAGCTTCACCATGTACCTGCAAAGAAAATGTCATTAACAAAAAATAAACCATTGATGATATTATGAATGGGAAAGCAAACTACAAAGAGTAAACACCTTGGAACCATATGAAAAACGTGCTTAAAACAGTCTTTGCAGTAATAGGCACCAGAATCAGGTGTAACGCTCCTATGACATTTACATGCAGAATACCACCAATCCTCGCCATCAACCAACCCATCAATAGTAGCAGAGACAATAAACAACCCATCCTCAAGAGAAGCTATGGGCTGGGACAAAGTCTTCTTAGGATACATAGTAAGGAAATCATCCTCAACAGATGCCCTTGTACATGATTGAAGTTTGGGAACAGAAGACAAACTCACACCATCAATAACAACACTGAAATATAACAGCATCTGTAAGAAATAAAACCAAAAGAGAAGAAACAATGACACAGATACAAAAGATGGCACCCAAACACCAACCACTTCCTGATCTACAAGGTCTCTTCAATTGGAGAAAAAGGACATCTTGTACACCTTTGCTTCACCTAAACCCTAAGTTAGCAAAACATCAAAATAACTGTGTTATAAAAAATGGACCAACGATAAACCAAAACAAAAACAAAAAGAAACAACAAACCTTCTCATCAATAAGAACCATTTCGAGGGAGTTGGTCTGATCTGGTCTCAAAAAGGTTGGAACCTCCCAAATTCTAAGAATGCGAACCTTAATCCTCCAACCATCTTTGCCGGGAACATTCTCAAACAGTGAATCAAATGACCTTTCCATCTATACTCTCCACACAGATTACAATTGGATATGTTTTGATATTTGTGAAAGAAAACCACACGGCACACAAGTATTTATAGCAAAAAGGGCCAAGACATTAATATCTCCCATGGGTTTGAAATTAAATTAAAATAAGGAAAGAAATACCTCCCAAGACATTAATTTAGTTTAATTAAATTAAAAAGCAGAGAACTGCAAAAAAGGAAATTAACAACCAGAGAAATGCAGAAAACTTGACACATTGTAGTTTTTTTCCACCTCTCTGAACCAAAGGGACTAAACTGATCAGGTAATTTGAAATATACCACAACCAGCTGGCCTGTGACTTCTGAAAAGGCAGTAGTAGACCAAACAAACCTAAATAAAGGTGGAATTAGCACCTATTCAAACTCAGGAATGGCTGAGAAGGGTGGATTCAGCCGGTAGTTGAGAGAACAGCGAAAATCGTCTATTTCGCTTTGTAAGAAGTATACATTTAAATTTGATTGTTGGGTTCAATAAAGAGATATAAGTGTTAGTAACCCTAATGAGTTAGTTTATAAATTGGTAATGCTGAGCATAAGCCATACTGAAATAATAATGTGGTAAAGGTCTAAATTCAATGAGTTTTGTAAGGCAAGTTGAAATTCAAAGAATTATACCTTCTATGTCTCAGGTATGGGTAGGTTTTCTACAAATTATGTTTGAACATTGATAACAGGAATCAGGAGTACATATGATGGGCTGGTCTAGACATTCAAGTGCTTTAGAGTTGAATTAAGGAACCAAATGTAGTTTGTTATTAAGGCTTACATATGGCATTTCAGGTGCTTAGTTGCTGCAGGATTATGCAGAAAAACCCCAAAATACCTTCAAGTTGGTTATAACCCTCATGTTTAGTCTAAACCATATTAAAGATGTAAAGCTTGAGAAATTTGGTAAGATTGTAAGAAAGGAAATCTTATCTTAGTTTTGTCTAAATCATCACTTAGGCTTCCTAATCTTCTTTACCAAGTTTGAGCCTACATGCCTCTAAATTGATAGGAAACTTGTTCAACTATATTTGCTTTAAAAATATGAAAGAGTTCAAATACCAACTCGATGGATTGAAAACAATTAAAAAACTATTTATATAGAGCTTGGAACAAAGTTGAGAGATGGGAATAGTTTAAAGACCAAAGTGATGATTGTTTCACCCAATATATTTTGGCTGGCCATCAACAGAGTACTGATAATGTGTGTTCTATCAGTTGTTTATGTTAATCTGTTTGTTGTTGTTGAATGTTGACATTCAAATCTACATTTGTCTATTTGTATTGCTCTAATCTATCTTGCAGTGCATGAGCTCAATTCAAGTAGACAAAGGGGGAATTTTGAAAACCATTAGTGCATACGACAACTGATGCTTTTGTTTGTTATATTTTGTGAGGGCACTTCAACTTGGATTAGGAAGCAAAATGGTGTTGTGCAAAAGTTTTCCTTGCTTCCACCCTACAAACTCTTCACAAGCAGCCAAATGTACTCGTAGTTTTTGGAAATTTTAGAAGACCCTCCAAAATTGAATGAGTGGAATGTAATAAACCATAATTTGAAATCAATTTGCAATTTTTGTGGGAAAAAAAACTAAGCTTTGGGGCTTGTAAGTCCAATGATATAAAGTGCTTAAGAGAAATAAGATTGAAATGAAAGTAATACTTTTGATGCTTGAACTGATTGGATTCAGAGTTTGGCTGTGAAGTGGAAATCACAGAGTAAGTTTCTTTTATATTAGTATAGAAAGGTTAGGTTAGAAAATGGGGACAAGCTGAGTGATCGTTTATTTTGTATGATGTATATAAACATAACACTACAAATTGTTATAGAAACAAACGATTTCTCTTCATTAACTACTAAAAAAACTCAACGCATGACTCGAGTGTTATAATTTTGGGCATTCTTGTGAAGAATTTTTTGAAGTATTCTCAATTATTATTGTTATTATTAGGCTTAAATTATAGCATGGTCCTTTAAGTTATTTAATTGTATCAAATTGGTTTTTTAAGTTGATTAATTATTTCTTCAAAAAAAAGTTGATTAATTATAACCAGTTTGTCTTTAAGTATTTTTCGTACCAGTCCTTTAAGCTATTTAATTGTAACTTTTAGATCCTGAATAACTTACACTTTTAAGATTTGAAATCCCCTAAATTGTTACGGTTAAATAACTTAAAGGTCCTAATTAGTATGGAAAAAACTTAAAGACCAATTTGTTACAATTAATTAACTTAAATGACCTAAGTGGTACAAAAAATACTTAAAACTAATTTGTTACAATTAAATAACTTAAAGGACGTTTGATTTAATTTAGTCTTTTCATTATTATTATTGTTGTTGTTATTATTTTGGTTATAATTATAAAACTCTTCAGATTTTTAAAAAGTCAAAATTTTGTTATTCCAATAGCAATAATAGTATAAATACATGTAGAAATATCACAAAATATAAAAGCTAGCTAAACAATATGTTTACTTAAAAAAAGGGTTAAATATGGTTTTAGCCTATAAATATATCAACTTTTTGTTTTAATCGCTTTAAAATTTTCCATCAACTTTTAGTCCTTATAAAATTTTCAATCACTACTTTTGGTCCTTATTTTTAGGTAATTTTTTATACTTTTGGTTAAATATGTTTTTGGTAGAGATTCTTATAATAGATAATTTTTTTCTACAAAATTTTATTCAAAAATTTGAATTCTACATATGAGTTTACTTTAAAGGAGGGACCAAAGTGAAGATGAAAAAAATTTGGGCACTAAAAATTGAAGAATTTTTTTCAAAGGACTTAAACAAAAAATTTACATATTTATAGGGACCAAAAACATATTTATCCAAAAAAAAAATGCAAGTTGGGACTCAAATTTGACATTTTGTTTAGTTCGAAATCTTGTACCAAAAGACTATTTTAAGAGTTATGTTTAATTTTTTTTGGTGGTGGTCAGGACTCGAACCTCGGACCTTGCATATTTTATTCATTGTCCATACCAATCGAGCTCAATTTTCAACACAAGGTAAAATACTCCAAATTTTACCTTTTATCATAATTAATTTTCTTAAAATTTTATTTTATTTCTCTTTTAGGTAAAATTGATTTCTTCTTAAATTGATCCGACCTTAGTTTGGCTATATATTTCTTTTTCTTCTTGACAAATAAGATACCAAATTTGTTGATGTTTAGAGACAAATTATAGTGCTAAACTTTAGGCTTATATTAAAGACATGTATAACTCATTAGCTCTGTAAGGGTAAATGGATTCAATGACTTTGAGCCTCGTGCCTTTTGGTGGCTTTGGGCATTTTTTGAGAGAAAAGTGAGAGAGAGAGAGAGAAATAAGATGAAAAGAGAGTGTTGTAGGAGAGAGATAGGGTGTGGTTTACGCCATAGTCCATAGAGAACTCCCTATAGAGGATCACGGCAACTCACAATCCTAATGTGGACGGCACGACCTTTCCGGTAAAATTGGAGGTCATGTTCAAATATTAAAAATGGGTTTCTATGGAAAAACAATATTTTTTAAGCAATAGTAATCATCTATTTAAGTTGTAACTAACATAAAAAATAATCATTCTTATTAAGTAAAAGTAAGTTTTTATGGGAAGGACTAACGAACTTGTGTTGAACTTCACTGACCACTAATTGTTTTAATATTAAAATTTGGGTTCATATTTCATAATAAAAAGAAACACCAAAAACTTAAAAAGAATCATCACTTTGTTTAGTGAAAAATGAGTCTTAAGTATATTAGTTGTTGTTGCTTAAATAAAGTGTCTTTGTTATCTAAATAGTGACAAAATAATACTAATATCGAAAAAAATAGTAGCAAATTAGTACTAGCATGCATGATTAAACTTAAAACAATAGAAAAAATACTAATTATTTAACGGATTTAATTTGCATTGTTAATAGAAATAGATGACAAAAAGTTCAAGATATATAATAGTTTTCTACATTCATAGTTAACTTGAAATACATTTTAAATTGTAATGTCCTAGTAGTTGTGTATGTAATTGAGACTTTTATATTTGGTTCAAATTCACAAAAAATGCTCGGGATTGAACCTCAAGATCTATGACTCAAGTGCATTTTATTTTACCACTAAACTATTCCAAGATGTCTATTGATTTTTTATCTTACTTACTAAAGCTTATCCCCAGAGCTATCCTTAACCCTAATCTTTTCCCCCTAATTTTTCCCTCCACTTTTTCTAATCCATTGGATGTTGGTCATTTAGGCGCCATTCATTATGAGCCATTGATCAATCTACACTTAATGCTCTTCTCTTTGCTATCACACAACACAACACACAATGAATTTTCAAAGTTTCTCCATTAAACTTAATGCCTTTTCCAATGGCTTTCCATCTTCCCTTGGAACATTAATTGGCGTGTTATTTTCCCATGCCTTTGGGATTACCAATGTTAAATGCTTCAATGGCTTCTCCAACGTGACTTTTATGTTCTCAATGCATGTTCAAAATTTCTCACTTTCCCATGGCTTGTTAGTTTCCCATGTCTCAGATCTCTCTCTCTCTCCCTCCCTCTCTCTCTCTCGCATTGTTTCTTTATGTTTTGAAAAGAGTCACTACAAATCCACTAACAGATCACCGATGAAGGAGGTAAGTGGCGATCTTCTATTTTGGAGCCATTTTTTTAGGTTTAAGGTTATGAAATAACAGGTGAGTATAAAGTGTAAACTGTAAAGCCAATTTGAGAAGAGTGGAAGAGTAGTTTGAAGTTGAAGCGGTGGCAGAGATAGTCGAATATCACATCAATGGCGGTTCCAGGAAGACGCAATGGTTTGAACGAAGAAGACGATGAAGAATCGAATGGTCTTTTCGGAGAAGAAGATCTGGTTGCTGAAGAATCTGATACTCCTCCTCATCTTCGTGACCTCTCCCATGCCGCCACCCACGGTGACCTCAACGCCCTCCGCCTCGCTCTCGGTACTCTCTCTCTCCAGCGCATAATTTTTCTGGTTAATTCATTTTTTACCTTTTTGTTAAACCCCTATAGCTACCAAAATATACCATTCTAAAACCCTAATTATTATTTTAAATGTTATAGATAAATTGTTTTATTTGTATGGCATTTGATTCTGGTACGAGTTTGTTGTTTCTGTAAGTTGATTACATTTTTTTTTGTTACAGGGATGCTAGAAGACTTTATAATTATATCGTATTTCGTTCTATTGAGTGGTTTGATCGTTGTTTCGTTTAATGTTGTATAGTGGCGCTATAAATTAGTGGAATTTTGAACAATTCACTATTGATCTGTGATATGGTATTTAATATGGTCGTACACGTTTTGGTTTGACAAAAGCTCAAAAGAAGAGTTGTCATTCTCGCCATGAACTTTCACTGAAAATGATCAATGAAAGTGCAATTAAGCCTTTTTTAACATGTTTGTAAAAAAGATCATTCAAAAATTTATAAGTTTAAGCATAATCAAACAAACTTAATTCAATAGCGACTAAAACTACAGGCAGGAAAAAAATTATAAGGACTAAAAACAAAATTTTATGTAACTCATGTTAGTAGTTGTTATGTTAGTATTTTCTCCTTTGATAAAATTTGAACTCTAAACTTTTACTTCATACATTCAATTTATTTCCTTAGCTCGATAAAGTGAGCTATCCATTCTCCCCAATAAAGTGAGTTTTATCAAATTATACTAGTATAATGATTTGCTTGATACACAATTTATTAAATTGACCATTGGATACGAGGTCTCTGTTGTATACTTGTATAGATCAATTCCTACAAATATTTGTACAAATATAAAATCATTTGATGTATTGTTGAGGTCAGTTTTTAAAATGTGTATCGAGTAAAAAAATTATTGAGCGGTGAAATACTAGTCGAGTGTTTTATTGACGTAGTTCAATCTCTCCTCATGTGTGTGTGGTTGTGTGTTTTATTGTGGATTCGTGGAGGATAATTTCAATCAAATATTCGTTGCTTACAAACATTTGTCATCGTTTGACCGACCATAAAAGTATGTATCTATTCAAATAAAAAAAAGATTTGTGAGGGCTTTACCTGCCACAAGACCGACCATAAAAGTATGTATCTACTCAAATAAAAAAAAGATTTGTGGGGGCTTTACCTCCCACAAATTTGTGGGAGATTCAATAAAGCACTTCATATCTCATTCACGATGCTTTTGTTACGGATTAAAAAAAAGTGATTTTAACATTCAATATTTTAAAGATTATTTTTTAGAAATTTTATCAAACAAAATTGTATATATTTTGTGTTTGTTTATCATAATAATATTTTTTTAAAATAATTTAGTTTGTTTGAATACAACTATATAAAAACGATATTTGTTTTCCTTAAAAAAAAGATATTTCTGATGCAACATTACCTTCATATTTTGATACTTATTTTATCTTTTCTATTTTTTTTAGGGATTTTTTTTTTTTAATTTTGCAAAGCAACCCATAACAACTTTTCATTTGAAG
>Ga0228710_1012815_pt1 | contig 10240 bp, 10 predicted proteins | sample MedpolnodulmetaG_FD_177995 | JGI IMG/M metagenome (GOLD analysis project Ga0228710, IMG submission 177995) | Root nodule microbial communities from Medicago polymorpha collected in Santa Monica, California, United States - pink nodules | ecosystem: Host-associated > Plants > Roots > Nodule... | reverse complement strand
AGGATGATGAAATCGCCCTTCGAGCAGTCTTCAGGTCTCAAAATCGCACTTTAGCTCTCCAAAAATCGTAACCCTTGTGATGGGAACTGACTTCAGCTTAAATAGGCAAATCTGGACGCGCCTAAATCGCACCACGGTTCATAAAATCGCACCACGGTTCATAAAATCGCACCACGATTTTGCATAATCGTGACACGCCACCAGAAATCGTACCACGATTTCGGTGGCTCAAATAACATTCTTCTCTGGTGATAAAATCGCGTCACGGTAGTGAAAATCGTGACACGATTTGTTGCCTTCAGTTCTTCTGATTTTCTGGCTTTTAACACCTCTAGTCACCTCATGTTGCCTCAGAACTCTATCAAATTGTCAAAATAAGTCCTAAAAATTATGTAATGACAGCATGTCATCACTTTCGTTTCCATTCGGTTTCCTTCTTCTTCTGCTCCTTCGCCGCCGCTTTCTTCTCTGCTTTCTTTGCTTCCCATCTCTGTTGTCTCGCTAGCTTCTTCTTCGTGTTCTTGGGGAGTTCACGAAAACTGCTGGAAACCATTAAGTACATCTAATAGTTTTGGAGTATAACTGCTGGAAACCATTAAGTACATCTAATGGTTTTCCACAGCAAAATGGTTTTGACATTCCGGTACAGTAACGATGACGGTGATGATGATGAGCGACGATGTTGATGATGAGATTGAAGATTCTGGAAACCATTACCACAACAAAATGGGTTTGGAGTACAACTCACAGAAACCATTTCCACAGCAAAATGGTTTTGGCATTCCGATACGGTGATAATGACAGTGATGATGATGAACGACAGTGTTGATGATGAGATTGAAGATTCTGGAAACCATTTCCACAGCAAAATGGGTTTGGAGTACAACTCACAGAAACCATTTCACAGCAAAATGGTTTTGGCATTCCGGTACGGTGATGATGACGGTGATGATGATGAACGACGGTGTTGATGATGAGATTGAAGATTCCAGTGGTGATGATGATGAACGACGGTGATGATTCAGTTTGTTTCCGCGTTTGGTTCATTTTGTTTTGTTTTGTTTGGTTTCCTTTGGGGTGTAGGAAGCAATTATGTTGGGATTTATGCACGGTGCATAAGGATTTCCTAATGCACCATAACCGCTCCCGTTTTGCACGCCTTGTGCGAGTGGAGCCACTAAATGTTTCTAATATATTCCATTTTACCTTGTTAAAAAAAGAGAGCGTATTTTATGTTTAAAAACATTATATCATTAAATTGATTATTTATTTCAAAAAGTATGGTGGTGAAACACTCACACAAATAGTACAAAAAAGTGGTAGACTGCGTTTTGAAACCCGGTCTACATCAAATATTTTTGTAACCTTTTATTATTTGAGTTGTACTTAAAATGACATGGTTAAATTGATTTTAATTCTACATCTACTTTTATTACAATTTTAAATGATCTACATAAAAAAATGTTTCAAAATAAGCACTAGACCCAGGTTGATGATTTTTTTTTTTGTTTTGAGGAGAAACCCATGTTGATAAATTGAAGAGCACTTTAATTAGATGGTTTGAGTCTCTTTTGCATTAATTACAGGCCCTATGTTCAATTCAACCTTAGAAATGCTACCAAACTCAAAACTGTTGAGGAAGATTTTTTCCGCTAACTTTGGTTCTACATAGTTCAAAGAATTAGTCTTCAATTGTACAAAGAGACACCCAATTGATTTATTTTTGATAGAAGAAGGATACACAATTTATAGAATAAAGATGAGACTATTAAAAGGAGATTACGATCTTGGGAATAAACCGGACTAAATCATATTAATTTTTATGTTATTTCAATAGAGAAATGGTTGTGACTGTTTTTTCCATATCGAATAGATTGTGAGAAGAAAGAAAAGTATATATTGGTAAAATAATAATAATAATAAAATAAAATAAAATAAAAATGCATTAAAACAAGAAATTGTCTATTATTTCAATAAACTTATGTAATTTTTTTCACTTAACTCAAACACGCAATAGATACTGGTTTATTTGGTCTCGTGGATGTGATTCTTGATTTCCTAGTAGTAGTGATTCTGATGCTTTTTTAAGAGGCAAAAGATGAATTATTTACAATAAATAAGATAATAGCACAAGACATGCCAAAATGTCTAAAAGTACATGTCAATAGCTTTGATATTACCACGTCACATTACCATAATTTCTAAACATGAACAAGCAAGTCCACTTGTTATTCTCCACACCAGTCAAAACTGTCCCAACTCCATGCCGTATCAGCTATCTGCATCCAACACAACTGTATATTTCATTCACACTAGCGGTTGGTGATCATCAAAGACTTCACTTTAGCAGTCCACTCATTGTACCTCTTATAAAATTTGATCAAATAAGATTATTTTTAGTGATGAAAGAAAATAATGTGTTAATTGTTAAATAGATTTTTGAGGAGGAACAACAAACTCAATCTTTCTTTAGAACTAATGATAATACTTATATACTATGATGTCAAAGTAACCAATGTCATGCATTAATCCATTAATCCTATAAAAAAAGTCAATATTAAAGTCCAACTTATCTAAGCATAAACTAATAAGTAAGTCCCTAGCTTTGTGAATCTCTAAGAGACGGCTCTGCGCATTTTTCATGATATTCATATGTATAAACATAAAAAATTCAACACATACAAGGGGTCAGTACAGAAACACCACACTTCTAAACAAGCAAAAATCAGAAGATAGTTCATAAACCAATACATTTCCAAAACCAAATCTTCTACGCCTCAATAAAAAGTCTCATTGTTACACATTAAGCATGCAGGTCCAATTCTGATAAGCATATTACTAACTTCCCATCTTTTATTTCTACCAAATCCAAAGCATGCTAAGATGACATAAGGTGATACACTCTAATTATCTAAGAGTGAAGAAAGGGCACTCTTCGAGCGAGTGTTAACTCCTAGAGAGAAAAGAGATGAAGAAAAGGCACTCTTCGAGTGAGTGTAAACTCCTAGAGAGTATCTCAGTGCGAAGAAATCGGCACTCTTCGAGCGAGTGTTAACTCCTAGAGAGAAAAGAGATGAAGAAAATGCACTCTTCGAGTGAGTGTAAAAACTCCTAGAGAGAAAATAGATGAGAAATTAGGGAAGAAAGTGAAACCTTGTTATTATTCATCATATCCAAACTAGTTCACTGTTACATCATATATAGCCAATATTGGCATAACAACTTGCATGATCTAAGGAAAGGGAAATAACAGAATCGTAAATTTAGGAAAGAAAATAAATGAACCATAAAATTAGGAAAGGGAAATAACCGAGTGTAATCAAGTGCAACTCTACTCGCTCACAAATCCTTCATCTAACGAGGTCGTATCATTCCCCACCCCTTCAAACTCACCTTGTCCTCAAGGTGAAATGATGGAAAAAGATAGTATGTAATTGCTCCTAATCCTCCAATGAAGCCTCGTCAAGAGAACACCCTGTCCACTGTACGAGAAAGAAAATCCTCCCATGAAAGATGAAACTTGTTGTGAGACGCTCCTTTTATCAAGAAAACAACCTCCAGGATCCCATTGTTTGAAATGCAAGGACCCATTTGTAATTGAAGTTGCAGACAAAATAATGTCAAAATAGCCATATACGGCTTCACTCTGTATATCCAGCAAAGATGGTGTACTATTGGCTACTATGGAATGGGGAGATACCCTAAGGGTGATACATTGCAATGCTTTTCTATCATTTCTACCAATACAAATTTTCTCATGGCTTTGATAGTGCTCCAACGTAATATTTTGGTGTGTCCCAAATGGATTCAAGTACTTGCAAGTAAGGACAAATAAAAATTTGAATAGTGATAGATATTTCATCCAAATCCAAATCTTTATCGAGTAACTGTATGAAAGAGTGAACACACCCCAGAAATTCAAAATAATCAAATCCTAGTGGCTCCAATGAGATATGTAGAGCTGGACAAAATTTAGTTGTATCATCCCAAAGGAAGACGCTTGCATGTTGCATAAGGACATGTAGATTTAAGTCTTGAACTCCCATAAAAAGATTAACCTCTACTATCAATTGTGGATATATTTGTGAAAATGACATATAAAAAACCTTGACAGTAGCATGAGTTTTATCAATTATGCCATGATAAATTGTGTTAAAATCACCTTCAGTGACAAGAGCATTATGTGAATTATGGTTTTGCTTGTATTCCAAATGGGTCCCATGTAGAGTATTGAGCTCCACATGATGGTGCACATTTCTTTGTAAGATGACAGAAACACAAATGTATAGCAATACACAAGAAAACATCTTGGTAAGATGCAGTCCAATATTCCAATGACAATCATAAGAATTCATTGTCTTAAGAATATATCTGTATGCAGGCAGTGGTGCAACACAGTGACAAAAATTGTATCCATATAGAGGAACAACGAGTTGATGTTGCAAGCTAATCAAGATCTTACCAGAAAATAAGAGTTGTTCAAATTTCCAGAATTTTCCTTTATACATGTATCTCACTACACCCAACCACAACTGTGTGGCATTCTTCCAACAACAACCGACCTTGGTGCACAAAAACTTCACTATATCACCCTCTTCACTATCAAACAGTGAAAATACAATGATACCAATATCTTGGACCTCTGCAGCAGTTAGAAGTGTACCACCTTTGAGAAGTTTATTAGTAGATATTGAAGGCATGTAAATGAAATAAGATATACTCTTGTCATTCATCATTAGCAATAGTAAACACTTGGTCACGATCTTGCGTAGCCACAAATTTCATGTAAATTGCATTATGGCATCCACCAAAATGATCTTGAGCTCCCTTGTTGTTAGCAAAAACATAGGAACACTGCGGTGGATTTATCTCCATGGTTTGGTGGGAGGACCCTAAGGGACCCGGGTCAAATGGGACAGTATCGAAGATAGGAACCAAGTATATGTGGAAGCGAGGCGGCGACGGGGTAATTCAAAGCTGTCTTCTTCAACGACAGGGCAATAGTTGATAAAACAAGCTTCTCAAAATTAGACCGTGATGAGAAAACCGGACCCGGAGAAGTGAAATCGATAATTTTCACGATCGTCACATCAGTAATAACGTTGCTAAATTCCTCACCAGGAAGGGAAAACGGTTGTGCCGAAGTTGGTGGCGTAGAACCCACGGAATGTAGTGGTTGCGATAAGCATGGGATATCGTTGGTGTTGTCGTTGGACATAATCTGAGAACAAACAAGACTCGATTCAGCAAGTGATTATGAATAAGAGTCTACAACAGAATCTGATACAACCAATGAATTAGAATCAGAGTTAACCACTAAATCTGAATCAATTTCCGAATCGGGATCCAAAACCTGAGAACTTGAATCCTGACCTAATTCTGCCGAGGACTTCAAATTTGAGTCCACGTAAGAGTCCAAATCCATTTCCTTGTCCAGCAATGTCAGCATTGTGGGTATCTCCGTATGGTCCGTGGTAACGGGTAGCATGGTCGAAGTTGTGCAATCAGAGTTGGGCACTACCGCTTCATCTTCTGGGAGTGGCAAATCATCACGGAATTCAGGATGAAATTGCCATAGGAAGGCATGGTGAACGATTCCCAAATTGACTTAGGGTTGCAGTGAGACCACCCTAGCCACCATGTGAGAGCAGAGCCTCTCATGGCTAAAACAGTTTCGATGAGCTTCCATGTATCTGATAATCCTCTAGAATTGAAGGATTTTTCAGAGCAAATAAGCCACCAATAAGCATCTTCACTGCCATCAAAAATTGAAATCATCTTCAACGGGTTTGGTGCAACGGGAAGGAGATCGACAATGAAAGCACCAATGATACACTCTAATCATCTGAGAGTGAAGAAACGGGCACTCTTCGAGCGAGTGTTAACTCCTAGGGAGAAAAGAGATGAAGAAAAGGCACCCTTGGAGTGAGTGTAAACTCCTAGAGAGTATCTCAAAGTGAAGAAACGGGCGCTCTTCGAGCGAGTGTTAACTCCTAGAGAAAAAAGAGATGAAGAAAAGGCACTCTTCGAGTGAGTGAAACTCCTAGAGAGAAAATAGATGATGAGAAATTAGGGAAGAAAGTGAAAACCTTGTTATATATTATTCATCACTAGACCATTGACCCGTGCTATACCGATTAATATATAAAGCGCTAATATGTATGTGAATAGTTTAGTTGAACGGAAAAAATAGTATAATTCAATTCATAATATTAATTGTCACAAACATTTGTACTGTACCATAATAAAATATTTCCATGACATCGACCATGGTACCTTAACATAACATATAAATTTAATTGCATAGTTTATTGAAATTTTTTTTTTTTGATCCTCTCCATTTGGTATAATAAATGGAGTGGACCATGATTCCCTGCAGTCGGGCAGATAATACAGTCACGCAGTCAGAGTATTGTTGGCCTTACGATTGAAATCAGACTATGAATATTTAAAGATCAGAAATGGAATAAAATTTGTTCCAACAGATCAGACGGCTGATATCATTCTACAGTCACTATTTGACTGCAGAGAATCATTTTCCAAATGGAGTATGCAATTTGGAGAATCATTTGTCTACTATTTTGCACATAGTGGGTCCTACTATTAAGTGGGTCCCACCATCATTAATTACTTTTTAGTTTTTTGAAATTTTTTTGTGTTTATATCTCTCCAAATAGATGAAATGGATAATAAATTGAGAAGATCTTAACTCCTATACTAGGGCAATTATTACTCCAAAAAAATACCACGACATCTCATGTCTCATAAGTCATCGGCCGCCAGCAAACCCTAATTTTCTCAGCAGGGTAACAACTTCTCATCTCTACCTTTCTCTCCAAGTGTTATCTGCACATAATAATAACGAGGGATTTTAGAATAGTGATCGGTTTTACTGGTCCAGTTTTGCTTACATAAAAAATAGGGTTAGCCTTTACTGGTCCTCCTTTACTTATAAGTACAACAACAACAACACAATCTTCCCACCTGAATTTAGGATTAAGATAGATTTTTCTTCACTCACAAGCAACTCAACTGAGCAAATCAGCCTCCATGGCAAAGGAATACGAAACTGGGTTTCTCGAGGAAGTAAAACATGTGTTTCATGAGGATAAGAGGCCGGGAAACTGATGAATTTGTGAAAGACATAAATGATTTCAAGACCTGCATGAATGATAATCAAATCATCATATTTCCAGTTCAAGAATTCAAACAAAGGGTGAATGAGGTACTTAAAGGGCATAAACATTTAATCTTAGGATTCAACGCCTACATGAAGCATTATTGCATCAGACTTCCAATTCCAGTGGATGATGAACAACAAGCTCATGATTCTGGTTAGTGGTTTTTATTTTATTATTTATGATTAATTTTTTTTTTTTTGAGAAATGATTTATTTATGATTATTTTACTTCATATGTTTTGATAACTTTAGTTTATATTTATGATAGAAATATATTTCTTGTGACAAACTGATAGTTGCTATTAAAATAGGGGTTATGGGTTGATGCACTGTCCATGGGAAACAATCCTTTGGAAACAATGATCACTGCCTTGATTTTTCATGATGGAAAAGAGCATGGGGATGAAAAACTAATTTTTTTTCCTTCACATGACTCTAGTAGAATAAACTAATACTGCATCTGTATAAGGAAATGTCATGAACATTCTAGAATGTAGTATTTAGAATATACCTCCCACGTATATAAATAGACAAACATAGGTTTAATTATATTCACTTCACCACACTCTCCTTCTACAATGAGCTAATTACTAATGTGTTTTATGTTGTCCCATATTACTACTAAATACTCCACCACTAGCTCCCACACTATATTTTCTAACATGAAATCACATGGAAATGTATTGATTTGGAGCTGTATAGTGTAATGTAATGTAATAGAGGTTATTGGTGGCTGTTTTTCTGGTTTTGATAGGCACAAACTTGTTTAATTTACTTAGTTTGGCATAGCTTTTCTGTATGTTGTTATTTGTTACGTGCCTCTGATTTTTCGACATTGTTTAATGTGGTGTTAGGAGTTCTATGGTGTAATAACAATATACATACTAGTACTATTTAGTTTGGATGAGCATTTTGGTGTGCTTATCTATTTCTATTGTTTGTTAAGATAAATGTTAGAAACACTTACTTTTTAGCATTCTCTCTAACACTTATTCTTCTATTGGATGAAACTCATGTGGTTATCACCTCTTTATTTGGGATTCATTTCTAATATATGGTACCAACATGAATTTCACCCAAGAGAATGTCCATAACACTCCTCTTTTTGCTAATGTTATACACCAGTATGATGATGATCACGGAAATGGAAAAATAAACTACCCACATTAAAGAAATGAAGATAATACGTAATTGTATTGTTTATATGTTGGTCTCGATTTTTGTTTGGAAAAAATTGGGAAATAAATCTTTTTTTATGTGCTTCTTTTCTATGGTATTATGAGATGAAAATAATAAAAAAAAAAGCTAAAATATGGTTTTAGTCCCTGTAAAAAAAAAATTGTTTTTGGTCCCTGCAAAATTTTTTGTTTTTTAAAATAGTCCCTCCAGAGACTATTTTCAGAAACAAATTTTTTTGCAGGGACCTGTTTAAAAAACAAAATATTTTGCAGGGACCAAAAACTACAAAATGAGTTCAGTCATCATGTGTCACGTATGCAAATCATCACAAAAATGGGGTCAGGGACTATTTTAAAAAACAAAAAATTTTGCAAGGACCAAAAACAATTTTTTTTTTACAGAGACCAAAACTTAAACGGGTCATATTTGCAGGGACGAGTGCAATATTTAAGCCAAAAAAAAAAATTATGGTTCAGAAATATAGAATTTTTTTTTTTAAATCACATAACATTTTCATTTGTTGTGATACAAAGGGAAAAAAATGAAGATAGCTGCAGACTGTCAACTTTCTGGGATTTGTTGGATATCATTTCTAAAATGCTAGATTTGGATGAACTCTTTCAATTTGGTAATGTGTGCAAGAATTGGTGGCAATTTCATAAAATTTATTGGAGGAATTTCATGGCATCCCAAAAACCATTACTTGTCCAAATGTCTTCAATTTCAAAGAAATCTTTTTCCTTCATCAACTTAGCTCACCAAAAAGTTTATCACTCAAAGATGTTAAATAACTTCTTCAGATTTACTTATCAAGGGTCTTCTAGTGGGTATTTCATCATGACAAGAAGAAATAATTCATTTATATTGATTAATCCATTTAAAAGAAAAAAGAGGAAAATCATTAACTCAACTTTTGAAGTCGATTTCTCTTGTTTTGTTTGCCGCGTGTTACTTGCTTTTGTTAGAGGTTCAAAGGAATTTATCTTCGTGGTTTTATGTAGAAACAATTTGTATGTCTATAAATCTCAAAATTTTGGTTGGGTTACTTATTCGAGATCACAAAAAGTTGTTGACTTTGCTGTTTTGCACAATACCATATATGTTGTCACTGACAAGGCCAACATAGGAATTCTCAGCTTGAGTTCTACAAATATAAGTTTTTTGGAACTGAATAGTAGTCCTGGTGTAACTTTTACTCCTTACTCACACGTAAGGTTGGTTAGTTGTGATGGACATCTTTTAGTTCTCAATTTTATGTCCAAAGTAGTATTTGATGCGTACAAGATAGACTTCTCAAACATGGATTATGTAAAGTTAGAAACTTTGGGTGACCTTGCATTATTCCATGCTCCCGGAAGAAACTATTATGCATTGAGCAACCCGGAATTGTGGGGTTATGAAAAAAATTATGTGTATGTCATCGATCTTCCATATCACAAATACAGAGTGTATAAAGGAGATGGTAATAAAATGCCAAAACTCGTTCTACCTTTTCTAATTGCTGATTATCCAAGAACATATTCCTACACAGAACAACCCTACTTGGATTGGTATTTTAGACATCAACACTATGAGGTAGATTATCCTTTTGTTTAGTAGCATCTTTTTATTCTACACTTTTTATATTTGGACCTTGTTCCTTGTGATTTTCCTTTTGTTTGAATAAATGTTTAGGCTTAAATGCACTTTTCACCCTCTATGTTTTAAAAAGTTGCGATTTTGGCCCCCTTATAAAAAAAAATGGATTATATGACCCCCTAACTTTTGCCCCCCTTTTGAATAACTGATTTTGACCAAGTTAAAGCCCAAATGGCAGGTCACTTAAGTGATTTGGCATGCCAACTATGTAATTTTCATCTAAAAATAAAAAAAAAGCCACAC
>Ga0228710_1012814_pt1 | contig 10240 bp, 4 predicted proteins | sample MedpolnodulmetaG_FD_177995 | JGI IMG/M metagenome (GOLD analysis project Ga0228710, IMG submission 177995) | Root nodule microbial communities from Medicago polymorpha collected in Santa Monica, California, United States - pink nodules | ecosystem: Host-associated > Plants > Roots > Nodule... | reverse complement strand
AAAGAAGGGAGTGTTGGCTAAGAGCAGAGGATCCTGGTCTTCAACAAAATGCACCAGAGTGGCATAATGCATAGCAGCAACCTTGTGGATTTTGTTGCACTTCTGACTTAGGAAGCTGAGAAATTCAGAAACTCTTGTTTGCAGAGAGTCCCACTGTTCTTGATAGGTCATGTGTAGAGTAGGAGACCTTCTCTGTTCCACTAGCCTCTGAACCTCAGAAGTGATTGCCATCAGTTCAGCGTCCAGGAATTCAGACTTCAGCATGTTTGGGGGTGGGGGTTGTTGTTGTAGGGTCTGAATTATGGATGATGAAGATGAAGGTTGGTCATTTGTGATAGTGGTTGATGAAGGTTGGGTTGTTGTCTGAATTGGTTCAGAAACTGTTATTGCCACAGTTTGTTCAGACTCTGTAACTTGTACAGATTCAGAAACAACTGTCTCAACAACAGGTTCTGGAATAGCCTTTTGTGGAGAATGATGGTTTTCAGGTTGGTTTGGAGTTGGTGTGGAAATGTTAGTTTGGTTGGTGGATGGTTGATGAGGTTGTTCTGGTTGTTGTTGGTTGGGTTCAGACTCTGTTACTGTAATAGTTTGTTCAGAGTCTGTAACATGTACAAACTCAGGAACTGCTGTCTCAGCAACAGGTTCTGGTTGGTTTACTAACTCAATCTGTTGAGGGACTGATTTAGTGGTCTTTTCTGGTGTCTTAGTGATAGTGTGTTTGGGAACAGTTGTTGAAGCAGATGGTTCAGAAGCACTACAAAAAATTTAGTATTTTGCGACACTTACTTTGCGACCCTTACCTTAAAACTGCCTCTGATTACACCTTTGTGACAGTTTCTACGACCCTTAAGCCCAACTGCCGCAGATTTTTGAGTAATTGCTGCGACCCTTAAGGAACTGTCGCAGGTTTTTGAGTTATACCACACGTTTTCACCCAGTCTGCTCACTACCGCTTTCCCAAATTTCACTCTCCCCGCTCCCAAATTTCAAATCCTAAGCCTCCAATTTCAATTTCACTCAATCTATGAAATCTTCATCTCACCCTAAATCTCTTTCATCGCCTCTCACGCTCAATCTATGAAACCCTAAAAAGCCCAATCCCTCTCACACACCCTACGTTCTTCGTCAGTCAGCTGCAGTGCTTCTCCGCCAACCACGCCGCCGTGCCTCAATCTCGTTCAACCATTCACCACATCCACTCGTCTCTACAATCTACGGTTCCCACTTCCCTTTCCTTCCATTCCTCACGACCCACCTTCTTTCTCAAGGCTACGGTTAGCCTTCAAACCTAATAATCTTCAACTTTTCATTTTTCTTACTTGATTTCTGCTTATTACTGCCCTACTTTAAATTTTTCATACTGGGTGTCTGCTTAATAATATTCCAGTTCATATGGGTCGATTCTTATAAATGCGACAATTTTCATTTTTATTGTTGGGTCTATGTTTAATAATGCTCAAGTTTAGGTTTTTCTTGCTGAGTCTTTGCTTAATAATGTTTAACTGTAAAATTGTGATGTGCATTTAATCTGGTCCAGTTCATTGAATCTTGAATCTTGCTCTGTACATGAATATGTGTTGTGATTCTTCTAAGTTCTAATTTTATTTTTGTATTAGTTTTGTTCTGTTAATTGAATCTGTGTAATTTCTAGTTTTTAATTTTGCATTCATTTTCTGTGCAAATGGGTTCCGATGTAGGGCTAGGGGAACATCAACATAATTTGAGTTATGGGCTGATGTTGCTCTCAAATTTTGGATACTTATTTTGGGTTAATTTATTGTTTCCCTAGTTATCTTCCAAAAAATTTGGTTTTATGTATGTAATTTAGTTTGATATATGTACATTTTTAATTTAAAAAAAGCAATTTACTATCCAAAATGGCGTTTATTATCTTGATTGTCCAGTTCAGCAATTTCAGGTTTTATTATTAGTTTATTTTGTCAAGATTCACAGTATTACTTACTTACTTTGTGGGAGAGAATAACGTGAATGTCTATGTAAATTTCTTAAGTTAAAGTCAATTCTTAACCATTAAAAAGTAATTTGATGTAATTTGTGAACTCTTTTTAAAGAAATACGATGTTGAAACATTATTTTTTGAACAGTTGTAAGAAGAAAAAATTGCTGATCTGAAGTTCTTAAACTAATGTAACATGGTATTATCATCAAAGTAGAGTTAATAACTTCAAATAGTGCTGCTCATATATTTATTCAAGAATTTACTTGTTTCATAGAACAACACTTATCAGCAAGAAATATATTTTTATTCATGTGCCCAACATCTGTCTAAGTTTTGTTGTTCTGTGTCATTTAGTTTAGCACCTCTGCTATCTGCTTGTATTCAGAAGGGAAAAACAAAGTTGTAATCCCGAAAGAACACAACCTAGCTTCAAGGAAGGTCAGTCCTCATGATAAATGATATAATATCTGTTTGTATAGCTCTTTCGATGCCTTTTTAGTTAATAGTGTATGTTATAGCCTCCTTTTTGTATGTTACCTCTCTGATAAAAGTATCTTCTATAGAGTTCAACTATTTTTTACTTCTCTGATCTCACCATGAAGAGAGTTTTTCAGCCGAAGGTTGCCATTGATATCTACTTGTGATGTCTGTGGTTGTTGTAATGCAAAACCAAACACTTTTCATAAGGTGATGCACAAGAAAGTTTTCTTTCTTCATCTAACTTCTCCAACATGGAATGTGAAAAAAGTCATGGAGATTATGCCATTGGGATAAACATCAGTTGACAGTTTAATGGTGGATATGCAGAAGCCATTGGGATAGAGCGCATTATTAGATTATGTGTTAGGAGTTTAAAATGATTTTTGTTATTCTAACTCTGTTTCAATTCAGTATTTATAGACTAACTATGTTTGTTATTTAACTAACGATAGTTTGACGCAGGAATGAAAAGGTAATTGATAGAATACAAAAGAACAATGCAGCACAAAAATATTTGTAGAATATAATAGTTAGCTTAAGTTCTTAGTAATTTGTTTTGTTGTGATATGAATTTAATAACTACTTGTTGTGATATGAATTTAATAACTACTTGCTGTGATATTTCTTAGTTAGTACATTTGGGTTTCGCCGTCGAGTGTCGTTGCTGTCCACACTTCTTCAACTGTCTTACAGCACATCTCAAGGTAAACCCTTCTCTTTACCTGTGTTACTCTTAGTTTTGATTTTTCTGAACTTTGAACTGAATACTTGTATTTGAATTTTCGGTTTCCAAAGTTAATCTTATTGTTCATTATAATTGAAAGATATCCATGTGTATTTGATGGTCTTTAACTTGTCTCTGTTAATCAATGGGTTAAAGGAAGGGTGAATTTGTTAACAGTCTAGATGGTCTTTAACTTGTCCGCGTTAATCGATTTTTTTCTCAAGGACTTTTAGAAAGAAAAAAAACATGGAATTGATTTTGTTTCTACTGATTTTTTATACAACTTTGTTCTGGATCTCAATTAAGGTCACAAACTTGGTATTTAATCACGGCATATCATATTCATGATGACTGAAATTAAGAAAATAGAAAAGTACCAGAAGACAGTAAGGATGGTAAATGAAAAGGTGCAGGAAGAAATAAATTAGAAGATTGAACAATAACTGTGTTAGCTAGCATGTTTCAGGGACCATTCATGTGTGTTAATCTACTTTTCAGGAAAGATTGTGGCTGGGGTATAGTGAAGTATATAGGGTATACTTTCTAGACTATTTGAGTAGTAGTATATATAATATTATAATAATAATTGATACAAAAAGAAAGTAGAGATGTTGATTAATAAAGAAGGACAAGCAAGCCTACCTAGTTTGTTGAAGTAAAGGGTCAGTCATTATAATTCATCGATCCATGACTACAGTTTTGTTATTGTAAATTAAGCTATCTACAGAAAAAGAAACATGTTTACTTGTTGTTTACGCATTCCACTAATTTTGCGGCTGTCCTGCTTGATTAAGCCCAGATTTTACAGTGATGACAGTACCAAATATGTAACCCAAATACACCACTTTTCACTTTTCTTTCCTTAATTAGCTAGCTAGTACACATCTAGTACACTAGGTTTCAACAAAATTAACGTGTTCATATAATTTTGTCAAATAGAGGGAGAGTCATTGATCTTTGAAGTATTTGGTGCTCTCTTAATCAATCATTTATTTTAATCATTTTTCTCATTTAAAATATGCTAAAGACGTACACAAGTGGCAGTAAAAACCAATGATACCTAAGTGAAATATAATTTCAAAACTAACCTACAAATCATGTTGCAAGTTTTAAGTTTGTTCATCATATGAATTTCTTGCAGTTAGATTGCCTCCCGTGGAGTCCTTATCTAAAACTGACCTATGAATCATGTTGTAAGTTTGAAAGAGTTGGACGCCTTCGAAGGTAATTGCATTCTCTACAAATTCTTTTAGATAAGATCTCTACTCGGTAAAGTTTTTGTTGTCAGATTATTCTGGATGTAGATCGTTCAAATTCTGTGTTGTATTACCTCTCCTAGAGTCACCATGCCATCTTTTTTATTACCCGTGACTTTGCGCTTCGAGTGTGGTACATATATGCATGGTCTTTTAATTTATGTTTATTATCGGTTTATGTACCTTTAGAAAAATGAATTTCGGGTTAAACATCTTTTTTTAATGGTTAAACATTGTTTGACATTGGTTTGGTATTATGTGGTGTGTTTGATTTAGAATCCATGGTACGTACAAAGCTATTTTCACATATGAAGTTCTAACCATCGCTCTATTTGCTTAGTTTATCTTTTAGGCCCTTTACCCTTAACTTAGTATTCTCCGTGTTTTGATTTTTTTTATTTTGGTGATTGTTATTGTTGAGAGGAATGTGATCACAAGATTTTAACACGGTATCGAGGAACATACTCAAAAAAGTGAAAAGGTAGAAGAAAAAAGAATTAAATGATGCTTTTTTTTTTTGCAGTAATTAAATTATGTGCTACTTTATTTGTGTGTGTGTCCAAATACTTTTTATTTGGAGTTGTGACCAATATATTTCTCTTGTTTTTGTTTTTGTTTCTTCTTTCTTTTCTTTTATTTTTATTTTCATTTGTTTTTGTAAATAATATTGTGTATATTATAAAAGTTGAAACAATGCAGGGCTAATTAGAGACAGAATAAAAAAATATGGATTTCGTAAAAAGAATTCAAAGGTGGGTCCATACAATTTTTAATTAAAAAAAAAAGAAGATGAGGTGTAATTTATTATTAATTTTTTTTAAAAGCAGTAAATGTTTATCTTTGAACCCTTTTAATTTCTAGAGATTCATATTAGATGTATCCAGGGACGGCCCCAATTTTTAGAAAAATAAATTTTATTTAATACTTGATTTACTAAAAGATGAAATTAAAGCCAAGGAGAGGAAAAACTTTGATTAAGGTTCACACTGTAAAAGCAAATATATTAATATTTAATACATTATTTTTTTAACAAAACTAATATTTAATGCATTAAAAGTCTATTTGGTTACTTATGTATATATTTATATTTATTGGTACAAATTTATATATGCATGCACTATTCAAAAAATTTGGATTCGTTGCAAGCTACTCCCTCCGATCTCAAATATAAGAAAAAATTCTTTTTTTAGGTTTATTGAATAATTAATGTATCTGCTTTACAATGTAAATCAGATACATTAACTACTCAATGAACCTAAAAAATGAATATTTTCTTATATTTGAAACCGGAGGGAGTATATCATATAAAGTTTAAATTTAGAGTCTCCAACACTTAATGATAGAATTAGAAACAAATATTTTTACGTTGCCTATCTTTAAATTTTTGTAACTATTTCAATATTTTCTATTGCTTCAACTTTTATTTGATTTGGACTTATCGGTTTATTATACATGTTATACATAATTATCTATAAGCTATGAACTTCTTTTTATAGGTATGAAGCTCGTCAAAAAAAAGGTATGAAGTTGTAGCTAGGGAGATCATGGTATTCTCAACCAATTTGGGGATGCCTATTCCCCCAACTTTGATTTTAACCAACAATACATTTTATTCTAGATTAAATATGTTTTTACCCGGTGTAAAATTAAAACTCATTAAAGTTTTTTTTTTTTTTGCTTTTAGTTCCCCAAAATATTTTTGCCGTCAATTGTTTTAGTCATTCATGCATGTTAACTCATTTCATATGTACCCATTCAAAATTGTAACCTTTGTAGGGAGTAATTAAGATGACACATGTAACTTAATAATTTTGATGATTATACTAAAAGCATAGTGATAAATACTTAGAATAAATTCGATTAAAGGCAGCCAAAAATTAAATTAATCAAGAGACAGTCAGAGGTAAATTGTCTTAACAATTTCACTATCTATCTATCTATCTATCTATCTTATAAACCAAGAAAGAGAAGGCGAACTAAGTTGACCTCAAAGATCCCCTCCAAAAAAAACTAAATTAACCTCCAAGATGATATATTGACTGCAACAATTTATTTTATTTTTTTGAGAGAGACTGCAACAATTTATTTAGTAGATGAATTAATGCCTGAAAAATGTACGTGTTTATTATATTTTGAACACATCTTATGTTGTTTCTATGGTGATTTTTTTAGGTCTTTTAGTAAAACTTAGCATTTCTTTTATATCATTTTTATAGTCCAAAGGCCAGCGTACTCTTGTATCTCTTCATATACTTTGCCACCATATATTCCAAAGTCATAAATAACATCGATGTTTGTAGTTTTCACAGCTACACCCACACAAATATAGCAACAAAATAAGAAACATATCAAACCGAATGTCGTCAAAAATAGAAATACTAAACCAAAATAAGTAAGTACTAAAACAAAGAAAACGGGGCATATTTGTAGTTTGTGTAAAAAAGGGCGTGAACAGTAAATATAATTATATTACTTCCATTTATTTATTTATTCAGGCAAAAAGTTGAAAATAATAATCCCCACGGAAATTTATGCCCAGAAACATATATGATATATGTGTCTGTACTTAGACAACACTAAAACAGAAAATGACACTTCACTGCAACCTTTTTCAGTGTCTTATTCAAAACCCTAATCTTTTTTCATCATTAGTTTCTACTTGCAATATCTTTAAAAAAATAGTAATACCAACTTACATATTAATTTTTCTTTGAAAAATTTACATTTGGTGCCTCTTCTTTCTCTCCTCCTCCTTTCCCATTCCCTTCCCAAATGATTAACTATAATTGCTCCTTCTTGTGCACCTTCATAGTCACAAAACAATTACACGCTAATCATATTATAAAATAAATCAACTAAAGAAACGATAAATTATTGAAATTAATCCCTAGAGCCCCAACCAAAAAATAAAACCCATAGTCCTATCAATTTCAGCTATGTAAAAGCTGGACATGGTGTCTCAATCATCAACAAATTACAGTACGCTTTTGTTTCCACACACTGCAAAAGAGAGATCGAGCAAATAATTCATATAAAAGTACTTGTTGGAATTTAGAATTTAAATTTTCCTCACATACACTAAAATTAATTAACCACCATATATGGTTAAAACTTCAAATATAAATATCCTTCCATCTATATCTATGCCATATAGCTAGCTAGCCTTTTCAAGTTGGTGTTGGCTTGTTCCCTAAACGAAGCTCAAGATCAAGCTCTTCAATTTCATGACCATTATCATCAATGGAGGTGCAAGTAGCATGTTGCTGGTCCACTTTGCTAGAAAAAGAAGAAATGCTATTGTTGATCAACCTAGCTGAATTATCCACTTGAAAATTAAAAGATGGAGAACAAGTTTGCATTTGCATCATCAAATTATTTGGTGGATAAGACGTTGATGATGAGATTGAGAGAAAAGTAGAAGGAGATTCTCCATTAGGACTAGAACTATTGTAGGAAGGAAAAGCATTATTATTAGGGTTTGGTAAATGGTAAAGAAGGCACAATCCAGCATTAGCAACAAGGTCTTGTGGAGGAATATTTATGAATGGTGATGAAGGATGAGATGAATTTAATGGTGGTTGGTTTTGATGGAGACGAGCACGGTCGCGGCGGTGAACATTCATGTGACCACCGAGAGCTTGAGCTGACCGGAACTCTCTTCTGCAAAAAGTGCAGGTGTAGGACCTTGGTGGCCATGTTGTGTTCATAATATTCCTTGTGTCTTCAGCAAAAGCCCTTACCTCCCATGAATCTTCATCTTCTTGTTCTTGTTGTTGTTGGTGGTGTTGTTTAGGGTTCCACATCCAAGTTGATGATGATGGTGAAGGGGTTGTAGTGGTGTTGGAATTAGGGTTTGGTTGGTGTTGTTGAGATTGTGATTGTGATGATTTTTGGATCTGAGTCATATTGGAAAGAAGGCCAATATCTGTAGCCATGGTACTGTCACTGACATTTAAGATAGGAAGATAGATAGATATTGGTAATGGGGGTGGGGGATGAAAATTCGAGATAAATATAATTCGTTATTAAATAGGGGGGGTGAATATAATTAATATTTAAGGTCAAGACAAAGTCAAGCTTTAAAACATCAAATCGAATGTATCACCAATTAATCAATTTGAAGTAAGCTAGATAGATAGCTGCTGGATTGGAATTGGAACATAGTGAGATTGACACTAGATATATTATACTAATAATGGTCAAAAATATTATACTTGTAATTAATTAATTAATTATAAGCACATACAACTAGCTAGCTTAATATAGACAAATCATCTCCTTTGACATCTACGCCATTGAAAGATATCTCATCAAGCACACAATTATTTTTTGAGGGGAAAGCACACCATTGTTTATTTTAAATCTTCAAAATTCCTCACCCTCTTTTTAATTTTTAATTAGTTGTAAACCGCAATATAAGTTTAATATGTCCTTCTTCTCAACAAAAAAAAAGTTTAATATTAAGCATTCAAAATGTAAATAGTACACAATAGAAACATACAGCTCCTAAAATAACTAGAAATACATAAAATTAACTGCCTATATAGGATCAATCTATTATGAATCATTCAAAATTCGTCCAAATATAAACATTTACTATGTTTTATATAAAAAAAATTAAAATAATAAATATTTCATTAAAATGTTTTCTAAGATATATGGTAATCAAAATCTTTTAAAAAATATTGTTTTTTTTTTAGTGTCCGGGACTAAAAAAATAAATAAAATAAAAAAACAATAATTCATAAATTATTGTTTGACCTAACTTGTTCTAGCTCTTAAAAAAACATAATAACAATAATATGAATTCATAAATTATTTTATTACTTTATTCATATGCTAATATAATTTTTTTTTAAGGGTGCATCTAATGCGGACCTTTAAAAAATTGTCTAATGGCAGATCCTTATCATTTTTAGTAAAAAAAGTAAATTTGATATTAACAAAAATAATGGATAAGAGGTACTATTTGATTAAAATTTATTAAAAATAGTAAGTTTCACCTTCGGACCGAGTTCATATTACACTTTTTTTTAATATGAAAATTTCCAAATATAAATACTCCATTACCTATTTTTCATTAGAATTTCTGAGTTTATAAATGTAAAACCATCACATGTTAATCCAATATACTAGTTGTTTGAAATCATTTTACCAAATATAAAGTTCTAAATGGTACGAAAAGAGAGCTGTAGGCTTTGCAATTCCGTTTCTATTAAATTCTTAAACTCTTCGTAAACTAAAAAGGATGTGAACCAAATCATTTAAATTAAATTATTTGCTTTTGTTGTCTTTTATGTTCTTTCTATTTAGATAATTCTGTTTTTTAATAAGCGAAACTTTTATTGATAAAGAGCCAATAATCACAAGATGTACAAAGTGGTGGATTCTAAGGTGAGAGCAATTAAATCTCTCATCGGTGTACCACCGATAATACATCATTAGATCTATTATAATAATTAAAGGGTTGAGATGAAATGAAATTAAGAGAGGAACATGTTAGCCTTTCCCTACCCAAACGTTGCTCTTTTTCCTTTTCACCGGCAACTACTTCTCTGTTCCATCTCCCCACCGTCTCCCTCCTCCTTGCCTTTTCTTTATCTATTTATTTTCAAGCATATTTTGGTAAGAATTAATAAAAAAAAATGCCCAGACAATTGTTTTGGTCATCATGGAGTAGACTATGATCCAAATCCCTAATATTTTATGGAATACAAAAATAAGAAGGCAAAAGTTAACTACCCTAAAACAGATTTTGAGACGCAACTGGAGAAAGAAGTGTAATAAGAAATCCTACATCCAGTTCCAAATCAATAC
>Ga0228710_1012810_pt1 | contig 10244 bp, 9 predicted proteins | sample MedpolnodulmetaG_FD_177995 | JGI IMG/M metagenome (GOLD analysis project Ga0228710, IMG submission 177995) | Root nodule microbial communities from Medicago polymorpha collected in Santa Monica, California, United States - pink nodules | ecosystem: Host-associated > Plants > Roots > Nodule... | reverse complement strand
CTTAAAATTTTGAAGGAATTCTTAAGTCAGAAGGTGTCAAATATAACCTTGATATGAAAACGTTATCACCTATATTACTTCTTGGTATATTAACCTTTGATACAGGGACAATTATGTTAGACTTATACTCTTTTTTTGTTGAAATTCTTTAACAAAACATATCTTTAAAAATTGATAAATTTCAATGATATAAACAATGACACTTGTACTGATACAACATTCTACATAATTCCCTAAAAAAAATTCTACATTATCATGGAGAAGGGTTAAATATTGAACTCGTCCCTGCAAATATGACTCGTTTAAGTTTTGGTCCCTGTAAAAAAAAATTTGTTTTTGGTCCCTGCAAATTTTTTTGTTTTTTAAAATAGTCCCTCCAGGGACTATTTTCAGAAACAAATTTTTTTGCAGGGACCTGTTTAAAAAACAAAATATTTTACAGGGACCAAAAATTACAAAATGGGTCCAGTCATCATGTGCCACGTATGCAAATCATCACAAAAATGGGGTCAGAGACTATTTTAAAAAACAAAAAATTTTGTAGGGACCAAAAACAATTTTTTTTTATAGGGATCAAAACATAAACGGGCCATATTTGCAGGGACGAGTGCAATATTTCAGCCTTATGTAGAATTGTAGGAGCAGACCAGTTCACTGCTTGTTTTAAAATCAAAGTCCCTTGATAATTTAAAATCAAAATAATGAGTAAAACTCAGACCAAATGTTTTTAGTTCTATATACATTGATCATCCAAGAATTAGCAAGCCATAACTAATATGAAATTGATAAAAAAAATTGCGAATTAGAAGAAAACTTAAACAGAAGATAAATGTCAGTAATCTATTTTAGACAAAAATCAAAACTTCTCACTTAAACCCATTTGCAAAGTGTGTTGCTTCATTGAATTAGATCACTAAATCTTGTCTCTTTATATAAGAAAACGAAAGGCCTGAACATTAGTTCAACATTAGCAAAAACGATTTAAAAAAGCCCAAAATATCATTTATAGCAAGAATGAATCCGGAAGCAATAGAGAATAATGAGAGAAAATGGAGGTCACCTCTTAGAAGATTAGTGTGTTGAGAAGAACAACACACACATTTATGTTGAAAAAAAAAACAAAGTGATATTTGAATGGAACATAGGAAAAATCTACCAAATTGTCTCCTCTCATCAAATGCTTGTGTAAGAAAAGGCAATAATATTTAATTTAGAAGTTAAAAACAAATAGGCACTATCATATCTTCAAATTCTACATGTCATTGTAATCTCAATAAAATATTAAAATATGCAAGGAATCTTTTAACATGGAACCATTAAGGCCTTAATGCATGCATGTAGTAGTGTTATACTGCAAATAGGAAAAAATGTCAGTTTCTTTGATGATAGTTAACAAAAAAATCTTATAGCTTTTTTTTTACATTGGAACAGAACAAAATAAGAGAATCCCTTTGCAGTTTCTTAGAATTGTGTCACCAGCTCTCTCCCACCATTGTGAGTCAATCGTCAGTGTTCTGAATCCCTTTGCATTAACCTTGCTTGAACTTCGATATTACACATTTTTCAGTTGTTGTAGAATCAACTTCCTTGCAACTAAGAATACAAATAATAAGGAATACAAATGAAGAAAAATAATGAAAATAGTGAATATGGAGGTAAGGGAATTACACATGAATAAGAACAATAAGTAAATTCTTCTCCAATCCTTCCAAGTGATTTTTGATGTGGTTAATGTTGAATACTTGACAACCCGTAGACTTCATTCCCTTGAACGTATATCCATTGGTGTTGCAATGCACCATTCCAGTCATATTGAAATTGCTGCAAGAGGCACTATCTTTCCATCGAGAGTTCTACCAAAAACTCACAAAATGCAAAGTAACTTTGATCATAGCGCTAGAACAGTAGAGTTATGAATTCAACCTATGAAGGAAATATAAATTACAATCATACAAACATTATGGAAATATAGTGTTTATGGGAGAGGGAGAAACAAAGGGAATTACAACTAAAGAGATGAAGTACTTGTTTAGATTGATGGATTCAAGAAACCAAAAATCAAATCTATATGCAGAAAAATTACAATGTCAAAAATGGTGAAAACCCCTAAATTGACAAACAAACAATCCAAATCTCAACAATTATTTGTATGAACAATTATTTTGATATGTGAAAGAAGCCTGGAAATAAAATGTAAGAGTGTACAACATTGTAGGCTATACCTTCATCGTAAGCCACTGACAATTGTAGACGATAACCACCGCGTAAAACACCATAGAAAGCCTTCTGCCAACAACCATAGCAAAATCGTCAGTGTTGATAGATATATAAATTTGTATGTTGTAGCATCTCTCTCTTAGAAAATAAAAAGATGAAAAAAATGAAGAAAGATAGAGAGAAAATAAAAAAGATGAATTGAAGAAGCGAAGAGGGTGAAGACCAAAGAAGTTGTGGAGACATGAAGCTGCCATGGAACTTGTGAGGGGTTGAGCTTTGTTTTTTCTTCTTTCTTGTGACTGAAAATTTGAGGTGATAGGGAATTAAGGTTTGAAGCTGCCATGGAACTTGTGATTTATTAATGAGAATGCATAGGAAATAGTTTTTCATCTTTATCGTGAATAACCGATTGGATAATTTGGAACGTGTGCAAAGTTTGTTGAGTAATCAAAGCCGAATTTTTAGGATGGAGCCCACGATTAATTAGCAAATTGCCGCCTAAACATTAGGTTTAGGGTTTAGAGTATAATTAACAGCGTTAACAAAGATTAGAAAATAAGGATAGGGATAGTTTTCATGTATTTTAGAAATATCTAAAAATGTACATCATATTTATAACATGTTTCCTCCAAACACTCCTCAGAGTAACTTGATGTCAACCGTGCATTAGATGTGCACAAACACCTAACACACGCCCATGTTACTCAATCCTGGTGTCGCACCATAGTTTGGTGTTCAAACCAGCCCCTCAACATTCCTCATGTACAACCACCACTCACTACATATTACTATAATTATTTTATAATTATTTATTACAATTATGGTACAGGAAAATCAAATCAAGAGTATAATTATAATTACGGTTATCAAAAAGTAGAAGTAACGATAGAGGGAGGAGTGATTTCTAAGTCACATGGATTGATTTAAAAAGCAAAAGCCCTGACTGAAATGGACCCAAGATCCTCCAACAAATCGAAAAAAGATGTGGTGGGATTTGTGAAGAGACCTGCATTATAAGGTGTAGGAGATGATCTAAAAGTAAAAGGTGATAAGCATTGGGATTTGAAGAATTAATTATTATTTTAAGACTCGTGCGTTCACACTCATGTGTTCACACAGGTCATTCGGTTATAAATACGATGACTCGGGCCTATTATTTTATCATTAAGTTTGATTTCACTCACTCTATTAGGATTTAGCTTTTTTTCTACCTTTTGAAATCAAAATCATGTCATTTGTTGAAGAATCATCGACGAAGAAGGTCATACTGAAGAGTTCCGACGGTGAAACCATTGTAATTGCAAAGGCGGTGGCTATTAAATCTCAAACAGTCAAGAATTTGATCGAGGAAGTTGTCGACGATGATGTAATCCCTATTTTTGAGGTAACCGGGAGGATCTTGGCGAAGGTTATTGAGTATTGCAAGAAGCATGTCGAGGCTGAGAGTTCTGATGGAAACCCCTCCGACGATGAACTGAAGAAATGGGATGCTGAATTCGTAATGGTATTTTCCTGTCAACTTGCGAAAAGTAGGTAAGTTATTGTTGTTATCCAATGGTTATAAAAATGATTTCATGGAATGTTGTCAATTGTGGATCGCAAAAAAATAGCAATTTGTTCAAATTTCTTTGATCTATAGTCCAATAGCATTGCTATAGCTTCTATTTGAGTACATTTTATTCTAAATAGCGTATCCGAGAACAATAGCCAGTTGTTCAAATTCTGTTGCATTGTAGCTGCAGTATAGCCTATATTAAACAATACTTATTTCATGAAGGCCACATGTTCATTTCGTTTGTTTCTTCTTTTTTGTACTGTAGAATGATTCCCAAATCTTGATGTACATATTTTTGTGTTTCTTTCCTCTTTAAAGTATTAGTAATTGCTTCATTTGAATGTTAATTTCATCTTTTTGTTCAGAGAAGCCGGTTTTAACTTTTGAATGATCTAGTTCATCCTTGTATTCACTTTTCCTTAATTTGTTCTAAAGAGCAATGGCTCGTGATTGTCTAATTTGAGTTTATCTATTTTCGTTGTATTCACTTTTTCTTAAAATGATCTAATTTAAATATTTGTCTGACTGTTTTGGAGAGTTGATGGAAACATCTCACGACATGCCCGTAAGTTGTTTAAGTTAAATGGAGAGAATCTTATAAGCTCTCTAAGATGAGAACAACTTTGGAAAATTGTTAAGTAATCTAATATATATAGTAAAATTATTTTGTAACTTGTGTAGTCAACCACTTAGAAGTGTAAAAAATGTTCTTTTCAATATAAAATTTACTTTTTTTTTTTGTTTTCTTAGCAAGTTATGTAGGGAAACTAGGTAGCATGACCCTTTGTTTACTTACTTCATTCATTGTGTTTTCTGATTGCAGTTTCTGGTTACCCTTTAAGTGCTGCTTACTGTGTTACAGGGATTTGTAATGCCATTGAGCAAAAGGGGAACATATTGTGATTTACCTTCTTCTATTTATGCAGGATGTACAATATGAGATCTATTCATGGAAAATTTTGATGTATAACATTACTTGTTTGATTAACACTAGTTAGTGTTACACTAGTTCATATTTATCTTATAGTGATTGTAAAAACTAGTTAAGTGTTCTGGACTGGTCAGAAGACCAATCACACGTTGTCACATGGTCTAACTTACACCGCCTTAAGCATTGTTGTCAAAATCCCGACTTAAATCATAAAATCCAGGATTTTGCGACTTTCTTCACCTCAATTACTCAAATCCATAGTAGAAACCAAAATAGGAAAAATCTATCGATTTTGATTGTGATTTTACAATTTCTTTTAAACTAAGTCATTTATGACTATGTACCATTTATAACATATATTTAATATTATTTTTTTTTTGGTAAAATCCATCGATTTTGATTGCGATGAAACCCTGAGCCGGTTATTCCCATCGCGCGGTTATATAAGGGTGACCTTGCTTCACCCTCAAGGTATGATTCACTTTTCACAACACTTTCTACACTCACTTTCTCAGTTCCATTACTGACTTGAGCGTTGGAGTGCTAACGTGCATGCAGGCACCTTTCATTCCACCGCGGAGACTCGTCACCACCGTACCGGAAACCATCACCGTCATACCGAAACACTTTCCTCCCCCGTTGCTACTCATCCATCCTCACCGGACAGGTCATTAAGTGTTTGTAACTTCTAAATAGCAGATTTTGTTAATTGCTCTTTTACAAAATACCCATAATGCATAATAGAAACAAGGCTAATTTGATACATTGTTATAATATATCATTACATATGATATGTATTTAGTACATAGCCAATTAGATACAATATGTACACGACACTTAATTTTGATTACAATTCAATACAGTATAAGCATTATTACAAGGAAAAAGAGAAAAATAAGCATAGTTAATGCCCTAAAGTATTAGGTTAATAATGTCACGCAGAATTTTTGGGTTTTTGTTAATGAACATGGAAAAAGATAGAGCTACTAATAGAGGCGGTCAATGGAGAAAAACACGGTTTCCAGAGGGTGGTTTATGGATCAAATTTTTTGCTGAGCTTGTTCGCATACATGGAAGACATTGGGGAGCTGGTTTACCTTACGGAACAAATTTCGGTAGTCCAGAGGGTGGTTTCCCTTTCCCACCTCCATACGCAGATGGATATTGTTTTCACATGGCTGCTGCAGAGAAAGGTCCTCTTTATGGGGTGGGTACTGCTTCTAGGAAAGCACACGAGAAGCCTCGCTCAAACCGTCGTTGAATCGAGTGGTTGATGTTGGTGATGAAGAAAGGTCTACCATCCCTTTTATTTGTTATTTTCAATTCTGACATTGCATTTGGATAGTGCTTATTGTTTTCTATTGTTAAATTAACGTTTTTAGTGCAAGTATATATTTACATCATATATTATTTACTGTAAGACTCGTGTGTCGCACGTGTCACTGATCTAGTTATAAATACTGTGATTCACGCATATTATTTTCCCATTAAGTTTCATTTCGCTCACTCTATTAGGTTTTATGTTTTTTTTACCTTTTGAAATCAAAATTATGTCATCTGTTGAAGAATCATATCAACATAGAAGATCATCTTTTTTTTTGAGGAACATAGAAGATCATCTTGAAGAAGCTACATTTTTATATTTGGACCCATTTTCAAGATTTCTAAGTATCTCTATATATTTGGGCCCATTTTTATATCTTTGAAAATTTAATTATTATTGCAAGACTCGTGTGTTCACACTAGTGAGTTCACACTACTGCGTTCACACTAGTGCGTTCACACGGGTCATCTAGGTATAGTGCGTTCACACGGGTCATCTAGGTATAAATACTATGATTCAGGCCTATTATTTTCTCATTAAGTTTGAGTTGAATCACTCTATTAGGGTTTAGGTTATTTTACATTTTGAAATCAAAATCATGTCATCTGTTGAAGAATCATCGACGAAGAAGATCATCCTAAAGAGTTCCGACGGCGAAACCTTTGTAATTGCGAAGGCGGTAGCTATGAAATCTCAGACAGTCAAGAATTTGATCGAGGATGTTGGCGAAGACACTGGAATCCCTATTTCTGAGGTAACCGGGAGGATCTTGGCGAAGGTTATTGAGTATTGCAAGAAGCATGTTGAGGCTGAGAGTTCCGATGGAAAGCCCTCCGAGGATGAATTGAAGAAATGGGATGCTGAATTCGTCAAGGTTGATAAGCCTACACTCTTTGATCTTATCTCAGCTGCCAACTATTTGGACATCAAGAGTCTATTGGATCTCACATGTATGACTGTAGCAGACATGATCAAGGCTATGACACCGGAGGAGATTCGCAACTTTCTTAACATTAAGGATGATTTCACTGCAGAAGAGAAAAAGGAACTTCGTCGCGAAAATCAATGGGCTTTTGAATGATTAGATTTTAGGGTTTAGTCTCTATCTTTATATTTTCCTAGTTCAAAGATAGTTAAGAGACTGTATTTTAACATTTTACAATTTCAGTCAAGGATTTGTTATGTCGGTTTTATGTTATGCTTCGTTTTATTCATCAATGAATTGCAATGTAGTTTTATATATGCTTAGTACTTGCTTTTCTTTCGGTTTACATAGTGCTTTGGTATCAATTTTTCTTATTGATTTTGAAGTTAGCGAAAGAGTTACTTTTGAGGCCAAATAATTGAATTCTGCACTGTAGGTGGTATTGTTAGGTTATGTTTTCATTCGTATCGCTGGCAATGGCCTACCATAACGAGCATATATACGGTGCCGTTTTGGTAGTGAATTTATGTGGTTTTCAGGGCTGGTTCATGGTGTTTTCTTTTAGTTTTTTTACAATTATGGTTTGTGGTTACGAGTGCCTGCTTTTTCACTAGTTTGAGGTAGATTTTGGTGAGTCGAAGAGGTTTGAGAGGTGCGTCAATCTCGTGAACACACCCCAAACATAGATCCATGAGATAGGTTTTATGTAGTCAGTCGCTCTTGATTTGGTTTTAGAACTCGCTCAGAACTATTGCGCTCGATTCCGGAAAGAGATGTAGCAACTTGAAGTGGTACTTTATATTTCCATAACATAAATTTGTTTGATTTGTTCTTCTTCTTCTTCAAGATTTTCAGAGAGCATAAATCAAATAGGTTAGCTTATCATTTCTTTGTTTTGGTTTTCAATTTTCCCTTGGTATTCAATTTCTTACACTTATCTAAGATATAAGAATGTATGAATAACAGGTTTGCTGGATTTGGATGAATTTTACGGTTTCGTCAGAAGTGTTTTTGATCAGAAACAGAAGACAGATCGTTTAAATTTTGAAGGTATTCAGATCGTTCATTTACAATCTGATAACATACAGTGTAGTCAAAACAGAATTAAGGCCTGTTACTGGTTTAAAATTGAATTATAAGGCTGGATGGCTGATTGTTCAATTACTTGTATCATTAGATAGTTAGCCTTTATGAAGCACGAACACTCAATGGACGCGTCGGTGTTCGACACCAACACAACATTGAAACATGTAAATTATGTGATTTTTTCATATTATTAACCGTGTCTGCGTGGCATTGTCCGTGTATTGTCCAGTGTCCGTGTCCGTCTCTATAGCCTCCATAAGGATTTGAATATGATTTTTTTTCAATATCAATGCAAAGACAATGATATTCAGTATATAACAATCAAGCTTGTCATCATTGTTTTATATTTCATAACTTCTTATATATACCTTGAATACCATCTGTACATGAATGAAGAAAGAATGAGACACTTGGTAACAATTGTTTATACTTTCATTTAAAATTGTGGTATCAATTGGTCTTTATTCATTCGTGTTTTTGGCTTGTTTGTTTGTGGATAGTTTCTTTGGGTCCTTTTGGTATTCATCAGGATTTCCTTTTTATTTCCTTTCTCTGTTAGTGCAGGCGCTAGCTTTGATCATTGTTTTTGTGGCCCTCATGTCTTGGATATGTGTGGGTTGCAGTGCCTTTTTTTTCTTTTCCATGTTAAAGCATTGGCGTGTAATCTTGCTCTAATTCGGGTATGTCTTGTGCTCGGGTTTGAGTTGTGTTAATATATTTGGCCGTTTAAAAAATTAGGCTAAATGAGATTAGTGTTGTGAATTCGATGAGAAAACACACTAATAACAAACTTGATGTGTGGAGCAAGTGATAATCAGGTAACCAAAAAACAGTGTATGGAACAATTATAAACACAAGCCAAAAATAGAAAACAGCGAGAGAGAAAGGAAGAGAGAACACAAAAGAATTTGTTGATCCAGTTCAACCCAAATTGACCTAGTCTGGGGGAGAGAGCAGCCATCCGTTCCACTATAATGATGAGTAACTTTACAAAAGAGATATCAATGGGTTACAAGAATAAGTCTCTCGCCTAATTTTACCCAAAGTATCAATCTCTTCCCGTAACCAAGAGACTCAATCCTAATAGTGTTTCCCAAGGTGAACCAACCCTCAAACCCTAGTGTTTGTTGCCAAGAGACAAACTCTATACAAACCATAGTTTTGTTGTTGCCTTTCTAAACCCTTGTTTCAGCCCCCTCTATCTCAAGGTTTACTCTGATACAAAGCCTATATTTATAGAAAAAGCATCCCTCATAAATTGGAACCAAATCAGATCCATAAAAATACGTTTTATTTTTATGATTCTGCGCAAAATCGTACTCCGATTTTGCCAGGTCGTGCTCCAATTTTATACGAATGGGAAGTGCCAATTCTGGTCCAAAAATCGTACTCCGATTTTTCAATTCGTGCTCCAATTTTGACAGCTTCAGCAAACTTCAATTTCTTCAATTTTGAGTCACTTTCACAACAATCTCCACCTTGACTCTAAATTAGTGATGATGTCAATTTAACATCAACCACCATGCTTCTCTTTCCCTTGCTTTCCACTACACCAAGTAGCTCCACAAGTTTACACCCTAACCTCTTCAACCATTGGAATGCCTTCCGCCCTTTTGAAGATCCTTGTGTCCAAACTACTCAAGGAATTTTAGGTAGTTCCAAAGGTACACACCTTAACCCCTTTAGCCATCGGAATGTCTTTCGCCTTCTCGAAGGTCCTTGCAGCCCAACTACACTAGGAATTTTAGGTAGTTCCACAAGCATTCACCATAACCTCTTCAACATAGAACATATACCACTTCCTTGAAGATCACTTTGCATCCAATCACCCTTGGCATTTTTTTAGGGTAATCCCGCAAGCCGTGCTATACATTCTTCAACCTCCGGAATGCCTTCCGTCTTCATGAAGAAATCCCTTGCTCACCACTAGAGCATAGCACCCAAGGTCCTCCATAGTCGTACCATTCCCGGTGTGTTCAACTCCACCTAAAGCTGAGCTTCCAACCTCTCAACTAGCAAATATGTACATCCCACTATTTTTCAACCTTGAAACTCCACCTCAACAGGTAGATCATGAGCATTGTTGCCTCCGCCTCTCCAGACTGATCATGAGTATTCTTACCACCGCCTCTCCAGGATGATGTTGAGTGTTTAACGTCTCTCCAGACGACCACCGCTCCACTAGGCATCATTCTCAAGGTGAGAC
>Ga0228710_1012809_pt1 | contig 10245 bp, 7 predicted proteins | sample MedpolnodulmetaG_FD_177995 | JGI IMG/M metagenome (GOLD analysis project Ga0228710, IMG submission 177995) | Root nodule microbial communities from Medicago polymorpha collected in Santa Monica, California, United States - pink nodules | ecosystem: Host-associated > Plants > Roots > Nodule... | reverse complement strand
TTCTTGTTAGACTCTTGTTATCAGCTGTCTGTATTAGATTGTCCACTCGTTGTTTGATCAAGCTGTAATTTCTTTTTTCTTTTCTACGTGTAGGCCCTCTTGTTATCCAAAAAAAAAGTACAATGGGAAGTGTATTTTTAATTGGGGGTGGAGGAATAAGTGTGGGGGTCTGGAGTACAGTTTTCTTGTTTTTTGTTTCATATTTCCACTGGGGCCCAATAAAAATATAAGCTGGAAAGAATTATGCTCTTTAGCCAACACAAAACACTCGCGCTCAACTGAATTGATTATTATACCCACGCGTGAGTTAACTCACACACCTTATTATGCCTCTGCGTGACTTAAGTATATATGACAACAACACATAAACATAACACTTCACTTTTCTTTTCATCCAAAATACGATTTTTTCCCCTCCAAGTGCGCTCAAGCAAATCATCATCAAATCACACAATTGAACAAGTAAGCGTTGCTTATTCTACTTAATTGCTTTTTTTTGTTGAAATTTTTTATTTTTTGAAGAAATTAGACATTTTTAGGTTTTTAGAAATTTGGCTTGCATGTTAGTTTTTAGGATTGTTAGTGATGAATTAAGTTAGAAATTGTAGTTTAGATGTTGTTTAGAGTGCAATGTAGTAGTTAACTCACGCAGGGGTATTTTGGTCATTTTGGTTGGGTGAGAGCAAAACTTGTTGGAAGAAGAGTAGAATTCAGTTGGAAACTACCTACGCTTGATCAAATAGGTAGCCCAACAAAATACCATGCCCTTCCTATACCTATGGTATTGCTATCAAGGAAATTTCTGTTGTTGTACTTTTGTATTTGCTGGCTTGGAGGAAGACTCTTTTGTCTATTGCTGGTGAACATAAAAGAGTTGTCCATCAACATAAAACCACAATGTATAAAACAAGACAGCCGATAAAGTGAAGAAGAAAAAAACCACGAAAAATCGAGGAAAAAACAAAGCAATGAATCACATTGGAACGTCCAAGCAGTGGGCCAACAAAATAAGTTGTTAGCTTTTAAGTTAAAGAAAAACAGAGCCAAATTATTAAGACTATCGAAACCAGAAGGAAAGTTCTTTGGTTGAGGGGGACAAACTTACCAACACAACAAACGGACGTTAATAACTCAAAGTTTGCTTTTTTTCCCCTCAATGAATGGGATAGCACTTGTACATTAGTGTCTATCTCTCTTACCAACTCATTCTCTCTCATCTAAATAATTTATTTTAATCATTCATTCATCATTCTCTCTCATCTAAAATGAACCTATATCATCAATGACACCAAAAAACTATGGCACCCAAATATTTCTCCAATGAATGGGGTTACATTGGGTTATTTTTAGGGACCAAATCTACAACACAATAATTGAAAATTTGGTACCACAACAAAGGAGTGGAAATTTTTATTTTGTTAAACCATCACTGCTAGTATTACATTGGGAGAGGAAAGTGAGGATCAAATCATCAATATCTTTATTATTTCGTTCTTTAATTCCATCTTAATTTTATTACCATGAAAAAAAAAGTGAAAATTTGATACCTAATTCAACAATATATGTTTTTTTAGTAATTTATTGTAAATACATTTCAGTTTTTTTTGTTACAGTACATTTCGATTGAATAAAAAAATAAATTCACTAATAATATTGGGTGAAGATCCTCTCCATTTTCTAAATAAATGGAGATTGTCAATTACTATAGTTTTGAAGTAAATATATGATATAAATGCACATATTTCAAGAATTGAAAACATTAATATCACATATTTACTTCAAAACTATAGTAATTGACAATCTCCATTTATTTAGGAAATGGAGAGGATCTTCACCCAATAATATTCATATTATCTTTCTGAGAGGATTATCCGTATAATCTTGGAAGAACAAAATATCAATAACTTTAATTATATCATTGCATGTATATAAGTAAAGGTGAAATATCAAGCATCGCCAACTCATGACCATTTATCTAGTTTATGGCAATTTGAGATGACTTGAAATGTAATCAATTTCAATCAAATCACAAAAAGTGGATATAACAAAATCAGAAGTGCTATTTCTCACTATAAAAAACGTCCGGAGCGTTTTTCCGAAACATTTGAATTGTTGATCCTATATAGTTATTGGAAAACACGGATGGATGGATGGGTTTAAATAGTAAAATGTGAAGGAGGATAATCAGGCACAAGCATCGTGAAGTTTTTGCTAGATAATTTTTCACTAAAGGTAGCTTTTCCCTAATAAGATATATTGTGATATTATAGCATAAATTAATCGGATGTATCTTTTAAAAAAATCAAATCGTTGTCGATGTATTCATAAAATGTTTCTTGCATATTTCTTTTATTAATCAAACTAATATCAAATGACCACAATTTTGATTGGTGTGCAATGTGTGCGGGTATTGTAAAGTTTTTTTTTTTTTGAAGGAAGGTATTGTAAAGTTCTAACTACAATATTTGATTGATAAAAAAATCAAATGAATTTGTTTAGTCTTGCTAACATATAAGATTAAATTTGCTCAAAAAAAAACATATAAGATTAAATAAAAGAATTCTTTAATATCTTAGAGTCTTGGTTGATACGGATGGATATCGAGTATACAAAACTATTTAAATTTTAAATTTATTTTAAAATAATTAAATATAAAATAACATAAGATTATAAGGTTAATTAGATTATGAATAAATATCCAATCAAACTTTGTACCCAAAAAAAAATAAAAAATCCAATCAAACTCTAGATTATGGGAGTGCTTATTGTTAATACACAAATTCAGATTCTCCAAAATAATAAAAGGAAAGGGCTAGTTTAGATCAAATGCTTAAAGCATATATAAGAAATGACACGATACGATTATTTACTGAATGAATGCAAAACATTGACAGAAACCATAAACGATGAAGACAACATGTGTTTCTTTTGCATTTTTTGCATATATATTGGTGAAACTATATAACGTACCGCTTGTTGAAAACCAGTGAGATAGATGGCAAGTGAGCATTCATCTTGTCCGGGACAAAGAGCAGCCATTGTTACATCGGTGATTGCTGGTTGCACCATGAATGTCGATAAGTTATGAAGAAAGGCAGTCATGAAAAGATGGCTCAACCCATACATATTCAATTTCTCCATAATTCTCCCACTCATGATTATATGTTTATTTTTGTGTGTGTCTTGCATGAAAAGCCACCACCCTCTCTATATAACATGATAAACCATTTACAATACTGAAATGCAAAATTCACTTAGAAGCGCCAATATGTACTATAACTTATAAGATACGATACCCTATATGTGTGTGTGGGACCTCCGAGTTAATCACAAAAGCAAGCATAGTGTAGTGTACTCTTGCGATTGCTTTACATTGCAAGTGTGTGTGTCAATCTCTAAGGACCAGTAGCAAGCAACTACTATACCTCATATTCCACAATAATTAACACCTTTGTAAAACAAAACAAAACACACAAAAAAACGTCACCAAATAAGTGACTTTTAACTTTCAAACACAAAAAACATCACCAAATAAGTGTGACTTTTAACTTTCAATGTAGTATATATTTTTTCTTTCAATTATACACTCTGATTAATACTATGTGATCAACGATGGTGAGATAAAGATTTTTAACCACATATAACTTAACTTCTAATTACATGATTATTAACCTATTTTATTAATGATCAATGCTATTCATCCGGACAGGATTTATCCCGAACTGAATCGCGAAAGGGTTTTTAGCCAATTAAATTTTATTCTGGCTAGAAAACAAGGGAAGCTATTGGTGTAATTTAATAATGATATTTAAAAAATACATGGTCTTGAAATCACCGCAAGATAATCTCTCACGATACTTAGCAATTCCCTTTATTAATATGTTGTCTTAAATAAATTACTAGTATTAATTATATTTTTTAGGAGTGTTTTACTATTTTATGTTTAATTTCAAATAAATAGTGTTGGGGAGTCTAGGAAGTGTTTGGAGCGGCAATAGGTTAAACGTTCAGGACCCGCTATGAGAGAGACATCACACTCTTAACCAAAACCTTAAAACAATGGGTTTATGGGTCTCCCTCAAGTGTGACTCACTCACATCACTAGGCTTATCTACACTAGGATCCCGCTCCCACTCCCCCATCGAGTCTGACCAGGGCTCTGATACCAGTTTATTGTCTTGGGAGCGCTTGGAGTGGCAAAGACTAAACGTCTAGGACCCGCTAAGAGAGAGACACCACACTCTTACCCAAAATCTTAAGATAATGGGTTTATGCGTCTTCTCTCTTAAATATCCAACATTTCTTCTATGGCTTAAATATGAAAATAGTCCCTGCAAATATCTGACATTTTGGTTTTAGTCCCTGTAAAAATATATTTTTGGTTTTAGTCCCTGCAAATATAAAAAATATGGTTTTGGTCCTTGATATTTTGTTTTAGTCCTTGTAAAATTGATTCATATTGGATTTGGTTCTTGTAATATGTAGAATATTTGATTTTAGTCCCTCAAAGTGAGGACTAAAATGAATATTATAGGGACCAATTTCAATATGAAATAATTTTACAAGGATTAAAACAAAATACCAAGGACTAAAACCAAATTTTATATATTTGCAGGGACTAAAACCAAAAAAATATTTTTACAGGGACTAAAACCAAAACGCCAGATATTTGCAGGGACCATTTTCATATTTAAGCCTTCTTCTATTTCTAGTTGATGTGGAACATAATCACTCATATTTGGTTTCCAACAAATATGATAAATCAAGATAATATGAAGAAATGGTAGAATTATAATGGAGAGAATCAATATTGATTCATCAACCAATATTGGATTTGTGACAACGAATGCTTTCTACAATGCAAAAATAGTGGAAAATAAAAGGATTAGGTTTCTCTGATGCAATGTTTTCACACAGTTTTACACTGTAATAAATAACATTCGTTGATTTGAGATCGTACGACTTAGATTTTAACTCAGTTTCACACAATAAAATAACCTCAGCCAATGATTTGATCAGATGGCTGGAAATCCTATTCCAAAATAAAGTTATAAGTGTCAAAGGACCGAAACCGTCACTATAAAATGTTGTTGAAAGGCTTGTAATCATAGATTATTGTTGCTACACTATGTATAAGGGAAGTGCTATATAGCACGACACCTAAACCCCACGAAATTTGACGACATGCATAATTATGTGATGGCAGAAAAAAGAAAAAAAAAGCGGAAGATAATAACAAGTAAAAAAAAGGAAAACATGTTGATACAAGTGATCTTACGGCTTCAAATAGTCGTGCATGTGTCGTGCTTGCTGGCTATCGTGCCAAAAAGCATTTTCCCTATGTATAATCCAATGGTCTTGTATAATTGCCACACTTAAGCATCGTTACTACTGAAATTGCACGAAATAAGCACTATTTGTGCCTATCAATAGACTTATAGACATTGTACTTGGTACCACATTACATATAACAAAAGTCTTGCATTGCCTTTGATATTTCAATAAAGTATTTTTAGTTTTACTTCTCGTTTTCTTTTATATTGCATTAGGTAGCTCGTCTTTATGATGAGTAAGTAGTTTTCCCAAGTCTTGGGGTATTGAAAAATAGTCCTATAAAAACTTTCAATAATCTCAATTCTTTTCTTTTGTTAAGAAAATGTATTCACGTAATCTAGTTTTATTGCTTTTTACAACGAATTATAGTTTGATCGTCAAAACTTGGTCAATCAAGAAATTTATATAAGCATAACATTTGAGTCGGTCTAGCGGTGTTCGTTTGTACCTTAGAGTATGCGCCTCCTTAAGGTCTCATATTCGATTCTCTCTGGTGTCAATTTGGGTGGGGTATAGCTTCTTCAAAATAAAAAAAATAGTTGATGTTATCAATGAAGAAACGAGGGTTGAAGTTGATAATGAAAGGATTAAAGATCTTACACACCATAATTCACTAAAATCTTAGGCGACGTCCGAAGGACTGAAAGGTGAAGATAGTTGTTGGACTTATAAAGCTGGACAAAAGGTTCAAAACATGGGAAAAGCCTAACAAACGTCTGGGGTGTAATAGGTATTCGTGTTTAATGGGTCGAACTGACTTGAAAACCATGATAATTTGAAGTCTTGTTGGCGAGACATTGGTAGAGATATATTAATTCATACAAAGGAGAAAACATCATCCTTAGACTTGCATTCTTAAGATAGAACAGAGAAATAGGATTTAAAAAGTTCTTTGTAGTGATGAACTCCAATGATTCTAGGATGTGTTTAATCAATTGCATATTTCCAAAACAATTTTCAACCATTTGTCTTTCAAAATCTTAAAATACGGTTTGCTTGCATACTTAGGAAGAAAAGTGGTAACATTGAGATTCGCAAGTCTTTGTGTATCATGTCAACAAGAACTTGCGAATTTTAAGGGAAGACCTGAGTCTAATTCAAGTTTCTCTCAAGATATGAGAGAACTGTAATTTACTAAAGGAGTCTTACATATAACATGATATCACAACATTTCAACAACACTAATTTATTTTAAACCAATTTATAAAATCGAGCTCACGAAAAAGTAAAGAGAGGGAGCGTGTGTCGTTTCCCATACATCCTTCTCTGTAAGCAATCAAATTTATTGCCTTCAATATAAGTGTCTATTTAGATTGATGCTAGTGCAACACTTACCATTATAGATTTTTTTTAAGGGCACCCGCCATTATAGATGCTTTTAACTCCATAGTATCTCCTACTTAATTGTAGAATAGAATTGAGATAATCCACACTAAGCTTTTTAAACTCCTTATATGAATTGCGCACATGTTGACATATTGCACACATGTTAACTGTAATTATATACTAAATAATGAATAAAGAAATTCGTCCCAACTTTCTTTATAAAAGAAATTAGAAATCGGAAACTATTGACAAGTAAGACCAGGTTGGACATTGTCCTAATCATAATTTGAAGTATTAAAAAAACTAACATAGATCTATCACATATCCTCTGAAAAAAGAAAAAAAAAGATCTATCACATGTTAAAAAAATCAGTAGCTCACTGACTTATGTCTTTTTTCTTAAAAAAAGATACGTCTTAACATTTTTAAAAGGACGAAGATCCCGCTTACAAAAAAGAGCGCGAAGATCCATCGGGTCCATGAAGAAGAAAAAAAAAGAGGGATTCATGCATGTTGGTCAAAAAAATATCTTTTCTTGAGAAAAGTAATTAAAAATATATTGTTCATTGCTTAAAAATTTGACTCATCCAACAAGGTTGCTTAAAAATTCATCGGCATCATTGCAACATGGTAGCTTCTTCAAACTGCACCCATTTCTCTTCACCCATGGAGGATAATCATGATATTCTTCACTGTTTATGTGATTATCCGCACTCTAAAGAGTTTTGGCTCCGCTTGAATTTGGGGTGTTATCATAATTTTTTCTTTAAATTTGATGTCAAGGTTTGGCTTCATGAGATGACAAAGGACACTTCCTCTATTTTGTTTATTACAAGGTCAGGAGTATGGTATGCTTGGTGTTGGAGAAACAATATTATTTTTTAGGATCAACATTGGCGTATTCAAGATGTTGTGCCAAAGACATTTTTGTTACATGATGAATGCATTTCTTACTATCCAAATCTTGGTTTGGACTCACACTCATCGTGTCTCTTAACTAGGGATGACAATGGGTAGGGTACAATAGTACCCATCCCCATACCTGTGTTTGTAAAAAATGCCAGTACCCGAGTCCGTACCCTCGTGGGCAACAACTTCAGTACTCTTCTCCATACTCTATGGGCACCTAAGTGCACATACCCGCACCCATTACCCGCACTTTATCTATGAAAAGACAATAAAAACATCATAATTGAAATAAAACTATGATCCAAAATTATTCAAATTAACTCATAAAAAAGTAAGAATAGTTGTATTTAGCCAAATAAAAACACATCCAAAATATCCCTCGAAAAATTAAAATAAAAACATTTAAAACACATATAAAAAAGTGCATACTAAAATAAACAAAGTATTTATTATATTAGGTTTAGGTTTAGACTTAAATAGCTAAATAAACTAAATAATTGTACACAAAAAATAAATAAAGTATTTATTATACTATATAAATATGTATATGCGGGTATTATAAAAATAAAAAAAATGTATATGCGGATTGCGGGGCTGAGGAGCATAGTACCCTTACCCGTGTCCATATCCATTAAAATTTGCGGGTAATTACCCGAACCCAAGCTCATACCCATGAAAAGCGGGGTTTTACCCTACCCATTGCGGGTATTTTTTGCGGGTGCCCATCTGGCCTGTGTTCAATTGTCATCCCTACTCTTAACTCATTGGATCCCCCTTCGAAAGGTACACTCAAATTCAATATTGATGGTAGCTTTCAACAAGATTTTGGTTGCTTAGGTTGTGGTGGTGTTGTTCGCAACCACGATAAACATTGGATAACTAATAATTGATTTTTCTCACTATGAAGTTGGAGGTGATGCGTTATTAGCTGAGTTACGTGCTATGCATATAGGCCTTGATTTTTGCAGGAAAAAAAAAAGTTTTGTCAGCATTATTTGTGAGAGTAATTGTTTGGAAGTAGTTGACCTGATTATTACTGGTCATGATCATACATTGCACACTTATGTTATTGACATTCTTCGTATTAGAGATTTTTTTTTGAAGGAAATACAACTTCGTATTAGAGATGTTATACATGGAAATGGAAATAAAACATTGGTGCATGTTCTTATGGAACATAATATGTGTGCATATTTTATGACTAAGGAATGATCACATGCTAGGTGCTCTGCTCACATGAACTGCCCTCCGTCTGACATAGAATCTCTCATTCTGAGATATAAGTTTAGAACTTAATTTCGACTTTTCCCTTTTTTTTCCTTTTCCATTTGCCTTGGTACTTTGTAACACTACAAAAAAAAAATATACTACTATTTTTTTTAGGGTAGTGTTAGCTTGTGCCCTTAGGACACATATTAAAAAACCTAAATGAAGAAACATTTTCTAAAATTTTGTGTATTTAAATGATTAAAAAGTTAAATATTAAATGTAATGCACATATTCCGATATGTTTTTTCTATATTTGAATCATTAACATGTGCCTTAAGGGCACATGTTAACATTTCCCTTTTTTTTAAAAAGATATATCACTACTCTCTTCGTTACAATTTATATGTCCTTCTAACAAAAAAGACCTTGTTCCAAATTATACGTTATGTTGTGACTTGTGATATCAATAAAATTTTGCACTATTTCCAACTTTCTCCCTTTAATTATTACTACCTCCGTCCTTAATTAAAAGTCTCTTTTGAGAAAAAAAATGTTCATTTTTATAAGACTTCTTTGGTATTGTCAATGACATTAATTATTTTTGGGTCTTGTTAACTAGTGCCCCTGGGGCACTCTTTAAGCATGCTAAATAAGAAACTATTTTTTAAAAATGTCAAAAATTTTAATTTCTAATGCACTGATTACTCAAACTTTTATAAAAAGTTACCAATTAAAGTTCTTAACCAATGTCTTGGGGGCACTAGTTAACATTTTCCATTATTTTTTTACCCAACACATCCTTATGTATATTGCATCTTTCTATTCAATCAACAATAAATACTATGTTGAAAACATAAAGTAAATCTCTCGTTCAAAGATAAATTTGTAAAACAGTAGTAATTATATACAAATTTAATATTACTACCAACTTTCTTAATTCCTGTGATTTTCATAAATGGATATTTTATCTAGAGACGGATGTAGTAAAATATATTCCTTTGTTTTACCAATGTTATTAAGTAATTATTTCATTTATTCATTTTATTTGCTGACGTACAATGTACTTATAATGGATATTTATTCTTTTTTTTTTGTAAGCAAGGAAAATATAATGAATAAAAAAGAGAGAGTACAAAAGCTGGGGACATCAGCCTAATCCAGCAACCACAAATCAACCCTTAAAAGGGTAATACATCAATGATTAACAAAAGTGGTATAAGATAAACAACCGGACGAAAATCCAGTGATAAACCAAAATGTGTCGCAAATATATATACACACCAAAGCACAAATCAGCAAGCCCATCGAGGAGCCCAAAACCAATTTACAAAAAATGTTTTGTGTACAAAGTCGTAAGCATTTAAAGAACCGTAACTCGATAAATATGGTGTATGAATCTATCGCTAGCACGGAAAATTTAACGAACCACCTTTAGAAACTATTCGAGTAAATTAGCAATTCCCCCCC
>Ga0228710_1012807_pt1 | contig 10247 bp, 7 predicted proteins | sample MedpolnodulmetaG_FD_177995 | JGI IMG/M metagenome (GOLD analysis project Ga0228710, IMG submission 177995) | Root nodule microbial communities from Medicago polymorpha collected in Santa Monica, California, United States - pink nodules | ecosystem: Host-associated > Plants > Roots > Nodule... | reverse complement strand
ATTAATTAATTTATCATTTCCAAATAATATCTTTCTAGTGCTTATTTTGTTCACACAATTATGTACCCCCATTAATTAAAGATACACCCCCACTATATAATCTTAGGTCAAAAATTGGGGTATGACACAGTTTCATATCGAAAGAGTGAAACCTGTATCTGTCCGTAAAATTTTTAGGAATTAATTTTAAAATTCAGCGAAAGCGTTTTCTTTAATTGATTTAGAAATACTAATTTTCAAAAACGCTATTTTAAACTTATAACCGTACACGCGAAAGCTGGCGTTTATGAGTTTAAAATACGGTTTCGGATGTGCGAAAGCCAACGGAACCTTTAAATTACATTTCTACTAAAAATAACTTTTCAAGCAAAGATTGATTATTTTTCAAACGAAGTTTTGACGTTGTAAGGCGTACGCGCGAAAGCGGTCGAATAGATTACAAAGTCAAAATTCGGTGTCGTACACGCGAAAGCTGACGACCCCTTTAATTTAATCCTTTTAACGTACGAAAATATTTTCCTATCACAATAATAAAACACAATTTAGCAAGCATCAACGGTCGACACGAATTATATTCTGGTCTCTTGTCTTTTAAAGTAATTAAAAACAAGTTATTTTCCAATTTTGCAACTAAACTAATTAGCATCGTCTTAGATAAACAACGTGACAATAGATAACGGTACTTGACATTGGTCTCTGTGGGATTCGACATCTTTTATACTAAAACCGATATTTCCGTGCACTTGCGGACCTATCAGCAATTCAATCGGAGGTTGAGAAGTAAGAACATTATAAACACTTCGAATAGAGAAAACATGGGATGATTCCAAAGTCCATAGCCATCTGTCCTCCCTATCAACCTGCAAAATCACATTCTGAAGAAGAAACGCAAGATCCCCCAACATCTCCTCCTCCATCTCCAAGCCCCACCATCCACACCCCACCCTACCTGACACATATCAAACACTGATACCTCCCTATCCAACGACAATATAACCTGTTAAACCTGACACTAAACGCCTCCCCACCAAGCCAAACATCCACCCAAAAAAGCGTATTCCTACCATTACCCACTGTTCGCCTAACATGATTTGTAAACCACTCTTCCCTACACATAGCATATGCATCGCGGCCTCCCCCCATCAGCCGCCCTCCCCCTATGCCGTACCTAGCGGACAACACCCTGCACCAAAGATTATGAGCATCCTCCAACTCCCTCCAACACCATTTTCCTAACAAAGCAGTATTAAACTCCATAATTCTCCTTACCCCCAAACCACCAACCTCCTTACTACTACAAACAGTGTTCCAATCCACCCAAAATATTTTTCTGTGGTCATCACTCCCAAAAAAAAAAAAATCTGAAATAGATTCAATAGAGGAGACAATACCAGATGGAGCCTTGAAGAAGGAAAGGGCATAAACAGGCAATGACGACAGAACATACCTCAGTAAAATCAGACGACCACCCAAAGATAAGTGTTTCAACTTCCACACCGATAGTCTAGATTTGAACCGATTAATGAGTTGTTCCCAAAACGACAACCGACGAGCATTCCCACCAATAGGCAGCCCCAAATACATAAAAGGAATAGAACCAACTTTGCAATTCAACGCCATAACTGCCTCATTTAACCAAGACGTTGCGACATTCGCACCAACCAACAGGCTCTTTGCGAAACTTACTTTTAAGCCCGACAAAACTTGAAAAAGAAGAAGAACATCCCTCATAGCCCGAATATTAGCCCAAGATTTCTCACCCAATATTAAAGTATCATCTGCAAATTGGAGATGAGAAACAAATGTAGTGCCACTGTTTCCAACTCGATAACCAGTAAACAAATTATTACCCGACATAGATTCCATCAGGCAATTGTATGAATCAATATCTAATGAACTAAACTAACATTGTCACACGATCACTAGTTTTCACGGTTTAAGAATTTATACAGCTTATTTTCCCTATTGACAAACAAATATGGAAGTCAACATAGATTGCATAGATTTTTTAAAGAAGAATATAAAGGATACAACAAAATTTTGTAAGTTTATATGTGTTGTGTTCACCTGCATTTTTTTGTCCAGTCTCGAGAAAAAACAATAGCAGGACAATATACTTGAAATTTAGAAGAAAAATGGGATATCAAACTTGAAATCTCTTAGTAGAGAGATTAAACTTAAGTGAGTCTAAAACAAGTAAGGGATACTTTGCAGCGCAAAAACATATTTAGACATAAATAGGTCTTTCGTCACTGCAAATATAGACAATTTGAATTTTCGTCCCTGAAGTTACTAATTTTTCCAATCTACCACTGCAAAATTTAATCATTTGACTTTTGGTCATAATTAGGTTTTTTTGCTGAGGTGGGCTGTCATTAGCGACATGGTGCCCATATGGTAAGTGATGATTGAGCGAGGTGGTTGGCTTAAATAGGTCTTTCGTCCCTGCAAATATAGGTCATTTGAATTTTCGTCCCTGAAGTTACTAATCAGATGTAATTAGGACCATTTTTCAAATGATTAATATTTGCAATGGAAAAATGGAAGGATTAATAACTTCATGGACGAAAATTCAAATGGCCTATATTTGCAGGAACGAAAGACCTATATAAGCCACATATTTATTTCTTAAACTTTTTATCCCTCTTATTTTTTGTTCAAATTCAGGAGACATTTATCATCCATATAGAAAGCAACCAAACAAGTAAACAACTCACCCCTAAAAAAGGTAAACAACTCACTAATATTTGTTAAAAAAAACATTAATACCACAAAGTAAACTTTTGTTTTTGTGCGTTTCTTTCTAAACCCATTAGACATTCTAAAGTATCTCCACAGCTTATGTCATTTGAATCTAATATAAGACCAATCTCCAAGTCGACAGGAGAACATTCACTTTTTTATACATACACGGTTGGATCTTAATTTTTTTAAAAGCACAATTCCAAGAATCGAACTAGAGTTTTAACAATTTAATTTTGGAGTTCAATCAAACTAGTGTGTACACATTACATTATAAATAAAGTTAATGACAAATATTATCTCTTACACAACAAATGCTAGCTAAAGAACCTAGCTAAGAATATTGTTTATTTCATTGTCCACTTCTTGGGGCCACGAGGGCTTTATTATTTCATATTTCCTCGTATCCTATACCCTATTGATATATTTTATTTTACAATACACCAAAGAACAATGGCATGGAAACCCCACACTTGCACTTCATCTATTTCAAAAATAAATATCAAACATTGTTTGCATCGATTGAGTGCGTGGATAACACATCAACCATAGAGGAGTGCAATAGATTATTTTGTGCTTCAAAGAAAGCTTCGATCTATTTTGGGGGAGATGGTGTATATTTTAAGGGGAGGGTAGGGCAGAGAGACAGGTTGGGAAAGAAAACGTACACCTACAGGCAAAGCAAAGAAAGAAACAACCCACCAAGTGACCCTTATATGCTCGTTCAAGGATATGAGTCTCCAACACGTAACTTAATAATTAAAGAGAAATGATATTTGTACAATCATTTTATGATAATTTTTAGACAAATCTCTTTCATATTTTCATTGTGTTTTTATTTCATCTTTCTCTCTCAATTGTTTTTTATAAATAAAAAGAGAGAAAAAATATTGTTCTAAAAGTTGTCACAAAATTGTTGTATATTTATGTCTGATACTTACCATCATTTAGGTCGCTTTTCCTTTTGTAATGTCTTTTGCCTTTAGTTTGTCATGTTCCTAAAACAATTTTACAATCAAATGCATTACAACAGAAGTTGTCATGTTCTTTATTTTTAGTACATCAAACGTATCAAAAATCATAAACATTAAACGAAGAATATTGGCAAACTAACTTGTTGTGTAAACAAGGAAGATTTCTTTTTAGGCCCCCTCCATATCTCTTTAGGCCCCCTAAAATTAAGAAATTTCCCTTAATAACACGTTTGGTGTGTAACAATTGGAGCATCAGGTACTTAAACATCGAATGTTCATTTAAAAAAATTTCATTTTGTACCTCCAATAGATAACTATCGGATGTTCATTTTAAAAAAATTCATTTTACATCTGGTAGATGACTACAAGATGTTAATTCTAAAAATTTCCATTTTCTACCTCTGGTAGATAACTATTGAATGTACATCCCGTAACTCAAATCAGTTAAACTACGAATGTCCACATAGGCGAGGGACCAAAATGAATGTTGTTTTGGTAATCCAAAAGGATCTTCAAATGTGACAGCTTTTAATGAACTTATCTGAGAAGTCGACATATTTTGTCCACAATGACTTTAGTTTTGGAAAAGTTATGTCTAACCATGGTTTAGTAAATGATAAGATTATAAATATCTATTACATATGCAAGGTAGTAAGTTTCTAAGCTTTTACCGGTCCATTTGAAACTGGAAATGTAGGATTATAAATAAAGGGTTTTGCTAGAAGCCACCCATGAAGGTATCTTTTAGCAACCCACACCTCAATGTGTGATTTCCACTTTTTAGTTATAACTTTGCTAAAAGACACCTTCATAAAAATTAGTTGGTGTCTTTAATCAAATGCTCATAGAATAACTTGCTAAAAGACACCTTTATAAAAGGTGTCTTCTAGCGAAACCCATAAATATATATTACATATTATTAGAGATGCTAGAATTTTTAAAATTAATATCCGATAATTATGTACCGGATGTACATAATGGAAATTTTTAAAATGAACATCGGATAGTTATCTACAGGTGGTACAAAATTGAAAATTTTAAAATGATCATCTGGTAGTTAAGTATCTGATGCTCCAGAACGTGTTATTAAAGGCAAAATCATAATTTTAAGGGGTTTAAAGAGATATGAAAGGGCGTAAAAAGAAATCTATGTAAACAAGACCCAAATCCTAAAGATTGGAACGTTTAGCCCAATCCATTATCAATGTTGGCCGATGCCGATCAAGTTAAATAGACTTGGATGACTCTTATATTTTACTAAGTTTTGATAGGTACACACCCCATCTTTATAAAACAAATCCAACATTATCACTTTTTCCACATAGATTATTTTCTCCACATATCACTTTTGTGGTATATGTATTTTTGAAGATAAATGCCAGAGACATTCTCTTTTTAACATCCTTTTTAATAGCAACTCTCTTATCTCTCATATCAGGTGAAACCACATAGATCTCACCACTTTATATGATACTCGTTTTAAAATATGAAAATTGCTTTTCTGACATCAAATTTTTTCTAAAAACACAAATAAAATACTTAAATGTCCCCAACGGTAGTTAACTACCGCTGAATGGATTGCCTCTTCTCAATTTCTCAGTCACGCAGATACACAGCAAACTCTACTTAATCTTTGTTCTTTGGTGTTTCTGTTTCACCACAATAGCAATGATTTATTTATTTTTTCAATTTAAGGGAGATTACAATAGCAAAGATAACAGTAATTGAGTAGATTTTAATTTTTTTAATAATTTCTTTACGCTAGTTTCAAACTATCAAATTTTTGTAAGTACTGGAGAAAATAAGAGGAGCGGGGGTGAAGGAATTGAAAAAAAAATGAAACAAAGAGAAAAGATCTAAATAAAAAACTACAAGATTGAATTATATATGGCACCATGAGTATGTTAGAAATTTGAAAATTTTGGGTTTTATTAATGCAAATTGAAATTAAAGATAACATACTCCAAATTGAGGATAAGGTTAAAGATGAGAGAATAGGAACAAACAAATAATATCAATTGAAGAAATAAACTGAGCCGTAGTTAACTACTGTTAGGGCCCAGCGGTAGTGAACTGCTGTCAGTTTTGGTAATTTTGTCATTTCCATGTATTATTAGAAAACTTTTGATGTTAAAAAAACAATTTTCTTCAAATATTGGTTCCCACATGGATTTTATCTTAATTAAAAAGAGTGTTAGAAAAAAAAATATTTTTTTTATAAATTTAGAAAAGAATGTTTGTATCACTTTTCATTTTGCAAATAATATATACCGTAAATATATTACAGTTTAATAATAACACTTTTTACCGATATATTACAGTACACTAACAAAATTAAAAAGTAAAATTTCATCATATTTATCGTAAATTCATTATTATTTTACACATTTTTATCATTTAATTAGTATTATAAGTAGTTTTTTTTGTCAAAGTAGATTTGTTTTCTAATAGTATTACAAAAAGTAAATATAATTGATTAGAAATGATAAAATGAAGAAAATAAAAATCTAATTGTGGGATAAAATTAGAAGAAAGTAAGTAGTTAGCCGATAATGGTGAACATTTGAATTTACGATCAATCAATTGATGGTTAGACAAATAGAATATAGTCGAATGCGAAATAGTTGAGTCTTTCTGAAGTTCACAAAGGTGCACATATGTAATATAAGTGCTATAAGCAGTCAAAGCTAAGTGAAACTTGACAATTTGATGTTTTACTTGTGTTCCATATTTATAGTGTCATTAATAGAAAACATCTATTTACGCTAAAACACATTCTAAGGTGAGGATGCATGTGATGATCTAGAAAGCGGAAAACTCTGTGAAGGAGTGAATACCACGCCAAATCCAAGGCGGCACACACTCATTAAAATGATTGAGCAAGGCTAAATTTTCTATGCCATGATATTTCGACCAAAAGTACTAGTATTGCTTATAAATATCATGTTTATACATTTCATTGAATACACAATCAATCAAACAAACCATTTTCACAATTTACCTCTTTAACTTTTGTTTGACTTTTCATTATACATTTCTTAATTTCACAAACTTACAACTTCGTACTTAATACTTTTTAGAAAAGCTAAAGAACCTATAATTGAAGGACATAAATCCATTCTAAGTGGCATAAAGAGAACTGTAGTTAAAATCTATTACTCGACACCTCGATAAACTTTAAAGTTCAAGAGCAAACATGCACTCTTAACACACATGTTAAAATTATTTTCGACAGGATATTATACCAAAATAATAGAGAAAAATCTCAACAAATTTCTCTATAACACTTGTTAGAGAACCAAATATAGTAAAACAATTTTAAAATTTGTGCAGTTAATCTTTTAAAATGAAAAATAAAAAAATTGCAATACAAATTTACATTTCTTTTTTGGTTAATAAGTGCTCCAAGCACTAATTAACAAACCCATGAAAAGAAAAGAAAGTTTAAAGAAATGGAGCAGTTGTTGTCCGTTTTCGGTTTGAGCACCGACCAACATTATCCGAAAACAAATATGTCGTTGCAAGGAAGGACGTTGAGGTTCCTGTCACTCCACCACCTGTCATAACATTCTCCCTTTTCTTCACTCACCTTGACACGCTACCTCTCTTCTTCATTTCTCTTTCTTTATTCTTCACTTTTCTAATCTATAAAAATACCAGAGACTACTCATATTTTGAAACATAGAAAGCATCTTTGAAGTAATGGGTGAAAACGGAATAAGGGATGATGATGATGATGATGAGAAGGTGGAAGTGAATATATATCCTCTGAATTGTTACTATTTTGGATCAAAACATGCTATTCCTTCTAAAGATCACTCTCTTCAAAGATTCATATCCAAGTTCGTTTTTTCTGTTATTATTATCCTATATATTTTCGTGTATTAATTTAATTCATCTTTCTTTTAAAAATGAATGAACTCATTTTTTTATTTTTTATTTTGCATGTTTGTTAATAGCTATGATGCCCGTGGAATGCGAACTTGTGTTGAAGCTGTTATGATGGTTAGTGCTTTTTACCTCTTTCTTTTAACACAAGTTGTACTCTTTTTTTTTTGGTAGAAAGGACAAGTTGTACTCTATCAAAGTGGTCCATAATACAATATTCCTGAATTGTACGGTAAATGTAGTTTTGTTCGTAGCTCTATGTAAGAGTTGGGGTTTGAACTCCAGATTTTCCGTTTCTCCATGTTAGGTTCCCCACTTCTCGTGAGTCTAACCATTAAGCTACTTAAAAAAAGAGTAAGTCCTGTATTTCAAAGGATGTAAGGTTGATTTGGTGGCTTGAGTGGGGCATATAAGATCGTTGAAGGTTCGATTTATGCATAATATTGATATTTGCTTTTCCGGGACGTCGTTAGTCATTGTAAGAAAAGATTTTAAGATATTTTGTAGGGACTAGAATGAATCTTCATTCAAAATGATTAAATAATATATGATATTCTACTCTTAATTCTCAGAGTAGATTAAAACAAACAAAATATTCAAGTCATAAAAAACCAATTTGGTTTTGTTTAGGTAGATTGAGCATGAAAACTGTATGTAGAGATATCAAAGGAATTAAAAGAATATACTTGTGTTTTTTATGATTTCGAAAAGACAAGTAAACAACGAGGTGAAGTAAAATGGTCTTTATGACATTTAAGAATTTCAATGTTGACCACACCACCACTACCATTGTTTTGGCTGCATCAATTAACTGTAATTATCTACAAGATCAAAAATCACAATCATAATCCTGGAATTGTTTGATAGGAGTAAATGTAGGAGATGATTTTATGGGGATGACTTATAATTTCTTGAATTGTAGTGAGGGCTTAATTCTGTTTAAGTTTTGGGTCTTCCGGTAGGTGCGTATCCGTGGAAGATGTCAACTTGGGTACTGATGTTGAGGGGTAAATTGAATTCTTAGGGAAACAAGTATGTGTGTCTTTGAGGTAGAATTGTTCATCTCAATTCTGTTTTGAATGCAATTTCTATTTTTTATCTCTCTTTTTTGAAGATGCCGGTTAGATTTGGAAAGGAGTGGTTAGAATTCAAAGATAGTTCCTTTGGGGTGGTGTGAGTGGATGCTGAAAGATTAGCTGGGTTAATTGGAGAGTGGTGTGTCAACCTCCGTTTAAAGGTGGTTTGGGGGTTAGAGATGCGAGGGTGGTGAATTTAAGTCTCTTGGCAGAATGGAGATGGAGATTGATTCAAAATGGTAATACCCTTTGGAGTGAAGTTCTCCTTTGACAGTATGGGAACCAGATTGGTGAGTCGTTGATTTCAAATGAGGAGTCTTGGCCTTGGTATGCCTCCCAGTGGTGGAAGGATGTGGTGACCTTGGAGGCATCCGTGGGTATTTTTTGGTTTGATAGGGAAATGGATAGGAAGGTGGGAGATGGTTTGAATACTAGTTTTTGGAGTGATCATTAGATGGGAAATGTCCCGCTTTGTATTTCCTTCCCTCAACTCTTCTCTTTTTCTAACCAAAAAGACGCAAAGGTGGGTGAATTGTGGGAGGTTACCAGAGGCAATGGATTTTGGTCTTTGGTTTGGTGGAGAAATCTCTTTGTTTGGGGAAGAGCTTTGCTTGTTGATCTCATGGGGTTGTTAGTATAGGTTGGAGGAGATCGGGGTTCGAAGATAAGTGGTGATGGAAGGCGGAGGAAAATGGGGTTTTTGCGGTGAGTTCGGCATATAGGTGGCTTACAGATATCTTGGTACCCGCTGATGGGTTGAGTAGCACGAAAGAAATGGTGTTTAGATTTGTTTGGAGAAGTCCAGCGCCTCTAAAGGTTGTTGCGTTCTCTTGGCAACTTTTACTTGACCGTATTCCGACAAAAGAAAACCTTGCTAGGAGGGGAGTTCTACCCCCCAGTTGAATCTTTGAATTGTGTGTTTTGTAACCGGGGGTGGAATCGTCTTCCCGTCTCTTCATTCATTGTCATTTCATATTCATGATGTGGTTCGGGATTTTGGGGTGGCTTGAGATTAACTTCATTACACCCCAAAGCTTGTTCGAGGACTTTGAATGTTGGGGTGGGGAGATCTGTAACAAGAAACTCCGTAAAGGTTTTTGGTTAATTAGGCATGCCACTATTTGGGTGATTTGGAAAACTAGAAATGATAGAATTTTTAACAATTGTGTTAAGGAGTTAGATGAGATGGTTGAGGAAATCAAAATGCTGTCCTGGCAATGGAGTTTACACAAGTTGAAGACCCCTCCATGCCTGCTCTATGAATGGTTATAGAATCCAAGGGACCGTCGTCTTGGATAGGGTGGCCTTGTCACTTTTTCGCCTGCGATTTTGGGTGTTTCGGTTGGGTTTTGCCTACTGTTTTGTGTGTTCTGCAGGGGCTATTTTCTGCAGTTCCAGCTTTTGCAGTTTTCGCATTTCTCTTGTTGCGGTTACCACAATATCGGGCCTCTGTACCGTTATATACCTTTTTGCGCCCCTATCGTACGCCTTTCGTTGATATAGGAGGTTTGAATACATATGCTGTTTCAAAAAAAAAAAAAAAAACAAAAACAAAATTAAAATTATA
>Ga0228710_1012804_pt1 | contig 10249 bp, 6 predicted proteins | sample MedpolnodulmetaG_FD_177995 | JGI IMG/M metagenome (GOLD analysis project Ga0228710, IMG submission 177995) | Root nodule microbial communities from Medicago polymorpha collected in Santa Monica, California, United States - pink nodules | ecosystem: Host-associated > Plants > Roots > Nodule... | reverse complement strand
GAGATGCTTGCTTTAAACCAATATTGATAATCACTTAATTCTAATTCATGATTGATGCATACAGAATCTCATTCCAAGTATCTGGGACCCCTGCTATACACCAATGAGTACAATCCATATGATGGACGTTATTGTGAATACTAGGATGTCCATCTTTTCTCAATTCTGATAGAGCTGTAATGTTGAGAAGCTGAATAGGTTTGGCTATTTTTTGCAACACATTTTGCAATACATATGATGCTGGTGGCAATCCAAGTGAGGATGTTGATCCATTTATTGGTGTTGTCTCTTTTCCACAGTTTGTCACTCCTGGCTCATGCCATTCTGATCCACTATTTTTATATGCACAAAATAAAAAAAATTAGAGAGACATTAACACAATAAACAATATATCATGCTATACACATCAAAATAGTTTTTTCACTTTCAACATAAAAATTATTTTTTAATTTTAATATGATTTTTGAGAATAGAGCCTACACATAAACAAACCTAAACCATCAAAAATGATTTTATAGACCCTAAAACAATTTTAATTAAAAGTGAGATAATTTGTCAAACTCACTTGTAGTGGATAGGAGAAATTCCTTGGAAAAGAACTTTGGTTTTGCTTGTATCAATTTCTGCATTAACCCAGTTAGCCCAAGTAGCAGCTAATGATGAAGTTGGTGGAGTCAGCCAGACATTATACGAAAGACCAGCTGTATCTTTGGCTTATGAATCTGTCATACATGGTAGAGAGCATGAGAAAGAGGAAATGATTAAATTTTTACTTACAGACAGTGACGGTGACAACCGGGTACCCATAATAAGTATAGTGGGTCTGATGGGGATGGGTAAGACAACCCTTGCCAAACTTGTTTACAATGACCACAGGGTGACAAAGCAATTTGAATTTCAAGCTTGGGTCCATGTTCCAAAATCTTTTGATCTTGTCAGTCTCACCACATCAATTCTTAGGTCATTTCATTCTTCAGAAGCACATAGTCAAGACTTGGAAATACTCCAATGTCAATTGAAGAAGTTCCTGAGGGGCAAGAAATATTTGCTTGTTCTAGATAGTGTATGGGAAATAGATGAGAATACGTGGGAGAAGTTACTTCTTTTTAAATGTGGATCTTCAGGAAGTAAGATGATCGTGACAACACATGACAAGGAAGTAGCATCAAGCATGAGTTCCGCTCGGATACTTCATTTGAAACAATTGGGGGAGAGCGACTCTTGGAGTTTATTTGTGAGACATGCTTTTCGAGGTAAATATGTGTTTGAATATCCAAATCTTGAATCGATCGGCAAGAAAATAGTAGAAAAATGTGGGGGGTTGCCATTATCTCTGAAAATATTGGGGAATCTCGCGCGAAGAAAATTCTCTGAACATGAATGGGTTAATATATCAGAGACTGATTTGTGGCGTTTATCTGAGGGTAACGGAAGCAACATTAATCCCCTTGTGAGAATGAGTTACCTTAGCCTCCCTTCCAATCTGAAGCATTGTTTGGCTTATTGTTCTATATTTCCCAAAGGCTATGAGTTTGAGAAGGGTGAATTAATCAAGCTTTGGATGGCAGAAGATTTCTTGAAGCATTACAGAGGAGACAAAAGCAAAGAAGAGTTAGGTAATGAATTCTTCGATCATCTAGTGTCATTGTCATTTTTCCAACAATCAGTAATTATGCCATTATGGTCTGGTAAGTACTACTTCATAATGCATGATCTTGTCAATGATTTAGCGAAATCATTGTCAGGAGAATCCCACTTACAAATAGAGGGTGATAATGTGCAAGATATCCCTCAAAGGACACGTCACATTTGGTGCTGCCTTGATTTGGAAGATGGTGATAGAAAACTAAAGCAGATTCATAACATTAAAGGACTACGGAGTCTGATGGTAGAAGCACAAGGCTATGGTGACCAACGCTTTAGGATAAGCACTGATGTGCAGCTTAATTTGTTTTTTAGACTAAAATATTTGCGAGTGTTGTCTTTCAATGGTTGCAATCTCTTAGAGCTAGCTGATGAGATAAGAAATTTAAAGCTTCTGCGCTATCTCGACCTTTCTTACACCGAGATTACAAGCTTACCTAATTCCATTTGTATGTTGTATAATTTGCATACACTCTTGCTGGAAGAATGTTTTAAATTGACTGAGCTCCCATCAAATTTTCACAAACTCATCAATTTACGTCATCTTTATTTGAAAGGCACGCATATCAAGAAGATGCCAAAGGAGATAAGAGTATTAATCAATCTTGAGATGCTGACTGATTTCGTTGTGGCAGAGCAACATGGATATGATATTAAGCAGTTGGCAGAACTCAACCACCTTAAAGGAAGGCTTCAAATTTCAGGGTTGAAAAATGTGGCTGATCCGGCAGATGCTATGGCAGCAAATTTGAAAGATAAGAAACATTTACAAGAATTAATTATGTCATACGATGAATGGAGAGAAATGGATGGCTCGGAAACTGAAGCACGTGTCTCGGTCTTGGAGGCTCTTCAACCAAATAGAAATCTCATGAGGCTCACCATCAATGACTACAGAGGTAGTAGCTTTCCAAATTGGCTTGGGGGTCATCATCTACCCAATTTAGTATCTCTTGAATTCTTGGGATGTAAACTCTGTTCCCAGTTGCCACCACTTGGGCAGTACCCTTCTCTCAAGAAGCTTTCCATTTCAGGCTGTCATGGAGTAGAGATCATTGGTTCAGAGTTTTGCGGCTATAATTCATCAAATGTTCCATTTAAATCCCTTGAAACTTTGCGGGTTGAGCATATGTATGAATGGAAGGAATGGTTATGTCTTGAAGGTTTCCCTTTGCTTCAAGAGCTTTGTATAAAACATTGTCCCAAGTTGAAAAGTGCCCTGCCTCAACACCTTCCTTGTTTGCAAAAGTTGGAGATTATTGATTGCGAAGAGTTGGAGGCTTCAATTCCCAAGGCTGCTAATATCAGTGAGCTAGAACTAAAGAGATGTGATGGCATTTTGATAAATGAATTGCCATCCAGCTTGAAAAGGGCCATCCTTTGTGGAACGCAGATCATTACAACCACCCTAGAGAAAATACTCGATAGCAGTGCCTTTCTTGAAGAATTGGAAGTTGAAGACTTCTTCGGTCAAAATCTAGAATGGTCCTCTTTGGATATGTGTAGCTGTAATTCCCTTCGCACTTTAACTATAACAGGTTGGCACTCTTCTTCCTTGCCTTTTGCACTACACTTGTTCACCAATCTTAATTCTCTTGTGCTGTACAATTGTCCATGGCTGGAATCGTTTCTTGGGAGGCAGTTGCCTTCCAACCTAGGCAGTCTCCGAATAGAAAGATGCCCTAATTTGATGGCTTCAATAGAGGAATGGGGTTTGTTTCAACTCAAATCTCTGAAACAATTCAGTCTTAGTGGTGATTTTGAAATCTTGGAATCCTTTCCAGAGGAGAGACTGCTGCCATCAAGTATTAACTCTCTGGAGTTGACAAATTGTTCCAACCTAAGAATAATAAACTACAAGGGTCTTCTCCACCTCACTTCACTTGAATCTCTATATATTGATGAATGCCCTTGTCTTGAGAGCTTGCCAGAGGAGGGTCTACCCAGATCCCTTTCTACTTTGTCAATTCATGACTGTCCATTACTTAAGCAGTTGTACCAAAAGGAGCAAGGAGAACGTTGGCATACAATTAGTCACATACCTTATGTGACAATTTCCTGATTGGCAGCTGAGATGTTATTGTAGCCAGGTGCATGACATTCACCAATCTGTTTATAGTTGTCATACATTAGTAAATTTTCTTTTAAATAGTAAAAACAATGCATAACGTATTGTGTTTTTGTTGAACAGTGCATGCCTTTTGTGATATATATTGCAATCGTGTTTCTGACTGCTTACATCTGACCTGAAACCATTCTCATTCATGACCACCACTCTCGCACAACCAGAAGGATGTGGCTGTTTGTTCAACTTCCACAAGCATGGTCCAATTGTAGGCCCCACATTGGATGTGTGGACTCGGAGGCTTGTTGCGCTTGTAATTCTTTTTAATTTAATTCACCATATAATCTTCTCTTTGTTATTCTTGTGACTTTGTATCCCTTTTTTGGGGTCTCTTTAATATTCTTGTGACTTTGTGATTTCAGGTTCCAAGAAAACATGAGACTTGAAAAAGTGGTGTGAGAATAACTTGCGACTACGAATTATAAGGTGAGGATAAGAGTCATATGACCCTTAACTGTGATTTTCAGTTTTGCTTTTTATCGTTAGAAAGAAGTGGTACAAAATATTATAGAAAATAAAAAATTGAAAGTTATGCCACTTTGTTATCAGTGAAATTTGGTGTTTTCTAATCATAGATGAACCATGATTTAATCAAATTTCCTGTGGCTGTTATTATTCAGCACCGGCATATTTAAAATAAAATATACTTGTCGTTTTGGCTCTCTCTATTGATGTAGCACCAACACAGAAACAGTGGCTGCCTGCAAGAATTTTCTCATTTTTGCATAGCATACAGCTTGTTCAGCCTCTAATTTAAATGCTTCATTAATTATTAGCACAAATTACTTAAAACCATCTCATGGGATTCTTCATTTTCAAATTTTACTTATTCTACTTATTGATATAAAAGTCTTTTAATTGCTTAGATCCTTTTTTTAAAAGATAAACTTTCATATTTGTCATTGTTCATAGATGAATTAGTTTTTCTAAGCATGCTTATATGAACCTTCAAGAAGAAACACAATTCATAGAAGTATATCTGAATGACGCTGTCTTCTGAAAAAAGTGACGTTTTTGCGGAATTGAGAGCTTTATGTTTAAAGGTAGGACAGTAAATAGGCAAGCAACAATTTTTTTTAAAGCAACCAGAGAATACTAACAATGTCATGTTATTACAGCTAACAGAACACTATATGTTTTGCAAGTTTAAACTTTAACAGCACGCTGCTACATCTGATATGCTTGTGTAAACAAAAAAGTCTTGACAGCAATTAGATAATTTTCATATTCCACCTTGTATACACCTTCAACTAGCATGCAATATACTTTTGACTCTGAGAGCATGTTAAAGATTTATTTTCAGTCCACAAGTCCTAGCTCAACTGGCAAAATGCCGAAATTGTTAGGCCGGACGCCGTGACCTGGGTTCGAACCCCGGTACCTCCACTTGTGTGTGTGAGTTTATAATGGCTTTGCCATTTCGTCTATCTACCAAAAAAAAAAAAAGATTTATTTTCATATTTCAACAAAGGTGGGAGCTAAAAATCATTGGACAGAAAAATGAATGAATGTTAACATCAACAATAATACAAGATGGATATGTTGTTTTACTTCATTGTAACACTTCACAAATCCAGAGAACAAAAACATAAAATCTATACAGAAAAAATTAAAACTTGGGAAAGAAAGAAATATGAAAGTAAAAACCCCATCCATCTTCCTGTCTTGTTGATTATTTCACTTCATAAATCTTGAAATCAATGGCCTAATAATGAAACAACTCAAGATATATGCATTGATCATATCTCTCTCGAGCCACTTTAGGATATTCCTCTGACTTATGTGTACTGTTCTCTGCAGATTGTTAAATGTTGGTCCTGCTGGTGAGATTCTCCAAGCCGTTTCATCATCAATGGCGAGGTGAGAATGCAGCTGAAGAACAGAAGTAATTACATCAGTATCTTCTGTCTTGACAGACAAGTTTTCGAAATTGAAATCTTTGAGTTTGCTAACTTTGGATTAATCCGTAAAGGAAAATGCAAGTTCCCTACTTCAGTTGTCAAATGAAGGCTCATTTGGTCCAATACATCTTTCTTTTCATGAATTCCTGTAATTTCAGATTTATAGTTTGATATGGGAAAAATGGAGATCAATAATGTGAACCACCTTTTCACATTCCATTGATTCAATCAAATTTGGTCCAGGTTACAGTTATAGATGGTCTTGCCTATTCACGAGTATTTGGATATAACTGTGTAATTTATATACCCTTAGACTTCTATTTCTCATGTTTGTTTATTTCTTTCAGAAGTTTTTTTTTATATGGTAATCAAATTTGTAAGACTTTCAATGAGAGTGGGAGAATGTTTATGCTTGGACACGCCTTTGTCTTAAATTTCAATTCCCTTGTATGTGTCTTGTGATATTTTTCTTGGAAAGGAGAAATCCATATCAATTTGTTGCCAATGAATGAAGTGGTCACTGGGCATAAATACTGGTTGTTTTGCAATGGTGTTGTCAAGTTCAATTGTTGATGTGGTTAGATCAACCAAATCCCATAATTCCTTAGCTTAACTGGCTCATGTAATATTTGATATATGTGTGTGTTTGCGCGTGTTGTTTTCAGATTATTTTCATAAGCTCTTCATGATAGTTTTTGTAAACAATGGTTTATACAAAAATAATTTACCTTGAGTTTATCTTTTGTTATAAAAATAGCTTTTGCGTAAATGCTTATACTGTAATCTGCAAATTAAGTAGCTTACCTAAGAGTTTTGTTAACGAGTGCTCTAAGGGCATTATTTAAGGATTCCTAATAAAGAAATTATTCTTTAAAAAAGTCAAAAACTCCAATTTTCAATGCATTGATTTCATAAACTTTGACAAAAACTTACTAAACAATGCCCTAAGGGCACTTGTTAACATTTCCTTTTATCTAAATAGGGCCATAGATGGTTATAGTGTAAGCCGCAATAGATGACCCATTTGAAAATGTGCAATTTTGACCTAACTTACTTTGATCGTATTTTTCTACTAATATACAATGATAAATAATATTATATAAGATGTCGTTAGATTCATCTCGATGAATATTTTCAAAATATCAAATTTTCATAATTTTTTCTAATATATTATTCAAGATATTTAAGCTCAAAGATATGCATTGGCATGCGTAATAAGGTCAACTGTGTGAAGTATTATGGAACGGAGGAAATATCAATTTAGGCTCTACTAGTGATGATGGATATCTTGAATTACTCCCTCTCTTTTATGCAAGAGTGGTTGACAACTTTTAATTGTTAAAATATCATAACTCTAATTTCATCAGTACATTATTATGAATCCAAACATCAATGGTGTTTCCATTCTTTATTTAAGTTATTTCTACAATTTTTATAATATTCATTTTCCTAAAACCCACTTAGATTTCCTCATTGGAGATGCTTGCTTTAAACCAATATTGATAATCACTTAATTCTAATTCATGATTGATGCATACAGAATCTCATTCCAAGTATCTGGGACCCCTGCTATACACCAATGAGTACAATCCATATGATGGACATTATTGTGAATACTAGGATGTCCATCTTTTCTCAATTCCGATAGAGCTGTAATGTTGAGAAGCTGAACAGGTTTGGTTATTTTTTGCAACACATTTTGCAATACATATGATGCTGGTGGCAATCCTTGTGAGGATGATGATCCATTTATTGGTGTTCTCTCTTTTGCTCAGTTTGTCACTCCTGGCTCATGCCATTCTGATCCACTATTTTTACATGCACAAACAAAAATAATTAGAGAGACATTTAACACTATATGAACAAAGGCACAATTTTAATTAAAAGTGAGATGATTTGTCAAACTCACTTGTAGTGTATAGGAGAAATTCCTTGGAAAAAAACTTTGGTTTTGCTTGTATCAACTTCTGCATTAACCCAATTAGCCCAAGTTGTCAAACCAGTTCTAAAAGCTTCCATACGGTCCATATCCTTCACTATTTTGTTACCTATTTGAATATAATCCCATCTGCAATAGAAAAATAAAAATGGTCACATTACTTGTTAGCTATGGTGACAATCATCTTTTTAATAAGTCACCAATTTCATCATGGAAATAAGAGGGTTAAACAAAAATTGGTCAATTGAATTAACGAAATTTTAAATTAATCTTTAAAATTGAAAAAAAAAATCAAATAAATCTCACCAAGACAATATCTAAGAAGCTTATACGATACACTCACAAGTTGATGTGTACAGATACACTGGCTTTCTAAATCTATTAATTTGCCTTAGTAAACAAAATGAAAATGAGTTTATCCTATATTTAACATAAATCTCTAAATTAATATCAATTTTTATAACTCGTAACAAAAAGCCCTAAGATATACCAATTAAATAAATGAGTTTTATAGAAGACTTCATACGGTTGCATGGGTCCTGTACGGTACCACCAAAGCCAAGTGTTGAAAACCAAAACATCCATTTGTTTCCATAAGTTTCCACTTTTTAGGGAATCAAGTTTCAATACTCGACCAATCTTTTCCACTTCAATGTCAACCAAATAGGTAGTATGGTGGACAATAATTGAAACTCCATAGTCCTGGAAAATGATTGAAATTGTAATAAAAAATAAAAGAAAAAAATGCATTTAATATATTTATTTATTTATTTATTTATTATTGCAATAATTTTGTAAGATGGTATGTGATGAAATAGGTCACTGACCAGGTATGTGTAGTTGATGATGGGATCAACACCCTGTTGTATTACTCTAGCTTGTGGTACAGCAGAATGAAGCAAACATATAAGTGATTGCTTTTGGTTTCGACTTATAGAATCTCCAATAAACATGATTTGTTTCCCCTTGAATTTTGTCAAGAAACTTTTTCCATCAAATCTGCAGAGACGATTATTTTTTATACTATAAAATAACATATTTTAAGGAATTAAATTGCCTTACCTTACATAAGTTAAATGATCAAATTGACCACTTTTTATGTTAAGAGACTAAATCCTTCAACAACAAAAAAACTAAGAGACTAAAGTTGCTTTAACCTACCAAAAATAAATAATCACATTGCCTGTATTAAAATTAAGGATAACTTCTAAAATAAATTAAAAGAATAAATTAAAAGACTAAAGAGGTACCTAACCTAAATAAAATAAAGAGAAATTGTGAGTTTTTTTTTTGGTCAGAGAAATTGTGATTTTATTAAATTATATTTATTAATAATTGATGTATTTTGATTATTATAAATGTAAAGAGAAAAATAATAATGTAAAAATAATATACATAACATTAAATAGGAGGTTATCTGTTGTGAGTCGTTCATTATAACCCTAGTTTATTCTCATTTATCCATCAAAGGGGGTGGTTTAGGTCAATTTTTTTAACCCCAAATGTTGCCTCTAAATCATTTTTCTCTTTCCATTTTATTTAAAGAGTTAAATATATTTTTGTTCCCTATAAATATACTAACTTTTCGTTTTAGTCTCTCTAAAATTTTAGTTCCTATAACATTTTCAATCACTACTTTTGGTCCCTATTTTAAAGTAAATTTTTGTATTTTTTAATGAAATTAAAAAATTACTCCACAAATATTATATACATAAATGTATATGATATCGTAAAAATCACTCCAAAAAAAAAAAATTAAAATTTTTTAACACAACATAAATTAAATATGAACTTTTTACCGTAAAAAATACATAAATTCATATTTAATTTATGTTTTGATAAAAAATTCTAATTTTTTTTGGAAGAGATCCTTGTAATATTATAAATTTTTCTGCAAAATTTGGTTCAAAAATATGAATTCTACATATGAATTTACTTTAAAAGAGGGACCAAAGGTGAAGATGAAAATTTTAGGAGGAATAAAGTTGAAGAAATTTTTTAGAGGGACTAAAATGAAAAGTTGACATATTTATAGGGACAAAAAACATATTTAACCCTTATTTAAATAAGTGATTTTACATCTATTTAATTTTTTCTTTTGTCATTTCGTCATCTTAGAACGACATTGTTTTATCCGGTGTTGTTTGTCTTTTTCGTCGTCTTAGAGCGACATTGTTTTGTCCATTGACTTTGTGTGTATTGTTTCTCTTTCTCGTCTTGTTTAGGTGTTTGATAGGTTTAGATTACCAGATCAACTTTGATTCAATACAAATTCAATCAATGACTTAGATGTCGCCAACGTTGCAGACTCGAAGGCATGACTATTTTGAAGACTTGATTATAATGTAGGCTTATGTATTCTGTTTTTTTATACTATTAACATGAATGTTATGAGTTTGTCTGCTGATTCATCATCCTTATTTTTAGTGAATATGTATTTGAATGAATGAATATCTTTATTTGACAGCTCTACCTTTAAGCATACTTTAAGCTGTAAAGATACACATTATCAATTGATAAATATACAGAAAATCCCATCGCATATTCTTTCAAAAAAACAAAAGAAAATCCCATCGCAATCAATTACATAATCAAATCAATAACCAAAAAAAAAAACGCACACAATCAAAATTATGAGAA
>Ga0228710_1012802_pt1 | contig 10252 bp, 5 predicted proteins | sample MedpolnodulmetaG_FD_177995 | JGI IMG/M metagenome (GOLD analysis project Ga0228710, IMG submission 177995) | Root nodule microbial communities from Medicago polymorpha collected in Santa Monica, California, United States - pink nodules | ecosystem: Host-associated > Plants > Roots > Nodule... | reverse complement strand
GATAGGGAATTTAGCCGGTCAGCAGTGGAATGTGGCTGGGGTTACTCCACCCGGTGCATTCCGTAAAATGAACTCAGATGTTAATGTTTGTTCAACGCTAACCGCTAACATAATAATTATGAATATGGTTAGTATACAGCTAGACAGTTACAGATTACGCATATTCATGTACGTAGATCGATACATGGATACAGGCCGATGACGATCTTAGAGTTTCCCCCGATCGTCCGGTTCAGGTCGTGTCATGAATATATTTAGGCCTCGATACGTTAGTGTATCTCGGCACAGCGGGCTTAGGTTCCCTTTAACCACCATGACACGTTTAGTATAAGTTGAAACCTATATGATAGGTTAGGTAGAACCTACGACGGATCTAGTATGCACGACCGTCTAGGTAGCATGACCCACACACGTATAATCAACCGCCAGGTTGTATTGTAGACACGAGGTGACCATAGACTCTCCCCCAGAGTCACCTCTAGCCTAGGATTTAGGTGGAACTCACTGAGGCATTATGTCTCATCCCACTCCTTCTTTGTTCAGGTTCACAGGTTGTTCGAGGCAAGGGTAAGGAGAAGGCTTTGGACTGATCGTGCTCTCTGGATCTATGCTATGTTATCTAGTAGTTGTTATGTTATTTTTGCTTCATGTATCATGATGAAACTAGCTGTATTTGTTTCATTAGACCGGTTACGCTTAAATAATGTAATATGTGACTAGAGATGACTCTAAATTCCGACTTATGTTGTTTTCCGTATTGTATGATTAATGTATCCAGTATCAGTTTTAACGTACGTGTTAAATATTCTAGACTCTTTTAATACGGGCGTTACAAAGATTGTGAGTGGAGAGAAAGAAAATGGAAAGGAGAGGTTTCCATAGTTTGGAACAGCATGGAAAAGCATGAGAAAGAAGCATCTTTGATGGGGCCCACACTAAAATTGTTTCCACACTGGTTTGAGCATAAAGTGGAGAAGAAACTCATTTTTAAGATGAAAAGTCATAGATACCCTTACTTTATTACCTTTATAATGTTAATCAGTTTTTTAAATTTCCAGCACTTGTTTTTTAGGTGAGTGACATGGTACTATTCCTATGTAGTCACTGCAAGAGAAGAAGTATCAAGATTCAAGAACAAAGCACAAAAAATTATAATGTAAAACTTTTATTCTTTGCACGGCATGATACTATGCCTTTACTTTATTACCTTTAATAATTATTTGTTACTATTCCTATGTTCTTATTTTTTATCTGGTACATTTGGGTATAACATTAAATATATATTAATATAAGTATATGCATATTAATTTAACATGTGAGTAGTTATGTAATTTACTAAATCTAACATTATTTAATTTTTAATTTTTTATCTTTCTTTCCTTGCTCTTTCTCTTATACCAAACAACTAATAAAATCATCTCACTTTCTACTCTCACTCCTTCCTTTCACAATCTTTCCTTTCCTTTTCTTTCCTTCTACTTTCTTTGATCAACCAAACATAGCCTAAGTGATGATTTGCAGTTTAGTAACAAATGGGTTGACCCATTCTGACGCATTTATGTAATCCGGCCCATTGGTCTATAGACCGGACTAACCCGACCCACCTGACACCTCAGAAGAGAGTCAAAAACCTTATTTTTCTCGCATGTTTCTATTCCTTCCAAAAGCTTGAGCTGGTTGAAGAAGTTAGGGTTTAGGGTTCAATGAATTCTGAAGAATTAGGAAAAGGGATTCAAGAATTGAAACTGAATCATAAAGATAACGAACAGAGTCAATTGCAATTCACTTGCTTCACTGAACTTGTCAATGATGTTAGCCTCCATTTTCAGATTATTCGCTTTCCCAAACAGGTTTTCCCCCTTTTCAAACCCTAATTTCTTCAACTGGGTCACTCACAAATTATGATTTTTAATCAAAGTTATTGTCTTTTTAATCATTCCATTTAAAAATATGAGTTTTTGTGATAGATAGATATATGTGTGGATTGGTTACAACTCTGCAAAATTGGGACTGCTTTATGCAGCAGCTTCAACTCGTCCTGTAAGTTTTTACATTCCCTTTATTGATCAGTGTATTTGGAGATTATATATGATTCGAATCACGGTCACTGACAAAACACAAACACGTCGACACTGATAATAAATCAGAGAAAATGACATAATTCAATGTAATTACATGTGTTGGTGTCTGACAGTGACACATGTCAGACACCTGACACACATCAATTAGATGTCTTGGTGCTATATAGATGGTTATTGATTTGATTTGTGTTTGTACTTGCAGAATAATGTGGTTTCTGTAACTTCTATACTTGGTGGGAATTCTGATAATACAGGTTCTGGCATTGCTCGTCGATTAGGTAACTTTGTTACGTTGTTTGGTGTTTTGAAAAATTATTACTTTGGGTCATGGTTTAAGATTCGTTGTTTGTTTGTCGCAGTGTTGAAGACTGGTCTCAATATAATTATGGCTTGCAATATTCCAAAAAATAGTCCTATGGTTGAGGTATGCTTTCTCACTCTCACTCACTCTCTACACTTAGTTTAGGGAAGGTGTCTCTGCTCCTTGTGAGTGGTTTTCTCGCTGCTATTATGTTCTAGGTTTTTCGTGTGTGTAGACATTATATGTTCTGTGATAGGAATCAGCTGGTATCAAAGAAGAAAAGAAATAATTCTGTAATGAAATGAATTTTACACTTTCAGGTTATTTGAGAGAACCCAATCTCTCCCTTGTTCAAGACTGATTCACCAAATGAACTCCCTTCCCCCCACCTTCTTATTTATAGGCAATATGCCTTATTTTCCCTAACTACCTAATTAACCCCCTAACCAGCTATCTAAATGAATATACAAATATTAGTGAAGTACTATGACAAAACATTGGCAATATTTTTATTCCAATATTTAAATTTCACTTGCTGCCAGAGTTACCTCTCTGGCCTCCTCTTACTAATGTTGGATCCCGTGGGTCCCATTTTTGAAAGAATAAGGAGCCAAACAAATTGGACCTATTTTGCAGTGGCATTTGATGGCATTCCCTTGAAACTTGATGAACATGTTGTTCCTTTATAATAGTTCAACAGAGCCGTCAATTAAGTAGAAATAAGCCAACACCAAGTTTTCCAGCTTGTGCACCTTCACAGTGATATGGGTCTTAGTGATTAATGTCACAACTCAGCCCACTGTTTGAAACAGCCCCTCGGGAGTAGTGATTCTGACTCCACGATATTATCTTCTAATTTCCTGAAACTTCCTTACATTTGGGCCAGACCCTAGAGGTCAACCTGGCACTGTGGCCACCCATCTATCCTTTTCCACCTTACATGATTCTGGTTGTATGAGGCACGTTTGGTCGGCCAACCTCTTCTGTGCTCTCTCTGCTGTTCCTGCAATAGCTCGGGTGAGGTGGCTTCAGAATTGGAACTCTGCCTCTGTTTTTCTACCTCTACAAGTAGTAAATCATTGGCATATTGCTTCGAATCATGCTTGGTTTAATATAACTTTTTGATATTATGATATGATATCTCTTTTATCCTAAGTAGTTATACTCTATTTTTGAATTTGTAGTGACATTTCATTACAGAGTTGATTTCTCATTCTACTGCATTGGTTTTATTATTACTATGATATTACTTGACAAACATTGTTCTTGGATGTAAAATTTCAAAATTTAAACTTTCAGTTTGTATAATTCACACTATCTGACTTGAACATTCTCTTTACACAGCTTTTCCGTTTGTATATTTTATATAAGGAATGATCTTTTCAATCGATTAAACTTTTATAAAGATCTTGGCCAAATTTGTTTAATAAACAAGTCAGGGTTGATGTGGAGTATCCCAAGCTTTTTTCTAAGCCTGAGATTCCATGCTGAAAACCAGTTTTCAAATTTGAAATTATGTTCTATGCTTAAACTAGCTTTTGAAATAGGAGAGAAAGTACAGAAATGATAAATGAACACATATTTTTTGACACAATAGAGACACCATGGGTAATCTTGTCATTTTAACTTTAATTAGAAGGGCAATTTTGTCATTTTCTGTCATCTTCTTCCTCCTTTCACTGTGATTCCCCCTTCTCTCTCTAACTTCTACTCTTCTCTCTTCTCTGTAACACCACCTTCCTTTATCTTTCCCTCCTCCACAAAACAATGACAACACAGTTTTGCAAGGTAAAATTCACATCAGAGACGGACATGAAAATAGAATCAGATTAGAGACTGTGGATAGAGATGGCCGAATCAAAGTAACAACCGGATCTGAGATGACGGAAACGACCGGATCTGAATCGACCGGAGATCCAGCCACCGTCGTGAGGTACCTCGTCGCCGAAACAGCTCGATTGAGCCACCATCGCCCTTCGTCTCCTCTACTGGACAAGTCCTAATTTATGGCGGACGGTGGAGTTGCGGTGTTAGAGAGGTTGCAGAGAACCGACGCGTTTCCGGTGGCGGTGGCCGGCGAAGGATGGATGAGCTGAGGCCTGTGAGAGTGAAGACATGGTGTGAGAGAGATGGTTTTTTTTAGGGGAGAGTGATGGGCCGACGTTGAAGGAGAAAGAAGAATTGGAAATTAAAAAAATAAAAAATAAATGATGTATTGAGCAACAGGAAAATATATTACGGTGTCATTTTTGTTAGGTTTTTTTTGTCTAGTTATCACTCCTGGAGAGAAAGTATTACAAGTGAGTGTTGCTAGCATTGCTCTGTATAGAACTTTCACAATGATACTTTCAGATAGCATTTGCCTTACCGATTACCATAGTTGCGACAATCATGTCATAGTAGCTCGGGACCTGCAGTTACTTGGTATCAGCCACTATCATTAGATATTATGGCAGAAAACTGCAATTAGCCACCTGTAATTGATGGTTAATTCTTAATTTTTCCAGTTAATGTAACTTTTAAAGTTGATTTGACTTCCTACCCAAATATCACATTAGAGCTTTGCTCGCTGAACTGCCTTATTTTACATCAATATTCACACATGGAAGCTTCATTGATTTTCAATTTCAATATTGGTTTTCAGCATCATTTTTAATTTCAATATTGATTTCCAACTTTCATGGATTGCAGATAGAAGCCGAGAAAATACTGATACAAAAACTTATTAGTTTGGGCTATACCAAGTCAAGATTGGAAGGAACGTCTTTATAGCATTTTGGCTGAGGGGACTTTTTATGCATGTGAAAATGTATTATCCCATTGTCGTTACCTAATTTTGAAATTATGGTAGCTATTGAAGACATTTAGCTTTGTTATTGTACACAACAATTACAAACAGTCTTTTGACGCGTGAATCCCTTGTCGGCATGCGAACGAGATCACCATTGATGTTCCAAATGTTCAAGGTTCACCGAAATAGAAATTTTATTGCATGCTTGATTTTTCAGAGTTCTTGCTTGCTTTTTTAACCTTTTGATATTAATTATCATTTTTTGTTACGTGTTCATCTCCATTTTCTCGCTTCCCCATAAAATTTCACCGTGGACTTTAGAAGCTAGAAATTGGAGCTTCTGTTAGTAGCCAAGAAATGAAAACCTGTGCAGGAACATGCTTATAATATACAAGAGTGGTGTTGGCTAAGCCATCAACACAACTATTAATCTCTTGTGGGAGCAATGACAAGCATTCACGTATCATTTCACCACCAAGAACCTCATAATCTTTAACCTCAAACTCATAATTAGGGGTGGGCAATTACAGTTCAACCTGAACTGACCCGACCAACCTGATGAAAACTAACGCATTCGGTTCGGGTTAAAACGGGTTTCAGGTTGGCCGGGTGGTTTTTACGGGTTGTTATGGGTTTATTCGGTTCGGTTTGGGTGGAGGTTTTGGACCCATATGTAACCGAACTAACCCAACCAACCCGATTGAACCATTATTATTATTATTATCTTATTATTCATATTATTAGTAATAGTATTTCAAAACAAACTAACTTAAAAAAAAAGAAGGGTTGTAATAGAAAAATAACAGCAACATGTGTAAGTATTGAACGTGCCACTATAACACACTAAAAAAGAAAGAGAACTGCTCTTTACCCAATAGTTTTTGCTCATTCCCAAATGAAATGGCCAAAATACCCCTACGCTTGTTAACTCATGCTAGTGTTAATTTTGCGCGACTTAACTCACGCAGCGTGAGTTAAGTCATGCTGAAAATTAACACTAAAAAATTTAGCGTGAGTTAACTCACGCTGGTTTCTTTCTCACTGCAGACAAAATTGCAACGTGATCTTCAACCTTTTTACAATTCAAAGAAGCCACATCCACATGCTTATTCACAGCCATTGTCAATATCCTTTTTGGTCACAGTATCATCCCGTTATCAACGATAACAAGTAACAACACTTCCAAGATGACAAATTCAAAAAAAAATATTCAGAAGCTTCAATTTGTTGAACATCCAACAAAAGAATAGTAAGAATAAACAATAATTTAACAACTTAGAAGCTTCAATTTCATAGATTTTTGCATCACATCTCTTTCATACTTAATTTGTTATCAAAATTAATAATTTTAAGACTCAACTCCGATTGTTAAAACTCAACAACATTCTATAATTTGAGAGAAGGAATTATGGAAGAGAGAAGGAAAGGACAAGCCAATAATTTGAGAGATATTATAAGTGGATGAAAAACAAGGGGAAGTTGCAGAAAGAAGAAGAATATGTGTAGTTGTTGGTGGCTCATGGTGAAAAGAAGCGAAATATAACTAACGTGAGTTAACTCACGCTAACATCATAACTGGCGTGAGTTAACTCACACCACGTGAGTTAACATGCGTAAGAGTATTTTGGTCATTTCACTTGGGAATAAGCAAAAACATTTGGATAAAGAGCAGTTCTCAAAAAGAAACACACATGCTTGTTTCTTGTTAAGCCCAAACCAATCTCTCACAGCCCAAATACACTAAAGCCAACAAAACAACCCTAATTCTAAATTATTCTCTCACTCCCTCAACTTTCTTTCACTCTCTCTACCGCCGCCGGTAGCTTCTTCTCCTTTTCACCCAAACAAATCTTTGTATCATAACTAAACCACCACATCATCCTATCATAATATGCTTTTGTGACTATTTTGCTATCATACAACAAGCTTGTGTTGTGGTAGTTGTGAGTTGGCTGAATCTATGTCTATTTTTCTGTTGTTAATGCTAGATCCATGTCCTTCATCAACAACATCTGTTTGGTGGTGGTGGTGGTCCGAAATCTTCAACATCTTCAATTGCTAGATCAAGTTTTACTTGACTCATGATGGATTCTTATGTTCTTGATTCTAGATCTTTTATGCTTTTAGATCTTTGTTGAATGTAGTATTCAATACATTTTTTATAACTCCAATTTTCTATTTTTTAAACTAATCTTTCTTTTCTTTGTTGATGTAATTGAGTTTCAGACCCAAAAAATTGAGAAAAAAAAAACCAAAAAAATTGATTTGGTAAAAAATAAAATAAAATAAAAGTATAGCAACAGGTAAGCCGAAAACTGAACCGATAAACCCGGACCCGAATGAACCGAACCCGATAAAACCGAATTAATAAAATACACCAAGTAGAGTCTGGACTTGTAACCCGTCGGTTTGATCAGTTTTGGGGTTTAGACTCGAACCGAACCGATGTCCACCCCTACTCATAATGCCACCACATGACTAAAGAGGCTCAAACCCCCAAACGAACTTTAAAATTAGGAGTAGAAACTTCAACATAGTCAATAGTCAACAAATGACAAATCTAATCAGAAATTTACTTATAATATATCAAAGTAAAACATCTGTCGCAACTAACGTTGGTCAAGTCATCAACACACCTATTAATCTTTCATAAGAGTATTAATTTTCCCACCTTATGACTTTCCTCGTGCGCCCTATTTTTTCCCAAAATACCCCTAGTCCAGAATATATAATCCGAAACCATTCCGGAATATTAATTCCGGATTTATTCGTGGATTTTGGCACTTCATCCACCCTGATGGATGATGATTCCAGTTATGAATAGATGGATCTAGATTATGTAATCTGAAAGTTGTATATAACTTCTGGATTATATAATCCGAAAAGTGTAAATCACCCTGTTGAAAGTCAACAAAAGGGGGTGGTGTATGATGTTTCCGAATTATATAATCCGGAAAATGATAAACCTGTCCGGATTATATAATCTGGACTGCATCAGTATAGAGGCAGAAGCCATCTGTTTTGGCTGAGCCTTTGTTTTGGTGCATTAGCTTGCTTCTAAACAGACATACCATGCCGGTTACCATATGTTCTAACAATAAATTCAACTTATACCGTAACAATTATCAACACAACATAAATTTTCAAACATAACATTAATCAAATATAATAAAAAATTATCCAAGATTACATAACATTAAAAATTATCCAAATGTTACATCACTAAAAATTATCCAAGATGTTCAAACATAACATAATAAAAATCAACTCCTAATAACTACACCAGTATCACCGCCACCTCTTCCACCACCCCTGCCACCACCTCTGCCACCTCTTGCACCCCTGCCACCCTCAGTAGCTCCCCGACGACGGTAAACTTTCCCATCATGCACCTCTTTCAACGCATCCTCCAAATGTTGTCATTCATTAGTCCCTTTCAGCACCATATCACTTCTCATCATAGCATAAATGTGGTCTCTTATGCGGCTCATCCTTCCGCTAAGCTGTAAGTAAGCAAAGTCTCCATCCTCCTGAGCAGCTCGCGCATCAAGTACAAAAATGAGTGAGTGAGAGAGAGAGAGAGAGAGAGAGAGAGAGAGAGAGAGAGAGAGAGAGAGAGAAGCAAGACGGAAACCAACACATTGCCTCAATGCTCTCTCTCTTCTCTTCTCTATTTTCTCTCAAATTCAGCAAACGCAAGTGCTCTTTTATTATTTCTGTTTCTATCTCACATTTTTCTCTGTAAAAGTGATTTTTTCAGTTTACTCTCACTCTTGTCATTCATGATCGCATCACCTTTCGTGGAAGAAATGATTACCGACATCAACAACACACCTTTCCCTATTTCTGCAAAAATTTGCCAAACATTCACTTTGGTTATTCCCGATGTACTCCCTTTTTCATGTGATTGAATTTTGGTGATCAACAATACAAACCCGCCGAAAATTAAAATCAATGGTAAGAAATTCCGATAATTAATGCACATAGTACCTCATAAAAAAAAATCAACACACATAGTAACACTCCTCGGAGAAAAAAAAACACACATTTGTAACAAAAATATAATTAGTAGAGAGAGATGAAATATATACAACGAAGAAAAGAACAAAGGTCAATAACTCAATATTACTTGTGGCTGTTTTTGCTTTGCTCTCTTCGACTGTGGTTCAAAGCTACCAATGTTGTATGCAAATCAGTTCCTCATTCAACCATCGTAGTATTGTGATTTGAGTGTGTGATGTTTTGTGTGGTAGTCCAGTCGTGGGTTCACTTCTTTTCAGGAAAAAGCATTAAAAAAAATGGCATTCACGAATTCGAGAGTAACCTGCTTTGTGATATACAAGATCTCTCTATATAGAAACATATATTTATTTTGCTCTTAATTTTTCGATTTTCAAAGAATATAGATCGTAATTTGAAGTTTCAACCTAGAAATATATAAAATATGACCATTTTTTTTTCACACACATGTATTTCATAAATGAAGCTATAATATAAAATCATAAACACTATAGTAGAATCAAGTGCTGAGGTGTTAGCGCATAATCAAGTGCACTTGATTTGGCGGAGATCACAAACCATACATTATTTTAGACAATGCTTTGAATCAAAATTGTTTCTTTTACCGTTGTTGTTTTAATGAACTAATTTTTAACACGAGACACATGATTCCTCCCTCTTTTTCTCTCAAAAAATAATAATAATGTTTCCTCCCTCTATTCTTCGTTTTGGCCGTAGCCACTTTCTTAATGGAATATGAAGGTGTCCTCGTGAGATTGGTAGAGACAATGCATAATATATACAAGATTTAGGGTTTAAATCCCGGCCACCACCAAAAAAATGGAATAGGAAGATTACAATTTTTTCTTACCTTTAAAAGTTGTATATCTATCTTGTGTGAACACTTGGTTTAAAGAACCTCTCTTTTCCGTCTTTTTGGCCGTGAGTCCTTATAATGTTGTTGTAATTTAAATTTTAAAGTTATAGATCCATGACTTATTATTTTTGATATCAAAGAAAGAATTGACTTTCAACAAAATTGATTTTTTTTAGAAGTTTGAGTCTTGATAAAGTGAAAGA
>Ga0228710_1012797_pt1 | contig 10256 bp, 6 predicted proteins | sample MedpolnodulmetaG_FD_177995 | JGI IMG/M metagenome (GOLD analysis project Ga0228710, IMG submission 177995) | Root nodule microbial communities from Medicago polymorpha collected in Santa Monica, California, United States - pink nodules | ecosystem: Host-associated > Plants > Roots > Nodule... | reverse complement strand
CCTTCTTTCCTCAAAAAAAAAAAATGATTTATATCCTTCTTAAAAAAATATGATTTATATCTGCGTGTAGATCAACAATAATGTGTCCATTGTTTTGAATGAAGATCATCATAGGTTTCTATCATTTTGTGTTGTTATTTTAATTACTATATTTTTTAATTGAAAATTAATTTGAAATAGTTTATATTTAATTTATTACTGTATTTTTTAATTGAAAATTAAATTTGAAATAGTTTAGATTTATTTTATTAACATTTACTCCCTGTCCCTTTTTATAAAGAAGACTATTAATCGTCCTCGTGTGTTTATCTCAATTGATAGAGACAATGCGTAAAATATGCAAAGTATAAGATTCGGGTTCGAACCCATCCACCACAAACAAACAAAAAAAAGACTACTAATCAATATAAAAAAAACTCAATGTTAACTGATAAATTACACCGCTATGTAGAAAAGTAAAATGAAGTGTACCAAAAAAAAAGAAAAATAAAATGAATGTATGATACGTGAAAAGAAAGTATATTTTGAGACAATTTCACACTAAAAAAGATACTGTAAAAAAAGGGCGGAGAAGGTTAACTAATTAGTAATAGTGGATGATACGTGATTTATCAAAGTTTTGATTTAAATCAGTAATTAAGCATTATAAAACCGCATACATGTCCAAATTATGTCGCTTGAATTTCAAAGTTTAAATGCGAGACCAATCCATGAGTTGCCAAGTTTAATACAAAATTCAGACTTTACAAGACTATCAATCATGTTACAAATACTCAAACTAGATTTTTTACTTCTTCTGAAAACACAATACATTTTTTTTCTTCATAAAAACCAAGACAAACATCCTAGTTTGATGTCTTTCAAAATAGCTGACTGAGCCACTAGCAACTCAGAAGCGAGCTTTTAATTTGTAATTAAGATTTAAAAAGCTGTCTAAATGGCCAAATTTTGTTGCTTGAATTATAAAGTTTTTATATGGCATCAACCCACTAGCTACCTGGTTTAGATGCAAAATTCAGACTTAGCAAAGATTATATCAAGCATGTTACAAATAAAGAAGAGATATATTTTATCTGATAAAATAAAGAAGACATTTATTTTCTTAAATCACCGGAACAAATGATAATATCCTAGTATGATGATTTCCAAAATAACTGACTGAGCCATTAGCGACTTAGAAGCGAGCATCTAATTTATAATTAAACATTAAAAAGCTGCGCCAAATTCTGTAGCTTAAATTTCAAAATTTAGATATGGAACACAACCTGTGAGTTGTCTAGTTTGGATACAAAATGCAGACTTTGTGTGACTCTCAACCGCGTTTCAAATACTCAAAGATGACAAAAAAAAAATTGACAGAACAAAGAAGGCATGTTATGATGTCTGTCAAAATAACAGTGAGTTTGCTACACGCGACTAAGAAGCAAGCATCTTAAATACAATGCAACCAAACTGTAATAAAAATTGCAAGTCATAAATTAGAAATATACAATGCAACCAACCTGTAATAAAAATCGTAAGTCATAAATTAGAATGAATTAAAAGAGAGATGCTATTTAAAAGCACAAACACCAAAATCTTTAGATCAAAGTCTCTGACACGATAGATAGGAATTGTATGAGTTATACCAGCGTCTAATCACAATGCAACATCTAACAACGTTAAGAAACTCCAATTAAGAGAGATAGTTTCCTTCATTTATCACCAGCAAAATAATCTATGTATACTTTTGAATCAGACAATTACCCTCTAATAAAGTAAACCAGTTTCCTCAAAAAAATAAATAAAGTAAACTAGTAAAGCCCAAGAGCATTGAAAGAGAGAGAGAGCCCTGATATCAATTAACAAACTACAAAGGCAATATCACATCTAGGACACTTCACCCTATAGAATTTGTGATATGTAAACATGACCAAATGCTTTATGACATATTCCTATTAGTAACGGGTTACCTTTGTAATAAACTATATGTCTAACTGTTGTGAGGACATCAACTTGACACTTATCCCCTAGTGATCTGTTAGATTAGACCCACATATCTACAAGTTCAGTTATCAATTATGTGAATGTTGATCTTGCTATTGAATAACCCTGATTATTTGCATACTTACCAAATTCTGATTAACGATAAGGCCACCATATTAACAAAATTGATTCCCTCACTGTCCTGTTTCCTCGTTGACAGCGTCATAGAGGACCAACAGAACTGCTCCAATTATCAACTATTGACTCATACGCCATAACCCACCAATCGAACACTCCACAAAAAGAATCCAACGATAATCCTCAACAACAACTAGAAATCGGTTTGATTACATCATTGTCAATATATCAGTTTCATTATAGTTCAATTACATGGTTTTTCGAGAGCTATAAAAATCATCAGCACAACCTTTGCATTGAAAAGGCCAATGAGGTTGCGTACGATGTTGTCGCGATCAAGGGAGACGGCAATGGTGAGGGCTTTCTTTCTCTTACTTCCCCTATTTCCTCTGCCTTTGATTTTTAAGCAAAATATAGAAGATAAAAGGGATGAAAGAGAGAGTGAGACCCTTTTTTCTACGTTGGACTACCGTGTCATTCGCATGTTTCATTTACAATCGCGTTCTTACAAACACGCATTTTCATTTATACAAAGATTTTTATAGTTCTCGAAAAATTATTCATTTGAACAACAATCCAATGTTAGATGATATTTAATTTAATCTTTGAAAGATATGCAGGAAGCTTCGGTTAAAATCCAAGATTAAGTCTCTAAGAATATTGATTAACCTAGAAAAGATTAAACATTACGTAAGCATGCCTAACATTGGTGCAAAAATTATTACCATGGTGTATGCCTTAGGTAGGCTTCATGGCACACACGTGACCACAGGTGGTCCATATGAAGGAATCCGTTTCCAGACTTTGGCTTGGAACGTTATAGAAGGACTATTGGAAGGATGAGTAGCATCTTTAGCTTGAAAGGTAATGTAATAGTTGGTACCAGAAACAGCCTGACGCGTCGACTTGACAATGTCATCAAACACAAAATTTGCACCCTAATAATTAAGAATACTTAATATATTAGTTTATCAATGAAAGAATAAACATACTACATTCATATATAATTGTAGTTAACCTGATTCTCAGCATTGTACTTGTCCAACGCAAGTTTGCATAGGGGAGTGAGACGAAGGCAAAGGTCATCGTCTATGTCAATGGGTCCGACATCGCCACATAAACGTGCTATTTTTGGAGTGGCGATAGCATCAAAACCTGTGTTGTGTTGTCAGAATCAATCAAAATTAAGAGATTATACAATTGAAAAACGAAATTCAAATAGATAGATGCTTACAGTTAGGTCGTGAGAGCGCTTCCTATACGGATTCAGATTGGCTGCAGTCAAAAAAGCCTGCAGTCACTGCAGTCAGACAGATCTGAACTGTTCAATCTAATATACGGTTAAGATCTACCACTTCTCTGTTTTCCACCATAAGATAAAACCACAGGAATGTGAAAAGTGAAAACCCCAGTTCCGTTTCTTCATCTTCTCCGGCGCGATACCGGAAGTCTGGAACAGCTGCGCCACGCAAGGGTGTTCCTCATTTTCAGATTTTAATTAATTAATGGCCAATTTTTTTCTGCAATTCACGTATATGCATAAGACTTTAATTTTTGTCTGCAATTCACGTATATGCATAAGTCTATTTTTTTTTTTCATTTTCTGTTCACTACACTGATATGTGGTCATGGCAACACATATATGCATAAGTCTTTAATTTTTGGATTAAGCTTTTAGCAAAACATATGCTTAACTTGGTAACTGGCAACATTTGCAAAACACTCCAGTATCCACGGCGACACCGACACAAACACATCAAATGAGGAACACTCAACAGCAACACAACACAACACACCACATCAATTTCCATTTCCCATCGTAGTCATACGGTACACTCGATTTGCAGAAAGGGTTGTTTGCTATTGCATCTAAACTAATTTGAAAAATCCCATCTGAATCCTGATGAAGACGAGAAAGAGAGAAGATTGATGATGGCTGTGATAGAAAGAAAGTGACGTCGGCGTTTTTCAGTTTGCACAGCCATCATATTCTGCAATTGAATCCACAACGGTGAGGATGGTGAAAAATGTCAGTGGAAACATGGGTTCCGATATCATTTATTAGTTCAACTGTGCTATGGCAATTTTGAGAAGAGATGGTTACTCACCTTTTTATGAGCATTGGATCATTTGAGCGCATCAGATTTGTCTGACTGCAGTGACTGCAGGCTTTTTTGACTGCAGCTAATCTGAATCCGTATTGAAACCATTGATTGTGGAATACAAGCTACCAGAATGAAAGGAAAATCTCACATTTAACTTGTGTATAGACTCCATTAAAAAACATAGAAGAATAACAACCTCAAAGTTCTAAAATAACCAAAGCATATGAAATATCTACGTTAATATTCTTTGAGCGGCTGGCTGGCACGAGGTCTTTCCATGGCCTTTGTTTTTGGTTGAGATTTGGAACCCATAACCTCACCACCCCACTTTTTTTGTATTCATCAAACTTATGTTGAAGCTTGCCATGATAGCTTCTAGGATTCTACTGAACACCATTTTGTCTTCATTCAGTGCCAAGCACAAAACTGCAGCAGTTTTCTTGTGAATCACCATTCCCAAGAGTGCTTTGCTCTTAACAATTCAGAAGGGAATTTCCTTTTTTCTGCACAGTGCTGGAAGCCAGAGAATAAGTAATACTGTAATAGGATAGTGAGACAATGAATTGGAATAGTTCTGTGAATTGTATTAAGAACTAAGAAACAATTACAGAATTAACAAATGATAAATCTGATAGAAAATGATCTATTAGCCCAATAGCTAAGATGGCTCCTCTCACCAAGATGAACCTGGTGATCTCACTCTCTTTGTACAACAGAAAATCTTAGATACCTTTTTCTCTCTCACTGCCCCTTATTATATAACTAACTCCTCAATCCGTTTCCGTGTTTCCTGCTGCCAGCTCAGCAACGTTCTTTCACTTGTGACGTTTCCTGTGATAAACTCTCCATATATAAGGCCCAGTCACCTAAAGATTGTCCAAATTCATCATCTGCATTCCTATCAATAAGCTCAATCGGGTTCAACCTCTTGAGCGATCACAAGAAGTCATGCCTTGTTTTACTAAATAAGATAGGTAACATGTTTCTTTTACTGTAGGTAAAATGGCTGTTCTACAGCTGATTTTGTGAAATATTGTTCCCAAGCGTGCTTTGCCCTTAACAATACAGTACGGAATTTCCATCTCCCTACACCTTGTTCAGCTCAACAAGATAGGTAACATGGTTGATACCGTATTTCATTACAATATTCCAGCAACAGTAGAAAATGGTTGTGTCTACGGTTCAGCTACTAAACAGCAAGGAGCTTTGGTTATATAGAAGTGTATTTTGGTTCATTTTTTACTAAGAAAGCAAAAAATGGTTGAACCAATGCAACTACCTGGCCACTGATTTTACCAGATTTTGACAGGTTTACCGGTTTTTTCCCTGGTTTAGTGTCAGACTGGTTTCAACCAGACAGTACAGATGTGCAGTCCCGGTCGAACAGCCCAGTCTAGTTTCTAAATTACATTGAGAACTTGTACAAGTGATGTATATCGTTCTACTTGTCCCAGCTAGTTGAATTTAATACTGAACAATATAAAACAATTAGCAATTTGTTTGTAGCTCCAACAATGAAAGAAACATTCTAGTTGAATTTTACCTATCTTAGCTAGTTGAATTTGATCTTCACAATAGAAGACATTGGCAATTTTTTTAACACTAACATTGGAATACACATTCTAACCTTTATTCTATTAGCCTAAAAAACCAAATCATATTAAAAGTTTCATTTGTATTACATGGGCTTACCCATGATTCCATATACAGCATTCGTCTCAAGCTCAAACCAACCCAAGCTGAAGAAAATTACATGGGCTTAAGGGAAGGTTGACATGTGTGATTTCCATGGCAGCGTTGGTTAAATTGTGGCTCAAGGCTATTCATTTAACTTATTTGTGTTAATGGCTTCTTTGAATTCAGTCTATATGATAAAGAAAATTGTCAACATTGTATTTTTATAGTGAGTTGCCTTCAGTTCACACACAACTCTCGCACTTTCTGGTTCGAGCAAACAATTGGCTATTCCTAGTGATGTCAGCAAAAAAAAATAATGCAGCTTCCAAATGAAAAGAGACAAGAAGTGATGTTGAAGAAAAGGATATAAACAATTATAGAACTGAATAAATTGATCTTTCTATCATATACTCTAGTTTCTAATGGAACCTACCTAGGCTTGACTGGTGTACCACAAGTTTATGCTTCAAATTCTAATCATCGTTATTGGCACAGGAAGCATATTTTAAATACCATATACAATCAAATATAATTTCAAAAGACCTATACACTGTTGCTGATTTGCAGACTCAAATAATATTGAATTATTGATTAACCTAAAAGAGAACATACTAAACATGCATATCATTATTAAGGGTGTGTTTGGATGGAGGGTTTAGGAGGGGAAGGGAGGGGAGGGTTTACTTTCAAAATAGCGGTTCCGTAGAAAAATTAACTCCCTTCTATACAAATCAATCAAGGTTATACTGCTGAATGAAATCAGGCGCTGACATGCATTCTTGCACATCTTTATTTGTTGCAATATGTACAAGTTTTGATATAAAATCACCAAAAATAAAATTATCCATGTGTTCTTTTGGCAGGAAAACCGTAAGAGCATGCTATTCTCATGCTAAATCTATAACTAATCTGAATATTTAAGACTTAAACAAACTTTGGTTAATCATCTATAATCTCTAATCAACTCTCAATACTCCCTATGCATTCTCTTATCTGATAAAAATCCTACATAGCTGAAGTGGCTGTTTATACTTGTGTGTCCTGCATTTTTTAAAGTGATTGGACTTCAACACTTGCTCCATGACAGCCTGAATACAAAAGTGATAGACCTGGTCAGATATAACTAATTAAAAGAAAGAATAATTATTCTGATTTATTTGATCAAACTCTGGGATTTTTATCATTCAAAGTTTCCAAGAAAGATAGGTCAAAACAGTCATATGCTACCACTATAACTAATTTGAGATAAAAATTCTGCATGCTAAATCTCAAAATTTTACTTTAAAATTTCTAATTAATCAATTATAATCTCTAATCAACGTATTTCCTGTGCCTTTTCAAATCTCTAATAATAATATCCTACTCAGCTGAATGAGTGTTTGTTTGTTTATGTGTTTCGTGCACTCTTAAAGCAGGTGGAATACAATACCTCTATGACAGCCTGAGTATACAGGAGATAGAACCGGTTAGATATAACTAATTACTCCCTCCGTTTCAAAATGAGTGTCGTTTTAGCCAAAACAAATTGTTTCAAAATGAATGTCACTTTCAGTTTCCAATGCAATAATATCCATTCCTTAATATGTGTGAAATTGGCTAAAGCGACACTCATTTTGAAACAGAGGGAGTATATAATAGAATCATTTTCTGATATATTTGACCAAAACACAGGTAAATTTATCTTTCTAATAGAGATAGGTTTTAAAAGACATTTTTTTTTATTTGAAAACTCGGTATCCGATCCAAGAACCGACTAATCGGAGGGGACCAATCCCACCTCCCACTTGCGGGGGCCCCCTTTAAAGCTAGAGCAAAGCTTTGTATGGACTTGCCCACCGAAATTGGCATCATGGGGAATCGAACTTGAGACCTTGAGAGGAGCAAACTCCAAGATCCCAAGCCAACCACTAGGCCAATCCCAAAAGGGTGGTTTTAAAAGACATTGAAAGAATGTTTTAGCAATTACAGTTAAAAGCACACTTCAAGCCATCAACATTATTCAAAATACAGTGTTTTGCCTTATCACAGTACAAAGTCTAACACCATGAAAAAATAAACCAAATAAGAGAAAAACTAGTAGACTCAAACTCAAATCAATGACAGAACGATATTAATTGATATTTATGAAACAGTGACTATGGTCACTTGATTACAAAGTAAAATAAGAAAAATATCTGACAGGAATTCTACCAGCACAATCTGATGGCTCCCCTCATAAAGAATGATTCCCTGTGATCTTTCACTCTCTTCTAACAGAACTCTTCATACTCTCTCACTCATTCTAATTATTCCTTACTAGCTCACGCCCTCATGCCTAACGACACCACTCTCTCTCATTTCCCAGCTTAGCAGTTCTCTGCCCCTAGAAACGTTTACTATGATAAACATTCCAAACCCGAGGTCTACTTCCTCTCTGGGTCACTAATGTGTCCACTATTTCCTCATGGTCCTAACAAAAACACAATTTCCCTAACATATCACGAGCAAAAGTATTTTCAACCAGTATTGTCAAATATCAGCCATGGAGGATTGCAATGGCGGGTTTTTTGACAACCGCGTGGCTAATTTGTGAAGGATGGAGGCTCCATGGGGGATTATTTTTTAACTGCCGTATGTGTTTGAAAACACAATATTCAAAACATGAAAAGAGAAGAGATAGAGTCCAAATATCAAACCACAAATGCAAGATCAAATCAACTTAATTTCAAATCAGCTTAAGATTTAATACACAGTTTCAACTTTCTAGAACCATGAATTGTGAGACGTGAATTTAACAGCGGAAATAATAATTGACTGTGACATTTGAATCAGCATTCCTAACACAATTACAGGGGGAATGCATGAGATCGAACCTGAGACCTTGAGGAGGATCATACTCTCACGTCCCAAGCCAATACCACTAGGCCAACTCAAGTGGGTTGTTTAATAAAGAATATTATTTAAGCATAATATTACCATGGTATGTATTATTAGGGAGGCTTGATGTCACATCTTCAGGCCTCTGGTTCCTGGAAAATTGTAGCATAGCTCTTGGAAGATCTTCTTTAGCTTGTAAGGTAATGTAATACATTCCACCGGGAATAGGACTACGAGTTGCCTTGACAAGGTCATCAAACACATAATTGGCACCCTATAAAAGAGAAGTACAAGATTAGAAGAATAATTAAGTTCATCAAAACACATATATAATTGTGGTTTAAGTAGTTTAAAACCTGATTTTCAGCAATGTGCTTGTCCAGAGCAAGATTAGAGAGTTGAATAAGAAGAGGGCGACGATCATCGTCTATAGGAATGGGTCTTGGCCATATTCCCACATAAACCTGATTTGGGTGGAGGGGCAATGGCATCGAAGCACTGTACAGATTATTTAAGAGAATATGTATAACTATAAGCAAGATTATATTATATGAAACACAAACTTATAATCAAGTTAATGAGAAGAACAATAGAAAGAAACGTACACTTAGGGTACGACAGTGATCCCTATAATCTTGATTTTTTTTTCTTTTCTTTCTAGTTTGACCTGTGCCTGATTCACTGATTCTTATACTTAAAGCGCGGACACACAAGAATAAGGGTGTATTGGATTGAGATTTCAAAGATTTTAAAAGGTTTTTTTAACATAAAAATGTTTAGTGGTATTCAATCAAGACTTTTATAAAATGTAAATAAATCTTGTGGTATTTAATTAAGACAATCATGACTTTTTTGTCAGGGCAACAAAATCCATTAGTATTCAATTGAGATTTCTAATGACTTATGAATTGTCTATTGGTATTCAAAAATCTATAGATTTTGATGGATTCTTGGATGAAGTGGATTTTGTAAGATTTTGTAGTGAAAAATATAAATACTACTCTCATCCAACAATCTCACACAAACCCTTGAGATTTTGTCATTCTCTCTCAAATCTGTGTCTACCGTCATTTGTTCATGTCTTACTTTCTTCTCCTTCTTTTTCTCCATCAAATGCTTCAAAAGTCTATAATTACTTATGATTTCTTGTTTTTTTTTTTTTTGTTTGTTTTTTTGTCTTTTGCTTTCTTTTTTCTTCCAAATTCTTGGTTTTTAATCGATAATTTTTTCAATTTGTTGGTTTTTTGTCTGGATCATCTTCTTTTTCTTTTGTAGCTTTCGTTGAATTTTTCCAACAATTCATTTATTTTCAGGAGAGAATCCATTGTTATTTTTTTCCTCTTTACGATTTTGTTATTTTTTTTAACACTTTATGATTTGTTGTTATTTTTTCTTCAGACAATTTTTTCATTTATTTTATTTGTTTCTAATGATTATTTAGGAAACATCAATATTGCTATTGTGAAATAAATAGTTTCTTATATATATATATATATATATATATATATATATATA
>Ga0228710_1012794_pt1 | contig 10257 bp, 4 predicted proteins | sample MedpolnodulmetaG_FD_177995 | JGI IMG/M metagenome (GOLD analysis project Ga0228710, IMG submission 177995) | Root nodule microbial communities from Medicago polymorpha collected in Santa Monica, California, United States - pink nodules | ecosystem: Host-associated > Plants > Roots > Nodule... | reverse complement strand
TTAGTGGAAGTGGGAGTTTCAGAAACAGAAGAGGATGAGGATTTGAGTGACACGGAGGGGGATGAGACTGAAATATTAAGAACTGCACAAATGGAGGAGGGTGTGGGGGATTTGATTTTCGCTGATTCTTCATTACCACAAAAGATAAGCAAACAAGATGAAAGAAAGATTTGGGGTACATTCCGTGCATCATAAGCATAACCATCTTGTTGTTGCTCTCTCAATTTCAAAATTGCAGGTTTCTGCTTTGCTCTTTACACTTTACATCATTATCATTAATTCATTATATAGTCAATTACAAACTCATTGTTTCTAGTCGGAGGATGCTTTGTAGCACACACACTTTTCATCAAAGGCATGTCCGGTGTCTAACATCTTTTCGCGTCGAATACGTGTCTGAGGCCGACACAATACCTACTATTGTGATTACATTAAAATATATTATTATCTCATATTACCACCAATGTAGATGACTCAGTGTCAATGTCGAGTCTGATGTCTGTGTTTGTGTTGGTGCTTCATAGGGAGGATAATTTTGCCCGTTTACAACTCTTTTTCTTCGTTTTAATGGTTAAAATGTCGAAATGAAAGTTCTCAGAGTTGGCAATGGCTTAAAGGTCAAAAAGTAGGTTATACACGTTTCATAAACTTGTATTGATCTCATTTGATAAGATTCAAATTGGAACTTGTATCTCACCTAAATAATACCACATGCTTTTAGAGTGACCTATAAACGATGGATAGTATATAAATTTTAACTTTTATGGTGAAATTTAACAGGATTGCAATATTATTTTCTTATCAAAGCATTGAAACATAAAAGACAAGAGAGGCAATACAACAGAGTCACAATGTGTAAAACTTATGAAAAGAAAATTCGGATCTATCCCAAGAAAGGAGAAGACCTAAGAAAAAGGTGTCAAAGACAGGATTGCAATATAACCATGATACATAATAGACAAAAATTCCATTGACTTATAAGCACACACGAGGTTTACAACCAGCTAAATGCTTAGTTTTGGAATGTTATGTTAGGTTTATCCATTTAAATTGTTTAGTTAATCACAATACCTCCCCACTTCAAACAACCCCCTTCTTTAATAATTTATATTTTTTGTATTGTTTAGTTTTATTCATTTTTAATTGGTTCCTAATACTAATTATATATCTTAAAACTTAATGCCGAATGTACAAAAGGTGAATCAAACACCAAATATAGATATCAAGTTACGGTATATAGACTACAACATTTATTAGATTCTAGTTTTGACTAAGAATAATGGCTGGAAATGTAACTTTAGTAGATAAAATTAAATATCAGAAAGACTTTTTAGGTCTAAATAAAATATCACTTAAAGTTAAACTCTCAATTCATTTTTAGGTCTTAGAGTTTCAAGTTACGCATTTGGTTCTGGTCTCGGTAAAAAAAAAATTGAAACATGTCTTTGCAAAAGATTTTGTTTTTTCAATTCATTGAAGGTCTTATGTGGCAGTTTGAGTCGACGTGGCTGTTGCAACTTTTGCTTCGTGTTGTTGATGTGTTATTTCAATTAATTTAAAAATAAAAAACAATTTAAAATAAATTAATTCTAATTTTCGAAAAAATCTCATATTAAATAGTTTTTGAAATTTTATTTTTTGCAAAAAAAATCAGATTATATACTTTTTGGAAATATATTCGAGTTAAATATGTTTTGGGTCTCTAATAAATTGGGATCTTTTAAGTTTAGTCTTTACTTAATTTTAATGGTATTTTTAGTCCCTATAAAAAAATTACACTCAGTATTAGTCCCTACTCAATTCAAATTTGTTTAATTATGCTTAAACTTTTAAGTTTTCGAGCATTATTTTGCAGACGTGTTAAGAACATTACTAAAAGTTCATCCGCAAAAAATTATAGCAAAATTTGATTTTTACTTCCATGTTTATGTTACTTTTATCTTTAACTTTTATCGGTTTAAAAAATTCATATTTAATTCATTTCATGTTAAAAAAATTCTAAATTTTAGTAAGTGAACCTTTCCTAGTGTTATAAATTTGTGCCAAAAAAATTGCACAAAAATTTAAGTATAATTAAGGGTTAATATGTCTTTACCCCCTGTAATATATGTCATTTTTGGTTTTCCCCCCAGTAAAATATTTTGTTTGATTTACCCCCCTGTAAAATATTTTTGTTTTGATTTACCCCCCTAATAGGCCAAACAAAAACCAATTTTATTTTTTTTTTCAAAAAATTTTCGTTTTTGTTTGGCCTATTAGGGGGTAAGTCAAAACAAAAATATTTTACAGGGGGGTAAATCAAAAAAAATATTTTACAGGGCAAAACTAAAAATGACCTATATTACAGGGAAGTAAAGACCTATTAACCCTATAATTAAACAAACATATTTAAATAAAATAAAAAAGACTATAATTATAAATCTTTTTTTTGTAGGGACTAAAAAATTTATTAAAATTAAGTAAGGTCTAAATTTAGAAGTAACCAATTTTATAGGGACCAAAAGCATATTTAACCCAATATATTTTCTTATTTTTTCAGATTTTTATTTTTTTTAAAAATTTCAATAGTTTAAATTGTTTTTCATTTTTAAACAAAATTAAAAACTTTATAAGTTCGAAAAAAAATCTGAAATATATTTTCTAAAATTAAATTTTTATTTCCTAATTTTTGTTTTTTTTAATTCTGAAAATTAATGTCAAGATTTTTTAAATTGTTTTTTTTTATTTTTTTTAAATTAAAAATGTTTTTTATTTCAAACGAAAAATCTGAAGATAAATTTTTTGATTATTTTTTTTTGAAAAACATTATCTAACAGGATTGCAAAAGATTTTGTTTTTTCAATTTGTTTAAGGTTGTAGCAGTTTGAGTCGGCATGTTTGTTGCAACTTTTGATACGTGTTGCTTGTAACACCGCGTTTTCCCAACAATGTAAATAATACAAATAATCAGAGTATCCAACGTAAAACGGGATATCACACTACATTTAAAGTATAAATAGAGTAAAGTTACTATTTATTAAAACAACCTTGTCAAAATTTCAATGACATCGCAGCGGATAATAGATTCATAGTTCAACAACTTTGGCACTACGGCCTCAACGTAAATAACTTAATCAAAAATCTTAATTCAAAGAGGTTCAACAACATGGTTCATAAATAATACGCAACAGTGGAAAACAAGCAATTAATCCTCATCCTGTTACGTATCAGAGCGACCCTAAGACGACGCACGAGAATCAACTCACATCAGCAGCTAATCCTGGTTATCTGCACGTTACCCACGTAGAGGCAACATTCAAACAGAAGGGGTGAGATTTCACATTCAATAATAATAAGCATATAATTCATCAACGGAATTTAACAGCCTAACCAACAATAGTCAACAACAATAATAGTTCACATATACTTATTATCAATAATGTTTCACATATGCTTCATTTATTTCCACTTAGCATTTAAATCAACAACTATTCAACAACGACGACGATAACTCAACATTAGCGACAATGCAACGACACAACAACAACTTGACTATGCAGTATGCATGTGGTACCAATCAACGTGTTAGAGCATAAGCTCTCAAAGCAATGCTGAAGTATAAACTCCTAAAATCAACGCTGGAGCATAGCTCCTAAAATCATCAACACTGGAGCATAGCTCCTAAAATAATCAACACTGGAGCATAGCTCCTAAAATCAACACTGGAGCATAGCTCCTAACTTTATATGAGTATGCATGGACTCAACAACCTAATCAACAACAACGTACAACTTCAACGACTTGACGACATCAACAACATTGACAACATCAACAACAATGACGACCAACAGCATTATAATCTCATAGATATTCATCATTTAATTGCAACATCATATAATCATCATGTTAATTCAACATATACATTCACATAGTAATTCATCAACATATATACATACCTTTTATGTGATAATTCATCTATCAAGTTATTCATACAAACAAGGCCATTAGAACTGATAACATCACCCTAAGCTTTCAAGTATGCACTAAGGCTAAATTCAAAACAGAAATATATGACTACAACACAAGAACATGAAAAAGGTGCACTACTACAAGGTTACTCGCCGCGGCGAATGGGCTTACTCGCAGTGGCGAGCAAACACTGCTCTCTGTTACACAATTACTCGCTGTGGCAAGCAGACTACTCGCGGTGGCGAACGTAACAAGTTTTCTGTCGGAAAGTACGATTTTTAACCCCAAAAACCCAATTTTCATCAACCCCAATTCCAAATTTGATATGAAACTCAACCTATGATCATTCTACAACCTGAACATCATTTATCTATGAATTCTACGGACTTTCTACACTCTTAACAACCAATTCTACATGTTCTATCATCAAATCCGATTTTAAACCCTAATTCTCAATTTTACATGAACAACAACAAAACTACATGCTAAATTCAATTTCAGAATTATACCACTTAAGATTAGAGAATATTAGTCTCACCCTTACCTTAGATTGGTGACTACAAGACTCTACCGGTTCTCTCTTCTCTTGACTCTCCTCTTCTCTTTTTCTCCAAAAGCTTCTAAACCTAATTTGTGTCTGGCTCTTAGCTTTTATATCTCACACCCTCAACATATTTTCTAACTAAATCCACGTATTTTCTAACTAAATCCACGTATTTTCTAACTAAATCTAAACCAGCCCCTCATATATATTTATTTTAATTTTCCAACATATTCTACTAAATAATAATATAAAGCCATATATTACAATATTAAAACATCACAACACGTCATAAATCAACATACATCACATAAGTCATATATAAGACTCTAAACTCAACCAAAAATAATCAACTAAATAAATAGGGCGTTACATTGTTGATGTGTCATTTCAATTAATTAAAAAATAAAAAACAATTTAAAAAAAAGTTAATTCTAATTTTCAAAAAAATCTCATATTATATAGTTTTTTAAATTTTCTTTTTTGCAAAAAAATTCAGATTATATACTTTTTGGAAATATATTCGGGTTAAATATGTTTTGGGTCCCTATTAAATTGGGACCTTTTAAGTTTAATCCTTACTTGATTTTAATGGTATCAAAAATATTAAAAATATCACTCAGTATATAATCAAACTTTTTAAATTAAGAATATTTATTCTAGATTTTAATTTATTCGGGTTAAACTTATTCAATTGGGTTTATTCTTTAGTAGGGACTAAATCTTATATTTGATTTTGGAAATATATTCGGGTTAAATATAATCAAATTTTTTTTCCTTACTAATAAAACTTTTTTAATTAAAAATATTTATTCTAGATTTTTTTTCTCATTTTGAAAAATCTTTTCTAATTTTTTGTATTATTTTTAATTTTGAAAATTAAGTTCCAGAATTTTTTAGGAAAAATTAAAAAAAAAAGTATTTTGGTTTTTTTATTTTGAATCTTTTTTTTCAAATTTTTTATTTCAAAAATTAATTTCCAGGTTTTTTAAATTGTTTCTTTAATTTCAAGATTAATTGAAATATCATGTCAGCGCCATGTGCCAAAGAGTACACAGTCAACAAGCGTCACATCAGCGTCAGACCGCCACCTAGCACTTTAAATGGGCTCAATGACCTTTTTTAAAAAACAATTTTTTTTGGAAGGACGCCTTTAAAAATAATAATTACAAGGACCAAAGCCTAATGCGCCATATTTGCAAGGACCTTTCATATATTTAAACCAGACTTAATGAAAAATCTACAAGAGGTTAATCAAACTCCAAGTTTAGATATCAAGTTAGTGTATTGAATACAACATGTATTGGATTCCAGTTTTGACTTAGAATAACAGTTCGTAGATGAGATTAAATATCAGAACGAATTTTTAGGTTCAAACAAAATATCACTTAAGTTCTCAATTCATTTTTAAGGCCCCCACCTCGAAATGTCAATTTGATTTTTAGGGCCCCCACATAAACTGGAAAAAGTGGCTGGTAAAAGTGCAGAGCCAAATAAGAGCATAAAATCCTACTAATAATTGAATGAGAACTTCATAGAAAAAGTATCGTGTCTCTTATAGTAAATGACCTATTCAAGTCTCTCACCGAAGACGGGACCGATCTATGTGTGTGCGCGCCTAATCTTGTTGCATTAAATATCACAACTTTTTGGACCCTTTGTGTACTATTTTTAAGCTATATGATTTTTGAGGTTCAATCCCATTTCCTCTCTATTCAGGCTTCCGTCAAATTGTAACTTTTTTTCCTTCTTCTTTTAAGACACTCACATTGCTTTACAAAAATTACATGGAAAGAGGAGGTAGAAAAAGTAAATGGTTATTTTACAGAAGATAGGAAAAAGGAAGGAAGTTTCTCACTTGGTAAAAGTGTAGAACCAAATTAAAGGAGGTGGAACTTATTTGGGAATAAGTGGTTGAACCTCTTTTTCTTGCCAACCAACAAATGTGTTCGTGTTAATCATGCTAAAAAAAGATCTGTGCAAGTTCACTTAATTTATTTATTGATCATTGCACGTGTAAATTACATCATTTGTATCTTTTTAGTCATTAGATGACAGTTTTTTTTTTTAATTTTACTACTGCAAGATTTTTATCAAGAAATGGTTTTGATGCCTTTCATGCGGGGGACTAATCCAAGTGGTAGAAGTATAACTTTTCTAGAAAGGACAATTTTCATTATACTGTATGACAACAACATGTTAGAGAATGGAATCATTTTTTTTACTAGAAAGGACCTGAAATTCTTATCACCATAAAAACAAAAATTTAGGCTACCCATTCTTTTTTTAGTATACATCCATGAATAAGTTGCTTACTCATCACCAACCGATTTGCAATCTTTTTTTTTTTTATATATTTCACCAACTGATTTGCAATCTTTTATTTAATACAAAAAATGAAGGTTATACTTATTTAGGCCATTCATAATTTTTTTTAATAAGGATTTGTTGTTGTTATGTGACTCAAGGATCCATTCTTAGTCTATTAACTAATCTATCTATCTATTTAAAAAGAAAAATCTACAATGACACTGGTAAAATTTCACACATTTAATTCATGATTTCTTTTTCCCACTTCATAGTACTCTTACCCTTTACTAGTTTTTTATGATTATATTTTCTATTAATGGAACCCGTTAATTTAAATATAATGATTTCCATTTTACATTTCCTCCTGTATCCTAATGATGAGTCAATAATTAGTCTTTAAATTAGTGTCTTTTATTTAATATTTAAGTTTATTTTAATTAGATTTAATATGTTTTTATTTCCTTCTAGAACTATTTTACTTCAATTGCAAGTTATTATATTTCAGGAACAAATATTCAAAAGATTTAGTCTTGGAGCAAAAGAAAGGGAATTGGAGCTTATTCGTGCCAAAAATATGAAGATCTCATACAAAATATATGGTGCAAGGATTCATGCCAAAAATATGTAGATCTCATAACAAAATATATTGTAAAAAGAATTTGAAGATCTTGTGTGAAAATATAACAAAGTGACGTGCCCCCCTTTTACCCTTTTGCTGTTTTTGCATCTGTGACAAAAGTTGCCTATTTTAGTATTTCTGACTTAAAGCCCATGGCTTCTTGTGCAACAATTTAGTGATTTAATTCTTGAGGCTCAAGTCAATTATATAGTTTTTAAAAAAAAATATCATATTATATAGTTTTTCTAACCATATTTTCTAACTAAATCCACGTATTTTCTAACTAAATACACGTATTTTCTAACTAAATCCAAACCAACCCCTCATATATATTTATTCTAATTTTCCAACATATTCTACTAAATAATAATATAAAGCCATATATTACAATATTAAAACATCACAACACGTCATAAATCAACATACATCACATAAGTCATATATATAAGACTCTAAACTCAACCAAAAATAATCAACTAAATAAATAGGGCGTTACATTGCTGATGTGTCATTTCAATTAATTAAAAAATAAAAAACAATTTAAAAAAAAGTTAATTCTAATTTTCAAAAAAAGCTCATATTATATAGTTTTTTAAATTTTCTTTTTTGCAAAAAAATTCAGATTATATACTTTTTGGAAATATATTCGGGTTAAATATGTTTTGGGTCCCTATTAAATTGGGACCTTTTAAGTTTAATACTTACTTGATTTAGTCCCTAATAATTGGGTCATGACATCCGGCCTACAAATTTCGACATACCTCAATGTCGCTTGTCTTCACCAATATTATCTTAGCAATTTTTTTTATTGAATCGGATTGAAGAATATGATGTCAATTGCATCATGTTTGTTTTTCTATTCATAGAGATAATCCAAAACCTAATAGAATTTTAATATGCAAGAACATCAATTTTAATTGGGTTCTCAACTATCAATTTTACCTTTGAATTAATAACCTAATTACAATTCATCCAATTATCATATTCTCAATTTTTAGAACCCTTACACTTTGTATGTGTTAATTGGAAGTTATCAATTTGTTCGTCCATGGCAAGAGTGGGTTATGTTGGTGAAAAGGGAAATACCCAATTCAATAAAAATAAAAAATAAAAGTTTACTTTCAATTCAATACCTAAATAGACTTGTCACCATTCAATTGAGAAAATTGTGTTCTCAAATTCATGATCATTGATCAAAATGGATGGCTTGTGATGAAAGAATGAAAGATATCCAGTTCCGCCTCCATCAAAAGGTTTCATGTCACAGTAGCAAGCTAGAGGGTTTTCAGATTGTGTATGGAAATCTCATGAGAGGAATAATTAGTAATTAATCATAACCACTAATTAATAACAAGATCAATGGTCAATATTAGGAGTAACTTTAAACACTTACTCTTGGAGTCAATATATCCCTCCTCTATTATATATTCTTCAAAAAATATATAACAATATATAATGTAACAATATATAAAAACAATATATTCTTTTGTACCAAAAAAAAACAATATATTTTGCATCTACGTTAATTTTACATCTGCGTTAGTTAACTAATGCATGGGTATTTTGATCAGTTTGCCTGGATGAGAGCGAAACTTGTTGAGAGAAGAACAGAAATCTATTTTGCATTCTAACTTAAATTAGTAAACTTGGCTTTTTCAAAGTTAATAATGTCACCTTTTGGTGTGATCGAGGGAACTTGACTGCACGATGAGTCCATTGCACCTAAACGACTCAATGTTGTGTCATATGCAAACTTTGGTTGCTTTAATCATTTCTTTGATTTGTTACCATTTAAAAATATAAAAAAAAAACCAACTGTATGTATAGTTTTCTTTTCCCGTTTCCTATAAGTTTCTTCCACCAAAAATAGTTGTATTTGAGGTATAGGAGACATTAAATACGAACATCTCTTTTGATAGGAGTTCAAACTTTAATTTGTCATGTTGCGAAAGACTGCATCTTCATCAACGTTTGTTTATACACCATAACTGTTGCGGTCAATCTAGGTTCGTTTATGATCGATTGTTATGTGATTTTTTTAGGATGTCATTATTAATGTTCAATGGTAAAAATTGTTTGATTGTAATTGTGACTACTTGTTAAGACACATGAATTTTGTTATGTGTTCATAGTACAAAGATTTTTTAGTATATCAAAGTTAAAATGTATGTATTTTAAGTGTGAGTTTGTTTCATGGATTAAAATTATAAGCATGTTAATGTTATTATCATGAACATTAATATGATCAGGACTAAGACTCTTGTCAATGTGTTTCACAAGTATTTTTTAATTTCCATGCGCTCTTAATGACATGGAAATAAGTTAATTCCAACTAAGACTTGCCATCTAAGAGTCATGTCAATAATGAGAGTGACGCATCACCCAGATTAATGGGGGCTAAAAAAACCAAGAAATGTGTAATAGGAGGACTGATGTAAGATTTTTACATGTTATAAAACTATTTACACGTAAGTATAATAGGATCGTATCCGCAGGGAGTTGCGTATTTCATAAGTGTTTTCACAATATTCATCACGTTAAGTGTTTGGGTATAAATTGTTGGTTTGTGTAAAACTAATGATCTATTCGACATAAAAGTAAAACGAGAAGAGATAGGGTTATTTCGCTTGGGGTCAGAGACATCAACCAAGCGTAACAGCTGCAATCTCTCGACCAAATAACAGATTCTAGCCTTTTAAACGATATTATCACCATCACTCGACAATATCATTCGTGTCCAAATGATATCGTTATTTCTTAGGGATCGTTTAAACATCGATTTCCCAAACATTTAAACGATCACAAAGTCGATTGGGTATTTTAATCGACGATTTCCCAA
>Ga0228710_1012790_pt1 | contig 10259 bp, 9 predicted proteins | sample MedpolnodulmetaG_FD_177995 | JGI IMG/M metagenome (GOLD analysis project Ga0228710, IMG submission 177995) | Root nodule microbial communities from Medicago polymorpha collected in Santa Monica, California, United States - pink nodules | ecosystem: Host-associated > Plants > Roots > Nodule... | reverse complement strand
AAAGAGAGAAGAGGGTCTGAATCGGGACAAAAAAAGAGGTATTTTAAAATACCTCTCTGCCGAATTTTTCACTAAAATGTCAGAGAATATTCCGGACCAGAGGGTGTATGAATGTAGGATGTTAGGTTAAAAATTGGGGTATGACACCCAGCATACCACAGTAATAGCAGAAGTTGCCCAATCTTTCATATTTGAAACGAACAGTGCTTGAGTCTCCCCCTGGTCGCTTGATTTTCTTTTGTCTCTTGAGAGGTTTGGTGACGTCAATGAGAACACGAATGCGCATGTTGTTGGAACAAGGGTGTTTCACAAGTCACCTATTGAGTTTTGACAATAACAAGATATTAAAAATAATCAATTGGATATGCTAAACAATTTGTTCAAGTGTGCAGGATCCATAATCAAAGTACTATTCTTAGAGATTCTGATTGAACAAGTTCTAGAGCAAAGGAATTTATTTGAAGCTTAAAGCATCTGGAAGACTGCGTCTGAAGAACTGCGTGAGAAAATTCTGCAATTATTTCTGTCATCATGTATCCACGGATTGGTTTATCCGTGAGAAACCTGCCGACTAGACTCGCACTAGTATCAATAGTTTGGTTAGAAGGAACGTCGATGGTGATTTCGAGTTCCTCCTCTTCATCACTCAAGGACAGGTCTGTTATGGAAGCCATAAAAATTCAAGAATACACTGATCTGATGTTTGTATAAGTTAGTTCAACTAACAATACTGATATTTTGATCAAAAGAAAAAACTAACAATACTGATATTGTTAGACTTGATATCTTCGTTATATTTAAACTCCTATCGTGTGTGTGAATTTCAAACTTACTTACCACTTTGTATACAAACTAAAAAAATGATCGAGATTGATCGTGGAACATAACCGCCAAGGCATCAGCCGCTAACAAATGATTAATTTGAGTAGTCTATCACATTTGTATGCAAGTATGTATATGTCTCCCAATAAGAGGGACGCACCACCACCATCGTCCAATCCATCTAAGGGAGACAACGAATCTTTTCGACAAATGTTCTAGCCACGATACTCCCATTCTTACTACTATTGAGAATATTCACCACCAAAAGTGAACTACTTCAATCTTGACACGTAAAAATTCTAACCTTCTGAAATACCTCAAACCTTCGTACAATCCTCAAAACTTTGTCATGTATGTGGTACACTCCACAAACCTTCTTATTACTATTGTATGTTCTATTCATTGATTGTGTTAAACTTTTTATTACACATACATCCAATCAAATAACTCTATAATATCACTTTTATATTTTAATTGCTAAAATATATCAACATATAATTCATGTGATTATTTTATTGAATTAAATCTTATTACTATTATGTATTTTATTGATAAAATAAGTTTATTTCATATTGTGTTGGAAATCATCCAATGATATATGAGAATTTCATCTTCTCAAATATAAAACTTTTGTTTTCATTTCACATGAACATTTTGACTCAACCATAGTGACCAACGATGCCGGACGAAACAAGTTCGATCGACTACGCCATGGAAGCAGCATCTGGGCCCCACTTCTCCGGTCTCCGTCTCGACGGCGGTCGACTCTCATCTTCCCCAAAATCTTCTCTCTCTATCAATTCAATCCTAACCAAAGATTCTCTTCTCAATCAACCCTTTGTTATTGGTTTCTCTCTCTCTCTCTCTCTCTCTTGAATTTGAATATTTTTTAATCAAAAATTAATAATCTGCTACGGTGATGGTGCAGGTGTTTCCGGTGGAACTGCTTCTGGAAAAACCACTGTTTGTGATATGATCATTCAACAGCTCCATGATCATCGTGTTGTCCTTGTCAATCAGGTACATTACACTACATTTGAGTTTAATTCCTCCTATACACTGTCGGTGCAAGTTATTTTACATATGTATCCAATGCTGTATTTCTATAAACTGCCTGTGTAAAATTATTTTTAATTGTTTTTGCTTTAGTGAATGATGTGGTTTGTACAGTTTAATTTCTATAAACTGCCGGTGTAAAAAAAAATTGAATTGTTTTCCCTTCAATGAATAATAGCATAGTTTTTACAGTTTAATTTACTGTCGGTGTAAAATTATTTTAAACATGCATCTAACGATGTATTTCTATCCAATATCAGTGTAAAGTTATTTTGAATTGTAAAGTTCTTATTATTATTATTATTTATTTTTTTTTTTATTGCGTAGGATTCGTTTTATCGTGGGTTGAAACCGGAAGAGTTGGAACATGTTCATGAGTACAATTTTGATCATCCTGGTAATTAATCAAATTGATTTGTCAATCAATCATGTTGGGTTAGAGTTTAGAGTGAATAAATATTTTAGTTCTTGAATGTGTTAGATAGTGTCACTATAGTCGCTCGCTGAATGTATCAAAATTACTTAAGGAAAATGTTGGCCATCACTAAAAACAATCTTCACGAAATGAGGTGGCAATATTTGATTGGTTCCTTAGCACTCGTACCTTCCATGATGTCTGCCTAATCTCGAATTACACACCGCTTCATCCTTTAAAAGTATACCATGTATTTATTATTGTATTTCGTGACGAGGTTGATTTGTACCAAATAGTATTCCTAGAAAAAACACATTGGAATGTGTCTTTTATTAGTCGGTTTGGCCTTCGTATGTTTCTTCTGTTGATTAGTTTGGTCTCATGTGTGTTTTTCGTTAGTCAATTTTGCCTGTGGAATTACTAACAAAAGACGCACATAAATGTTTTTGTAATTTGGGTATGTTCAACGATTATAGTCACTGACGCAGTACGGAAGCGTAGGGTTAGCAAGCGCTAAACCTAGATAGAAAAGAACAAGTTTGCAAGCGACAAACTTGTGAAAATAGGGTTGCAAGCGACAAACCTATCAAATAAGGGTTTCCGGAATCCACCAGAATTGAGAGAAAAGTCTCGAATATTATTAATGAATAAAAGTGTGCCTCTTAGGCTACATAAGTTCTGCTTATATAGTGAAAGAAATAACAAACCCGTGGGTCGAAATAAATAAAACGAAATAATAATAGAAAGTTCTAGAAAATTACTAAGATTTGGTTGAATAATAAATACTATAAAATTACTAAGAAACCCTCCTGCATCAGTCACGTCATCTCACATAGTTAGGGATCAAAATGACGGTTTACTCTAGAGTTTAAAGTGTTGGGACATGACACTTGCTACACACCATAAAGTTCATACATTGTTGGTGTAAACATATTTTAGGTCATTATTTTGCCATGTCATATTATTCTTATAAATGTATTTTGAAATTGTTTGTATGAAGTAGCAAAGTAGTGAACTTTTATTGGATGCCGGAGGAAAACTAATATACGTTACCAGTCCCTTGAATGAAGTTCCTTCTTTGTTTGTTTATTGTAGATGCTTTCGACACGGAGCAACTGCTAGAGTGCACGAAGAAGCTCATCAGTGGCCAAAGAGTCAAAATTCCCATTTACGATTTCAAGAAGCACCAACGCTGTTCTGACAGTTTTCGTCAGGTATGCGGTGTGAATTATGCATCTCTATCTATACCAACATTGCCACTTTTCGGTCATCTATTATTTATTATTAACTAAACTAAGTAAAAGCGCATGTAAAAGAAGAAACATCTTTAGATGGTAAGACGGGATCAAAGTTTTGAATTGATGCCGCAGTAATATTCACGTCAGATATCATATTGGATATGAGTATGACACTGATACTTTTGCAATTTTGGAGTTGATGGTTTTCATATGCGCCGTATTTTTCCTTTTCCTATTGGAAGGTTTTTCTGGTTCTTTCTGGATAGTAATTGATATTTGTAGTCTATGTCCAGGTCAATGCCTCTGATGTCATTATATTGGAGGGAATTCTTGTATTCCATGATCAAGAAGTCCGTGATCTGATGAACATGAAGATCTTTGTTGACACAGGTTTGATATAGTTTTTATTTTCATACAACCCCCTCCAATGATGTGTTATGTCACGTGTAAGTTATTATTGTAGTCTACAAATACAACAAAGTGCTATGCTATCATTACTAATTTTTTGGAAACATTTTCTGCCTCTTCCCATTGTCCCACTTTGTGTTGCATTTATGTAAGTACTAGGTAAAATTAAATATTTGGAAATATATATGGATCGTTTGTTAAGAATGTGAAAAAATGAATTCCTAGAAACAGTAAATGCACAACAAATTGCTGTAGAACTGAAGCCATGGATGAACCACAGGGACGCTAATTAGTGTCATAGTTTTTTGAATATCAGAAGAATTGAATGAGTAGGGTATATCGTATATTGTATAATATATAAGTATTATATTTTTTAACTGAATTTTCTAACTGTAGGCATTCCACTGATATATTATTTAGATCTATACTACCTTAGTACATTCTCAGAGGTAACTTAGTTCTGCAAACTACAACTTACCTGATATATGGTCAGTGCCATGATATAAGGGTTTAGTAAACACGTATCTCTGTGTTCCCTATATTCACCTCCTTATCACTCCTGTCATCTTGTGGTAAGTTCTTTAATTAGCTAGTGGTCTTCAATTGAAGATCCCTTCACAAGAAGTTGCTATTATTTTATTTAATTTTATGCAATATTGGAAGCTACCCCACCCTTCCTCTTTCTGTTTAATAATATATTTGGTTATTAATTGCTTGCAGATGCTGATGTGAGGCTTGCTCGTAGAATTAGACGTGACACAGTGGAAAGGGGCAGAGACATAAACTCTGTTCTTGAAATGGTAAGTCCGTCAATTTAATTGGGAACAATGGTTTTGCAGTAGTTAGGATAGTATTTATAACTCCTTCATACAAATTTTTATTTTTGAGAAATCTTGACATGTAAAAAATATACAGAGAATTTTATATTCCTTATGAGATGTGATCAATCGCGTTGCATGTTTGTTCCTAACTGCATGTAATGTTGGCTTTTGTAGTATGCGAAGTTTGTTAAGCCTGCTTTTGATGACTTTGTTCTACCATCAAAGAAATATGCTGATGTGATCATTCCTCGTGGAGGTGATAATCATGTTGCCATCGATTTGATTACGCAACACATCCGCACTAAGCTTGGTCAACATGATCTATGCAAAATATATCCAAATGTTTATGTTATTCAATCTACATTCCAGGTATCCTTGACATAATTTGTCAATTTTTATTTTATTTTCCATTTTGAACAGTTGCAAATTTATAGAAGATCCTGAGTTTTGCTACTCTCCTAAATGTATTGGATTTTTATTTCAATTTAAGAAAAGTACTTGTTCTATTATGATTTATGACAAAAGGAGTAGTATTTCTTATAGGAGATTGGTTGGTTTTTTTGGCTTAGGTTAGCTTCTGAAGGTTGCTCTATGCGACCCTTGGATTGCTCAACCCCTAAAATAAGCCGATCAGAAGTTACGATCCGATAAATCAAGGGGCTTTTGAGCAAAATTGAGGAGCCCATAGAGTAATTCTCTTAGCTTTTAGCTTATGGAGCTATCAAGCTAGTTTCCTATTTGGTTCCTAACTATTGAAAAAACAGTCATAAGTTTATAGGTGCTTACAGAGAAGTGAGATGAAACCAACTTCTGAGAGAGTTGAAGCGCATAACCTAGTCTCAACTTATACAAATATTATTCATTAAAAGAATTATAGTCATTGTAAGAACATTTTAAATTTTCTTTTTCTTAAAGTGCTCTTGGAAAATAAAATTTGGACATACAATCAAGTTCTTGTTAGAAACTCGAAACTAAAAACATGTTTCAACTTTCAAGGCCATGGCCTGTCATTATTAGAATAATTAAACGAGAAAAATCCATAAGCTACATTATCAAGGGTGGAATAGCCTTTCTAGAAAGAAAGGAACTTGGGTTTTTTGTGCATTGGTAATTCTTGCAATTCTAAGTTCACTGGCTACAAACTGATGTAATGATTTGTTTCATCTGTACTTGTTCCTTTATTGCTTATGTTTATATTTCAGATAAGGGGGATGCATACTTTGATTCGTGACAAAGAAATATCAAAGCATGATTTTGTATTTTATTCTGATCGACTTATTCGCCTGGTACTGTATGCTTCATAATTCAGTTGAACATTTTTTTTTGGAGGGGTTTTAGTACTTAAAGATATAATTAGCTTTGCTGATCTTCGGCATCAGGTTGTTGAGCATGGTCTAGGTCATCTGCCTTTCACAGAAAAGCAAGTTGTCACTCCAACAGGCAATCATCTCTCCTTGTACTCGGTTCTTTTACTTTTATGTTCATCATATTGTCTTCTCTTGTGCGGGGAACAATATTTGTGCTTTGTGCACAGGAACATGTATGGCTAAGAAGCAACAGTAGGACACAGAAACCGGTTCATGTTGACACCACTAATTAACTGAAATGAGGTTTATATTACAGGTTCTGTCTATACTGGTGTTGATTTCTGCAAGAAATTATGTGGTGTTTCAATTATTCGAAGGTGAGCTAAGCTTTGAACCAGGTATTTATTTTCGTAGGTCCAGTCCAAATGATAGGTTTCTACCTAAAATGAAACGATTCAACTAATAAGACCAGTTCCTTTGTTACAATCACAGTTTCTTGCTGTGGTGTATTTACCATCTAGAATATTGAATCCTTCAACCAACCCTTATTCACTTCCAGATTATTTCGTAGGCTGTTTCCAATTGGCTGAATTTTTTTTGTTGTTTTTATATTATAGTGGTGAGAGCATGGAAAATGCACTTCGTGCATGTTGTAAAGGCATTAAAATTGGAAAAATTCTGATTCACCGGGATGGAGATAATGGAAAACAGGCAAGTAAATCATTTGAAATCCATGAAGTTGCCTAGAGTAGCCCTCATGTATAGGTTTCCTATGGTGGTTTGTATTTAATGGTAAACTCTGCTTCTCTGAGCAGCTTATATATGAGAAGCTTCCCAAGGATATCTCGGAACGGCATGTCTTGCTTCTTGACCCTGTGCTTGCTACAGGTGAAGATTAGAAATGTTGAAATGTCCTTCCACTATTTACTGTTTCACTTTATCTTACTGTGTCACATTTTGATAGGTTTTATTTGCGGAAAACTTGGTTGTCAGCAAATAATGCGCACACTTTTATTTGCTTTTTTTTAGTCCACTGGAAAGAAACCTATTTTCATACTTATTAAGTATGGTAGTTAAGTGCAATTCATTATCTTGATTTCATGCCGTGTAGTCAAATATCGGCCATGGCGGAATTTTTGGCAACCTCCATGGCGGATTTAAAATGGAGGATTTTTTTGCTTTCTGCCATGGTAACACTTGATTTCATGTAAAAAAAGTACATATACTAACCTCCCCCTAATTATAATGGCCACCTCCTCACAACATTAAAGAACTAATCTGAGGATATTTTTGGAATAATAACATTAAATGTGGATAGAATGGTTGACATTTACTTATATTTGAGTCTAACAAATTTAGGTATGTTTTTGCTTATTAAGTCCAGAGTAGTTTTTAGTAGCCAGCTGCCCGGGAGAAATAGTTAGCTGTTTGTTACAAAAGGGTAGCTTGCTAATTATGTTACTGTTTTGAATGATAGTTGTGAATGTGGAGTGCTATATTCTAGTCATTGGGTGATGTGAGAGGGGATGATGAAAATATAATTCAATTTATTTGGCAATTGTATTAGCTAGATACCTCCTAAGGAGCATGTAAAAGCTGAAAGCAGGGACCACTAAATTGCACTTTTGATTATTACTTTGAGATTGTGTATTTGAATAGTCAAGTAGTTAGATTAGTCTTTGGCAACTTCGGTGGATATTTCACACTAATAACATGGTTACCAAAATAAATGAATAGTCTAGTAGTTAAGTGATGATTTGTTTAAATCATTCTCAACTTATGGTTACTTAATCTGTTTTTCTGACTGATGATGAATACATAATTAATATCAATAATTCTGCTGCAGGTAACTCAGCCAACCAAGCAATTGAATTACTCATTCAAAAAGGAGTACCAGAATCCCACATTATATTCCTGAATCTCATTTCTGTGAGTAAATTTTGATGCTTTTCTTTGCACATACAATTATGGTTATTTGACTATTATCTCACACTGATTGTGTGAATCCTTATGTTTCCAGGCTCCTGAGGGAATCCATTGTGTTTGTAAAAGGTTTCCATCGTTGAAGATTGTCACATCTGAGATTGATGTTGCATTAAATGATGAGTTTCGTGTTATCCCTGGGTTGGGTGAATTTGGTGATCGGTACTTTGGCACCGATGATTGATCCTTCAACATGTCTTTTGGTGGATACATCTTTTGGTTAACAGATGCATTGTAATGAAATATTGAAGATTTAGCGAATACCACCTTGGCTGCAATTTGAGGCAAGCAGATTAGAATAATATGGATGCAAACTCATTCTTTGGTTGATATGCATGCATGCTTGATTTTCAGCTTATCGAATGTAGATGATAATGGTATCCTACAAATGTAGACAATTATATCTAGTTCAGCGGTTATTTGGAAATTTTTTGCATAGGCATCAAACTCAAACAAACCATATCAACCAGTGATCGATATATGCAAACATATATTTAATTAAAATTTCACACATCCTCTCTCCTGAATCAAACATATATTTAATTAAAATTAAAATATAATTAAAATTAAAATATCTCCCGTCTCTTCACTTTCTTTGCCCCTCATCTTTGTTTTATCACACGCTTAATGTTGTCACCACTCACCATATTCTTGTCTAAGATAGTTTTTTGGAAGAGATTAGTCTTAAGATAGTTGGTGGTTTCTCTGATGTCAACCGGCGGAAGAAATTTCAACTTAGCTTTGATGCTAGATTTTATTTTTTTTTGAGGAAAGCTTTGATGCTAGATTGTTAAATATTAAATTAGCAAATTCATAAGTCGAAATGAATTATCAAATATTATAAGTATTTATTCAAAGTCAGGATCCGTTGACACCAACAAATGTTTCCTAAAAGATGCATGTGAATTCTTTTTCTCGTACGTCGTTGGAACAAACAATCCCAGATTCACAACAACTTCAATGAAATCGGATCCAAGCTTAATTCATATGGCTTCTTTTCTAAATTTCAATTGCTTAATCTATTTATGCGAACCCACCGTAAGTTGCTTCTATATTTCTTTTATTGATCATTGCTTCCAACACATGTGCACAGTGAAAACCCCCAACTTAGATCCAAGCTTAATTTAAATGTTTGTTATCTAATGATTTATTGATCAAATCAATATTATTTTCGTGAAAAAACCTAACTGCCTCAATTGAATTAGGTTCCAACGTAATTGATTTTATTTGAGTTTTTTCCATCACGAAGCTCTGGTTTAATCGATGGAGAAAGGATGTGCAAGGAAGAAAATTGAGGTTTAGCCACAAATTGATCAATATTAAGCTACACGGTGGTGTCAGATTTCTTTGAATTTGTTGTAAATTTGGGAAATTTTTTGCTACCATGAAAAACGAGAAAAGGGACTATCATGCATCTCTTATTAAACATTTGTGAACCATTAGATTAATTAGATTTAATGGTTGAGATTTGTTGTAAGTGTTTTGAGTTACACCTGGTGTCAATGGATCCTAACTCATTTATGAAATTTTCTAAAAAAAAAAGGATTTATAATTTTTAACAACCCATAAACAAATCTCTAACAAATAAAAAAAAACTTAATTGGAGTTTTGGTCTCCTATTTTTATCATTTTGCAGAATTGACCTCCCTATTTTAAAATATGACGGTTTTGGTCACTCCACAAAATATTTGGTCTAAAACAAGGTGATATGACACATTTTAAATGAAATTTTTTAAGGGATTATTCTTACAATTTCATCAATGTTGATCTTTTCCATCTTTAAATCATACACCACATCATTTAAAACATATCTCAATACCAATTTTAAGTTAAAAAAATATGATGGAGAGACAATTATTATTAGATTTTTTTTAGGAACCAAATCTGCAAAGTGGTGAAAATAACATGACAAAAAATACAATTAAGCCAACAAAAAATGCTATATGTGAAAAGTCAAAAATCTAAGGCTAAAATAAATCAACATCGGCAAAGTGAACTTCCATGTGGTTGTGCCACGTCACTCGAACTCCATATGACGTTGCTACGTCCCGTTAGCGAGGATTAACAATAGGAATTAGGAACTATTTACATTAATGAAAATTTTGTAAGTGATTAAAAACCTAAAAAATATTTTTGGAAGATTCAAGCAAAATTTTGTATAGGCTATTGTCTTTCCTTTTTTTTTTTTTTTTACTTAAATATATTTTTT
>Ga0228710_1012787_pt1 | contig 10266 bp, 4 predicted proteins | sample MedpolnodulmetaG_FD_177995 | JGI IMG/M metagenome (GOLD analysis project Ga0228710, IMG submission 177995) | Root nodule microbial communities from Medicago polymorpha collected in Santa Monica, California, United States - pink nodules | ecosystem: Host-associated > Plants > Roots > Nodule... | reverse complement strand
GGTTCAAACTTAAAAAAAAAAAAAAAACCTCGTAAATTGAAAAAAAAAAACAACCACCTTCTCCGATTAACCCTAATCAGATTCTCGTCGGAAAATTGAGAAATGTGGTTGTGTCAATTCTGGGCCGGTAAAAAGATGAAATTTTTCCCTTTATTTTTGTCTCAGGGGTTGAAGAAATTCATTTGATTGAGAGGGACAGGAAAAGGTTTGAAATTGAAAAAAAGGAATGAGGTAAGAAGAAGGACAAAACAAAACTATGGACGATGATGATGAAGATAGAGAATAATATTGTCATGTACTATTAAAATTGTTGGATATTTGCATTTCCCTATGGTTTTTTATTTTTTGTTTCAATTGGTAGGGGTTTTTATTTGGGGATGTTTTTGTGAAATGACGATTATGGTGTTGAATGCTTTTTGTACTTTATATATTCTTTGTTGAATTAATATTAAAGATTGCGCGGTTTAGCCCAATGGGAAAGAGTGGAGGCATAAAATTTGAAACAATGCGATTGTACGTATCTATCTATCTATCTATGCAGCTGTAGAATTGTTGGATTTAGACACGCATTCTGTACTACATCCAAATCTAACGGTTCTGCGGTAATTAAACCGGGTAAAACGCTCTATAAGATATCATATTCGTATACATGAGTGAATATCCATGTAAAAAAAATAAAAATTTGTCAAATGTAAAATTAAACGAGTTATGGTAATTGGAGTTCGACTTTGAAATAAAATATACTCGTAATTTGACAAACAATTATTTTAATCAGTAATCAAACTCAAATTTTCTCAAACGAATTGTATTTTGTGAAATTCACTAATTACTCAAAATCAATTGTTGATTTCAATTTTTTATGTACAAGTTTGAATATAATCAAATCCAACAATTATTAATGTTCTTATAAAAAATTATTAATTTGGTTATTGATTTGACCTTCATTAATAATTTATCATCCTAAATCTAAATCAAATTCTTGTACTTTATTATCACTTCTTATATTTCAAACTAAAATACTAGTTTTAATTTTTTAGAGGAATATTGGTTCTACTTTAAAAAAAATTATGCTGTATTTTTAATCAATATATTTTTCTTCATTGCAGTTTATAAATTTATTTCAATCCAAATAAAAAAATCACAATGTTTGAAAAAAAATTATTTTTTTTTAAAATAATCAACTTAATTGAACCATATTAATTACTTTTTTATCGCTTTCGTAGTTTGGTTTGATTCTGATTTTTAGAGAAAATATTACAAAAGTTGAAACAAGCTAACGTGTCGTGGACGAATTTATATTGATGAATTTAAAAAATAAAAAGTTCGAGAATGTTTTCAGGTAACTTAAAAAAAAGGTAATGTGGATGACTTGCATGTGTATCATCAAATAACGATTGGAGTGCCAATATTCTATAAAGGACTCATTGGCACTCTTCAAAGGCGTGTCCCTTTGCCTTTAAACCCGGAACCGCCTCTTCCATATCTTAAGCCTAAAGATTCGGTAAAACATCTAAAAGGACCTAATACACGCGCTTTCCATATATATAATCAACGTCCTTATGAAAAAAAAAATACTAATTTGGTTATTGATTTGACCGTCATTAAAATTTATCACCCAAAATCCAAATCGAATTCTTATATCTTATTATTATTTCTTAGCTTATTCAATCACCCGGTCCCTTAACTTAATTGATTGTCTCAATTTGGTCCTCTGACTATAATTTGTACCAATTTGATCCCCTATGTTTTACTCTGTTACTAGTTTTAGTTTTTTCTGTTAGTTTCTCTAAAAAAAACGTTAACAGAAAGCACTAAAACTAGTAACAGAGCAAAACATAAGGGACCAAATTGGTACATAAGTTAACGATTTTTTTAGAGAAACTAACATAAATGACTAAAACTAGTAACATAGCAAAACATAAGGGACCAAATTGGTACAAATTATAGTTAGGGGACCAAATTTAGACAATCAGTTAAGTTAAGGGACCGGACGATTGAATAAGCTTTATTTCTTATATTTTAGACTAAAATACTAGTTTTACTTTTTCAGAGGAATATTAGTTCTACTTTAAAAAAAATTATGTTGTATTTTTAATCATATATATTTTTCTTTATTGTAATTTATAAACTTCTTTCAATACTGATAAAAAATCATAATGTTTGAAAAAAATTAACTTTTTTTTAAAAATAATCAACTTAATTGAACCAAACCAATTACGTTTTGATTGTTTTCGTAGTATGGTTGATGTTGATCTTTAGATAAAATATTACAAAAACCGAACCAAACTAACGTGTTGTGGAGGAATTCATATGGATGAATTTTAAAAATAAAAAAATAGATTCGAGAATGTTTTCAAGTAGAATGACTTGCATGTGTATCATCAAATAACGACTGGACTGCCAATATTCCATAAAGGGCTCATTGGCACTCTCCAAGTGCGTGCCCCTTTGCCTTTGATCCCGGAACCACCTTTTTCCATATCTTAAGGCTAAAGATTTGGCTAAAACATCTAAAAGGACATAATACACGCACTTTCTATATAAAAACGTGACTTAGGGCTTAAGTTACTAACAAAAGTAACTTAGGGCCTAAGTCACGAAATAAAATGCCCAAAAAAGGCTATAAATAACATCCTTAAAACCATTATCAAGATATGACCCAAACAGACTAAACGCTAGTTTTCTATATTTTACTCACCGCACGCAAGTACAACAATATATTCCATTCCCAACAAATTTGTCAGCTTTGAAAAAAGGTTCGAGAATGTTTTAAGTTATATGGATGACTTGCATTTGAAGCCTCTTGAAGGGAATAAATCATTGACCTTTTGGACAAAATGATTCATTACAAGTGAACATTTTGATAAAAATGAAGTGCATACTTGGTGGTGGCTAAAATTAAAATTAAAGAACTCGGTATTTATCTATGATTTGAATCAAAGGTGGTTCAGCCCTCCAAATTGTGTATATTATTCAAAACAAAAAAAAAATAGTTTTAGCTTTTCGTTTTGTTGGGAGGAATCATCTCAATAATCGTAATGTACTTTCCAACGTTTTCTATTGTTGATAGGTCTTGTGCTAGAGTAGTTGTTCTAATAAATTTTTTATTTCTTCAAAAAAGAATATGTATAATGGTGAACGCATCCACACCTTAAAGTTTTATTAAGGTGAAAGATCATTAAATTTAAATTTAAATATGATACTTTTAATGGATTTTTTTTAGGGAACTTTTAATGGATTATTGAATTTTGCCTAAAAAATGGATTATTAAGAGACAAGTTAACATGGTAGCTCATGGCTTAGCAAAGTATCCATATTTCATACTAGCCCCACATTCTATGATGATGTACCATTTTATTGCCCCATTTATTGTTATTAATGAAATGCAATGAGTTCCTTAAAAATAAAACTAAGAATCTCTTCACCATCTCAAATGGTTATGATTTTTTTTTCTTTTCTAATAGTCTAGCGACTGGAGCTCACACAATTAAATGTGGAGAAGTGAGGTGTCCAGGTTTCGAACCCTGGCCCCTGCATAAATTATGCAATGTCCCTACCAACTGAGTTATGCTCACGGGGACGGTTATGAAAATTATTTAACTCTCATTTCTATCACTCTTGAAAATGAATATTGTTTTCTTATATACTTCAACTCTTCCAAAGTCCTATCTTTTGTTTTTGATGGATTCTTAAGTCCTCTCATGTATGGAAGATGGATGTGGTTTCATTAGTAAGGAAGTAGGTATTAATTTTCTCATATTTAAGAGATTTATGTATACTCAATTATTATGTGAATCTGATAATTAAGATTCAACATTAAATTTTAGGACCTCTAGCTAGAATCGACCAATTCGGTCTGATTCTTAAAACGTTGATTTCATTAACAATCAAATACACATAATAAGTAAAGAGAAATTTGTACAACTAATATAACTAGAGAGGACTCATACATCTTGTTAGGAATAGACTAAGATTATATTGTCATGATTTGAGGTCAACTAACAAGTTTATTTTCTGCAAAACTTGTTTCAACTAGCGTAGAAACCCTTATTTAGAGTTATGATGCCTCTAACAATATTTACAATATTACATAGGAAAAAGATTTGTGAACATTCAAAACTCTTTAACTCCTTGAGAGAGAAACAGATAGAGAGTGATACTCTGATACAATAAATTAAATATGATATGTTGCTGATATGATAGAAAAAGAGAAATATAGACAAAATGAGGTGTTGAATGAATGTAGGGGAATCATAGGTGTACATGTATCATTGTTCTTTATAAGTTCTTACATATCAATAGTTGAATATGATGGAATAAGTTACATCATTCTTCTACTATTGCATCATCTATCTTCCTTCTAAGAATAAGAGAACAAAGAATAGCTATTTAATTGCCTCTTAACAAAGTTTCCTTACAATGCATATATCCTACAGCTTGTTAGGTTTAAATGTGAGTAGTTACTTAGTCTCACATTCACTGTGAATAAACTAAATGTTGGATATATACGAAAGATGACTCATATACCCAACATCTTAAGGTTATGGGTGGAAATGTGGCGTCACAATATCTCGGTGGTCCTGAATCATTGCCTCGCCTCGTTCCTGCTCTCTGCACTCCCTCAAATTCTACAACATTACACTCATATTCCTGCGCTAACAAGCTTCTTCCTGGAAACTCGGATGTGACCAATGTGCACCACACACCACTTGTGAACAAACATGCATGAGTCAGTGTAAGTAATAACTAGATTGAAGAATAACAAAATGTACATTAAAACAAAGACCCTTTAGTAACTGTTGAAGACCACGATCCTAATTCAATCCATGGTTGCTTCTGAATTCAAGCATGTAAAGTGTAAACATAAGGTAAAAAAATGCATCCAGCTATCTTACAAAATCTCATTAATTGCAGTTCATTTTAAGCTAATAGTGCAAATCAGAGACAAAATTTACTCAATAAAGAAAGCTCCATATTTATTTCATAAACCTGGTCATTATTAAGTTTGCTGAGCATTTTAAGTTAGGATTGTTGACTAACTAAATTTAGTACTCAGAGTAATTTGTCTAATAAGCCACCCCTCCAGCAACAAAAAACACCTGTGTAAAATAAGAACCATGACTTTTAATTACTGTATTTAGATGAAATGTCAAAATGATACTTTAGAATTTAGATGGCATATAAATAATTATTGAGAACATCAGTTAGAGACCAAACAAGGAAATTGGTGAAATATTGGCATTCATCATTTTTTCACATTAAATAGCAGCAGACACTTCTGTTTGCAGAAACAAGTTAAGAATCAAGAATATGAAGTTATTTAACAAAATTGAAGACAAGAGGGATTACGCTTAAATAAAACTATGGACAACTATAACAGGAATATGAATGCAACCTGTTTAACTTTAACATAGTAACATACCATTTTACTATAGGAACATACAGTTCCATCCACTATGTAATCAGTATATTTCACCCTCAACTAGATTCACCCTCAATGCCAATAAGTATGCTTTGGCATATTATTTCAGATTCCATTTGGCAGTTTTTATTTATTTATAATGAAATGAAGCTACATTTGGAAAGTTTCCAATATAACATTCTTTGAAGATCCTCTGAAACAATTCTTTGAAGATCAATATGATAATATTTTGAGCCAAGATAATAAGAAAAAGAAATTGGCTAAAAAAAACTTATTAAAACAGAAAAAGTAAAACCAAGTTAAAAGCATGACTCTCCTGAAATAAGGGATACTCAACAGCTTTGCAGGAATTGGCCCAGAGAATGTATTGTTCTCTATATTCTAACACTATTATTATTTAATATATTATATTTAAAAAAAAACACAAAAATCTCTATGATGGACGGGAAATCCAAGTTATTTCCTAGCTGTCCGTTGGGTGGGAAATGCCCCACTTCGTGTTTCTTTCCTCGGCTCTTCTCCATTTCTAACCAGAAAGAAGCAAAATTGGGTGAATTGTGAGAGGATACCGGAGGAGAGGGGATTTGGGCTTTGGTTTGGCGAAGAAACCTATTTGTTTGGGGAAGAGCTTTGCTTGTCAGCCTCTTGGGGATGTTAGTAGGTTGGAGGAGAATGGAGTTTGAAGGTAAGTGGTGATGGAAGGCGAAGTAGAATGGTGTTTTTTTGGTGGGTTTGGCATATAGGCTGCTTGCGAATGTTTTGGTGCCGGTGGATGGGCTGAATAGCACCAAAGAAATGGTGTTTAGATTTGTTTGGAGAAGTCTAGCGCCTCCAAAGGTATTTGCGTTCTCATGGAAACTATTACTTGACCGTCTCGACTAAAGAAAACCTTGCTATAAGGGGAGTTCTACCCCCGATAGTTTCTTTATATTGCATGTTTTGTAACCGGGGGTGGAATGGTCTTCCTATCTCTTCCTTCATTGTCATTTCATATTGAGTGTGTGGTCTAAGATTTTGGGGTGGTTTGAGATTAACTTCATTGCACCCCAACGTTTGTTCGAGCGCTTTGAGTTTTGGAGTGGGGAGATCTGAAACAAGAAACTTCGTAAAGGTTTTTGGTTAATTTGTCATGCATCTATTTGGGTAATTTGAAAAGCAAGAAATGATATAATTTTTAATGATTGTATTAAGGGTTTGGATGAGTTAGTTGAGGATATCAAAGTGTTGTCCTGCCGGCAATGGAGTTTACAGATGCGGAAGACCCCTCCATGCTGCTCTAAGAATGGCTATGGCTACGGTTGGTTTGTTTCTCCTGTTATCAGGTTCTGCAGGGGCTGTTTTTTGCACTTTCAGTTTGTGCAGTTGTTGTGTTTTTCTCTTGTATGGGTTACCGCAATCTCGGGCCCTATGTACCGTGTTTGTTTATTTTTTCGCCCCTATGATACGCCTTGAATGATACAGGAGGTATGAATATATATGTTGTTTCAAACAAAATTACCCAACAATAGTTTAAGAAAGTGAGGAGGGATATAGAAGGCATTAATATTTGGACAAGATGCAGGTCAAGGACAGGTTATATCAGAACCACATACATAATACTATTGATTGCTGCAACTAAGAAAGAACCATAATCGCAATAAGAGAAAAAATTTAGTAGTAAACCCATGATATAGTCCTTAAAGTATCACTTTCTTCTACTTACCCTCTCTTATTTAGTCCTTTAAATTATACTTTCGTATACTTTAGAGACTACCTCATATTTTTCTATTTTTAGAGACTAAATATGTGAGAGAATAATATTTGAATCTGAACTTTGAAGGACTAAATTAAAGGTTTGCTCAAAAATTAAAGTCCATGAAATTGCTCCTTTTCCTGCCTGTTTAGTTTTTATATTGAGATATTCCAATTCATCAAAGGAAATAAATGAATAAATTGCAAATTTGCACTCTGGACCTACCAATGTCCTTTATCTTGTGTTGAATTTATGATGATACTGGAAATCACACTTAGTTCATGATAAGAATCTAAGAGAAGAAAGAGAGATTTCAAAGAATCTGACGAGGAAATTTAATTTCTTCATCCTTTAGTTAATTCATTTGCATAACAATTTAGTATACATTGCATGAATTTATCCCTGTGATTCTGATACATACATGTTACAAATTAGCCTACAAATTACAACACACAACTGTGACTAGAAAGAAACAAGTGTAACAGTTTTGCTAACTGATAAAATTTCTTAAACAGATTTTGGTCTTGGGACCACTTAGATCTTTTGCAGGGGATCTATATCCCTAAATTTCCTACTCACATTGGCACATGACACATTTATGAGATTAATATGAACTTAGCATGGCATAGAAATTTGCAGGGCACATATCATAGTTGCACTTATATCCTCTCTGCACACAATTTTAATCTCCATCTGTTTTCAATATAGTACACACACTTTTAAGGTTTTAAACTGTTCTAGTGATACTTGATGTTAAAGAAAACCACAATTAGATACTTGATATTATGGTAATCACAATTAGTTATAGCAAAATCTTGATATCACTCCAGGTGGCAGACTTTATTTTTTTAAATCCTGCACACGCTATGGAGAGAGCAGGGCCGTGCACAAAACAACAGTCTGCCATCCAGTGTCATACCCATTAAGAAAAGGTAGAATTGTTGTTTGTCCTAATCTAGCGAAGATGATGTTGTGGTAAGTGTGAGTTATAAATTTTACAATAAAAATAAGAGTGAATGTTGAACAATATATAAATTCGAAGAATCATATATCTAATGTTTTAGTTTAAAATGCGTGTTCAACAGTAGTATTTTGGTCAAATGTAGATGATCTCCGCGTTCTCTCAGTTTGATAAAAAAAATTAATCAAATTCCTGTAACTATTTAATGGCTTAAAATATATTCTTCCCCACCCCAATTCTGATAGAAATGTCCCAATAAATGCACTCCCTTCCACAACCACCAAAACACACACTCTTTTCAACTAACCTTGCTACATGTATCTCTAATTATAGAATGCACTCTTTATAATGAAAGCTACCTCTTTGTGGAAATCCCAAAATCCTTGAACCTGTCCTCAACCTGGTTCAGTATTTTTTTACCTGTAAAAGAAAGCTAAATGGGTTGCTGTGTGAGCAGTAATAAAACCTCAACCTCTTCTGTACCAACTATTCAACCACCAAAACCTTCACAAAACAATGGAACAAGCTTTCAAGTAGAGGAAGAGAAAGTGAAAGAAGTGCTCTTAGAAACACCCAAATTGAACCCAAAAAACACTACCATATCAAAACCACCAAAGCAACACCTTAACATTAAGGCCTTTAACAAGTTCAAAGAAGAAGACAACAAGGTTCATGAGAAGAAAGCACTGTCCATCAACAAAGGCCATGAACATGATACCTCAGAAACTTGCAGGTTAAGAAAAACCATGCACAAAACTACTACAGAAAAAACCGGTAAAAGGGTCACCGGATCTCCGATCAAGTTGCTTAAAAACTGTTCCTTTCCCGGTGATGTTAGCGACGGAAGAGATAGAACATTTCATAGTTCAAGGAATTTTGGGTCTGTGAGAATGGTTCAGTGCAGAGAGCAAGCGGGTCAAAAAATGGTCAACGAGGGAATGCGTCGCCGGAGAGATTCCGGCGAGAATTCTTTCCGACGGTCCCGGTCACCGGCGACATGTACCGACACCAGCGTTGCTAGACCCGTCGTGGGTCGGAGTCCATCTGCAAGAAAAACGAGTCGAGCTCCAGTTGCAAGGGACAGAACAACGCTGCTGGAGAAAGGTCGCCGGAAAACGGAGATACCGGCCATGGACGGTAAAAGGTCTCGTGCTAATGAGTCGCTGGAAAATCCACTGGTGTCATTGGAATGTTTCATTTTCTTATAGGATTTTGAAATTGTCCGGCAATGGTGGTTGTGTGGTGGCGCCACCAGTGAGCCACCGTTGACCGGGTGAGCTAACTACAACGACAAGTCATAGTGAAAGTAACTGATTCTGATTTCTTTATTTCTGTACCTACTTCAATCTCTGGAGTTAATGCACGTTGGTGTAAATATTAGTACTTGTCACAATCAAATTTAGGGCATCTTTTGCTAGTGAAAACCTAAATATTAATTTCTAATAACATTGTCAATTACTCATTCTCTCAAAAAATAATTGTCATTTTCTGTCCTTTTCAAATCATGTTACTATACCACATCCTTAAAAATTAGTACATGAAATAGTTATTATTTCTCCCTGCATAGTAATACTACTGGTTTATTTCATGGAGTAAACCACTAGATTGGATGTATGTTTCTCAAATTATGATCTGGTGTTTGTTCATTCGTGTATGAACCGTTTTGATAGATTGTATAAATAGGAATTCATTGAGAGTTAGTGACCAAATACAAATATTAATTTGATGAATGTGTTTATTTATCAAAATCAAAATAGTTATTGAGAATATACATATGAAATATTGATAAAGGCATGTTAAGCCAATTACATCCACAAAACATTGTTTGTGGAGAACCATTCATAAGCTAGCTAAGGGCATAAACATGCCATTTATTTACACTAAACGTAGAAATCATCCATAAGCTAAAGGCATAGCATAGCATGCACATGTTAATTATCTTAATCTGTGGCACATACAATGTAGAAACCCCCTTTAATAGAAACATAACTTATGCATATCTTCTTTTCTTTCTGTATTTACACAGAAACCTTTTGGACAAGTAAGCTTTTGGACGCTTAATTCCTAAAAAAAGCCATTTGGACACTAAAATGTTCTTGAGCTTTCTGTGATTGAAATGAAATTGTTATATTTATCTTTGTGAAGAGATAA
>Ga0228710_1012785_pt1 | contig 10269 bp, 4 predicted proteins | sample MedpolnodulmetaG_FD_177995 | JGI IMG/M metagenome (GOLD analysis project Ga0228710, IMG submission 177995) | Root nodule microbial communities from Medicago polymorpha collected in Santa Monica, California, United States - pink nodules | ecosystem: Host-associated > Plants > Roots > Nodule... | reverse complement strand
TAGTACTTTGATTATGGATCCTGCACACTTGAACAAATTGTTTAGCATATCCAATTGAATATTTTTAATACCTTGTTATTGTCAAAACTCAATAGGTGACTTGTGAAACACCCTTGTTCCAACACAAACTGCCCACTACTTTCGCATCTAAAATTGCAATTTTTTTTTTAGATGTGACATCTTACCACCAATGTTCTAAGAATATTGTAAATGTCATTCCTTCAGACTAGCTTTCATCATTTTCAACTTCTTCTTAAGTATATAACCCGCCTTTCCTTGACAATTGAAAGACGCCCATTTTTCACGAACAAAATCACCATAACCAGGATAATCTGACCAACATTTGAGCATCCGAAGCGGACGAGGCCCCAAATTAGCTTCATCATTTTGAAACATCATAGGAACATGATCTGAAAGACCCCACTGGTAGGCTACCTGAATACAATTTGGCCAACTATCACACCACATATTTGACAACATAAATCGATCCAATTTACTCATCGATATACGATCCCCTTTATACCAAGTATACAGACGTCCGCAAATAGGTAAATCAATCAGTAAGGTATCAGCAATAAAATTATTAAACATGTCTGCATCCGCCTGATTAGAAAGTATCTTTTGTCATTAATCGTATAGTAATATATATAGTAGTATATATAGTTGTAACCACTTGATTAGAAAGTATCTTTTGTCATTTGTAATATTCACTTTTATTATTAATAGAAAGATTTTTGAGTTTTCTCTCATTCCTTCATGGATGTCTTATTTTATAACAAGTTGACAATAGTTCTGACCCTTGTTTATAAAAAAAAAAGTACAAAAATACTAACACTTGATACTGAACAATTGTTTTTTTAACAATTTTCTTCTTAATTTTTAATTTTTATTCTTTTTAATATAGATTAAAAATTTTGTAACACAAATTCAGTTGCATCATTAACAAATTTCATTGCTTCGTTAACTAGAAAATTATATGTTAGAAATCATTTTTTTTCCCTAAAAAAAACAATCATCTTTTTAACATGTATCCTATTAACCACTTATTTTAAGTTCATCAATAATTTTTGTCTTTTAAAGTAAATTAGTACGGTGTTTGGAGTTCAAACCTTGACTCTTGCATATATTATACAATATTTCTACCAACTAAGTTAAAATTGTCATAGTTATTATTTTTTGTTTTGCGCAAGTATATTAATTTTATTAGATGTGGTAATGCATAAGAAGATTTACTCGTGATTGAAGTTCGAATCTACGAATATTTTTAAGCCTATTTTTTAACTAATAAAGAAGGTTTTTGTAAGAGACCTAAGCAAAAACAAAAATAATAAAAAATAATTATCTTGACGAGTGTTGTTTTATCTTATCGTATCTTAATCTTAATCTTAATATATACTTCATCCGGTCCTTTTTATTAGAAACAAAAGTGAGATTTTTTTTGTTCTTTTTTATAAGAAACATTAACCAAGTTTCAAGTATGATGAAGCTAAATTTCATCTGTACACTTATTTATTATGAGAGAGAATATTAAAAGTAAGTAAGTTGGTGGAATAAAAAGTAATTAATTTAGGGATATGCATGGAAAAGTAATTACTACTACTAGCGAAAAGATGGGTAGTCACTTGTCCATCTTTCCGCTCTTTTTACTGCACTAAAATTTGTATATTATGAACTATGTTTTTTTTTTATGAAATTTTGATCAAAACTAAAAATATAAATGTTTGTTGTTTTCTAGTTATGACAAACCAAATTAAAAATGATTATCTATTTCAATAACACCAACAACAATCTATTTCAATAACACCAACAACAATCTTTATTATAAATATACTCATTTAGTTTATTGCACTTTTTAAATGATAAACAAAAAAAAAAGACATATATCTATATTCATATCGTGTTTGTTACATTTTTTAAGATCTTAATGTATTCTTATCTATTTGCTACATGTGTTATTTGTATTAACAAATGAGGGCATTTTTGGAAAGAAAAATTCAGCCCAAAAGTGCATTTTTGGAAAGAAAAATTTAGGGGGATAAATTTAATATCTTAATTTTTGGAAAGAAAAACCAGAATTTCTGAAGAAAAAAATAAAAAATTGGTTTTTGAATGACCTATTACGGGGGTAAACCAAAACAAAAATATTTTACAGGGGGTAAATCAAAAAAATATTTTACAGGGTGTAAAACCGGAAATGACGTATATTACAGGGGGGGTAAGCACTATTAACCCTTATTTGTATTGAAAATTGAGGGTATTTATGGAAAGAAAAAGCCAACACAAAAGAGCTGAAAGGAGTTGTTTTCTTTATATGTAGTATAGATTATTATTATTATTATTATTAGTAGTAGTAGTAGTACTACTACTACTATTGGTGTACGCTTACTACGTGTTATGATATCAAAGTTGCATCTTTAAAATTGTTGATTTTTTTTTTACTTTTTTTTGGATAAGGCAAGAAGAAGGTTAGACATTAAGGATCCCAAAGACATCCCGACTAGGTTGGCACCCCATTGGAGAAAAATATGTACAAGAGAGTACTAGGCCAAAACCCTCGAAACAATAGAAAACAAAATAGAAAAGAAACAGCTGACAACTTAGGGAAAACGATAATTAGGCAAGCTGTTTCTATCCCTAAAGAAGTCTAAATACAAAGACGGAGGTAAAACATCAAACCAAATAGTGTCAGAAAGATCATGACCCAGAGAAGCCATCTTGTCCGTGCAACAATTTCCTTCACGATAAATGTGTGAGCAAATAGTAGAAATTCCAAGATGAAAACAGTTGTGCCAGCGGTTCCGAAGACGGACAGGAATCAAGTTGGAATTCTTGAAAGCAAGCACCGCAATAGAGGAGTCACTCTCCACCCAAAGGTTCAGCCAATCGTACGTTGCAGCAAATTCCATAGCAAAAATAATGGCTGAAAGCTCCGCTTCAAAAATCGACATTGTGCCCAAGTTCGAAGCAAAAGAACCTAAAAAAGTGCCTCTGTGATCACGAAAAATCCCCCACAAGACGTTGATGAGTGCATGAGAGATCCGTCCGTATTAGCCTTGACCCAGCGAGTGGTTAGAGGCTTCCAAACCACCAGAACAATCTCCTTAAATCGACGGAAGGAAGGGGAAACATGGAATTTTTCCAACAGAGTGGTGTCTGTAGGAATACAATAACTTGTGGAGAGAGAGCCACTCAAGGAAACAGCAGCAATAATATAATTATGTGCCATACTTAAGGTGATAATGCGACATCCAAATCTGATTTCATTACGGGTCGACCATATTGTGTGCAGCACGTGAACAATGGCCGAGACAAAAACATCACGCAGCTGTGATGAACAAGCTGCCGGCACACAACTTAACAACGCCTCAGGAGACTGCAAGGGGAAGGAGTAATGCAGCAATGCTCCTAACCAACACCAGAGGCAAACCGCATAATCACAAGAAAAAATATATATGCTCCGACGTCTCAGCAGCCCTCAAACAAAGAACACAAATTGACACAATAGTACATCCACGTGACCGGAGGTGCTCATCAGTGGGCAACTTCTTATGCATCAGGCGCCAAAAAATAAAAGAGTGGGATGGCGGTATGCAAGGACGCCAAATAAGAGTAGCCCAATCAACCAAGTTCGATGTGCATCTTAATAAAAGAAACGCTTGCTTTGCTGAGAGGTCCCCATCTGTTGTGTGAATCCAAACCAATTTGTCCAATAACGGCGTTACCGGAAGAGTGATATTCAAAATACTAGCTGCAACAACCGAGTTGGAGAGAAGGAGAGGTAGAAGAAGCCACCTACCAGCATCCAAAACCGAGGAAAGAGTGGAGCAGAGAGATTTCCGAGCGGCGGGGTTGATATTAAAAACCGAAACCAGAGAGGAACCTAGCCAATTATCTAGCCATAAATTGATTTTTTCGCCATTACCAATCAGCCAAATGGAGTTTTCAATTACCGTATCCATATGTGATTTAATGCCAAGCCAGACCGAGGATTTGATGTAACCACGCCGAGAAATGCCGTTACAAAAATAACGATGCCTAAAGACAGTAGCACATTTCGAATCCTTACTATGAAGATTCCAACTCAGCTGCAATAATAGAGAATTATTAATAATTCTTGTTGGCTTAATATCGAAACCTCCAGATTCCCATGGGAGACAGACCGTATTCCACTTTACCGTACAAATTTTTAAGGTATACATGTCACCACTCCAAACAAATTTTTTGATCCAACGATCCAGCAACTTCAAAATATTTTGCGGCCAACGATAAATATGAAACGAGTAAACCAGCATGCCATGTATAATTGATTTCACCAACTGAACTCTGCCCATAATTGTCAAGAGAGAACCTTTCCAAGAAGCAAGTTTCACCTTAATTCTATCAACAATCTCTTGAAAATGGGTACGCTTCGGCTTACCTTGGAAAATAGGGCAGCCAAGGTACTGAAAAGGAATAACCCCCAAAGAAAAACCAGACAATCTAGCAAGACTTCTAGCCCGTGCTGGCATCATTGCACCTGTAAACAACTTGCTTTTATCGAAATTCATCTACTGCCCAGAAGCCTCTGAATAACAATTAAACATCCTCAAAAGACACCGAATATTTTTGCGAGTACCCACACAACAATTAAAGATATCATCTGCAGAAAGAATATGAGTTGGTAAAGAAATACCCCTGCAGTACGGCATAGGCTGCAAGGCACCGGAAACACGGTCCAACTCAATTGCTCTACTAAGGACCTCCTCTGCAAGACAAAAGAGAAGCGGGGACAGTGGGTCTCCCTGGCAGACCCCTCTCTTACAAGGAAAAAAACCAACAATGTTACCATTCACCATAACTGACAAGTGAGCAAAATGCAAAATATCTCGGATCCAGTCACAGAAAACCGAATGGAAGCTAAACATTTTTAGAACCAGTAAGAGAAAATTCCAATCCATGGTATCGAAAGCCTTTCGGATATCAACTTTCACAGCCACATTACCACCAAATTGCTTTGTCAGTAATAAATTGATTACCTCCGAAGCTAAAATGACACAGCCATAAATGTTACGGTCATGGACAAACCCGCTTTGCTGAGGCGAGACAATCCGCATAGAAATAATAGCTAACCTCTCTGCTAAGATTTTAGTCACAATCTTGAATTGAAAATTAGCCAGAGCAATCGGACGAAAGTCACCCATGGAACAAGCACTAGGCACTTTCGGGATCAAAACAATTAGATTAGAATTCAAATTTGGAATAATAGAACCTGTATAGAAAAATTCTTGCACCGAGGAAATCACATCAGAAGAAACGATATCCCAAAAGTGTTGGAAAAAGTGTCCCCCAAAACCGTCAGGACCAGGTGCACCATCCCCGTTCAAATCAAACATTGCTCGCTTAATTTCATCGACATTAGGGGTTGCAGTTAACAAAACATTTTCATCATCCGTAACCAACGAGGGAATTACTCTACTCACCAAATCATTGTGAATACAAGTGTTATCAACACCAAAAATACCTTGAAAATAATCAAGCACATGCTGCTCAATATGACGAGTTTCAGTTAGACGCACATCTCCCATCATCAACAAAGAAATCGGCATAAATGAGGATTTGATTTTAGCTAACCGGTGGAAATACGCTGAATTTCTATCCCCATGAAGGAACCGCTGATGCCTAGCCTTCTCACGCCAAAACAGGTCCTTACAATAGTGCTAGCATAAATCCCTGCTATATAAATCTTTCGATCATTACAAACATATTCCAACACTAGACAATGCGAAGAATCATACCGAACCACAAAATCAGTATCTGGTCCCCACAACGCCCAAAGGTTCGGTAACAGTGAACCTCGATTATTCGCATAATATTTGTTGATAATTTGACTGATCCAGATGATAATTTTATCATTAGAAACTTCACTTTTTACCGTAATTTTGCTGGTCTGTTTGTTTCACCAATATTATATTACTTGAAGTTATTTATTCTGACTTTTTATTTGCAAAAATCACTACAGTAGATTATAACATTACTTTGTTTTGGCAAAGTAATGAATTTGATTCCATATTCATTTTTGTTAATTTCCATATTAATTTTTGTTGATGCAAACTAATTGTTGTTAATTTGTTTCTTTGAGATTATGCATGTAGATCACTCTCAATTGTCACTTAATTTGATTGTCTCTGAGTTTAAATATAACTCTACAAGTAATAATATAACGAAATTTAATATTTTATATATGAAACTCTAGTTTATACATTAAAAAAGAAAAATCATGCGTGACCCATGTTAGGGTTTATCAAAATAAAGAAGCAGTCCCGTGCCTCTATTCATATAGACTTTGTCTTGAGTGTGCATCATCATACTGTTAGCCTATAAATTTTAAGGCTAATTTAAATGTAATCAAACCAAAGTTGACCTTATAAAGAAACGATATGTTTTTATCGAAGGTTGGGTTTGCTGGAAACACTCGAAGTGTGGATTTCAGTTCGACAAGTTGAAAAATATCGAAGAAGCAGTTCGTTTTTGGATAAGGTCAAGCAACAGATATTTCTAAGGATAATTGTTTAAGTTTTAAATCAAACGGATATCTGTTGCCCGTGCTTAGCAGTTATAGTTTCAAATCTTGATGTAGGTAGTTATTTCTATTAGTATAAATAGGAGTTTTCCATAAGGGAAAAGGGGGTCACAATCCAATCATACACAAAACTTACACTCAAACTATCCGCATTCAAGAGAGAAACGAGTCACAAGTTGCAATGTATGAACATGTGTACCAATTTACATTCAATCAATGCAATTTAAGTTTGTTTTCTTAAATATCTTTGCAATTTATTTGTTTATTTCAAGCAACCCCTTTTATTTTCATGTTGAAAGTAACCTCAACGAATTTGACTAAGTTAGATTCGACAGTTATCTTTATATTTTTCTAAGTTCTAGAAGAACAATCATAAATTTCTGGAAAATGAGAAGCACAATATGTCTCTAAGATTTACTGGTTGATCTTACAAGTAATTAATTTTAAACCAGCGGTTGTTTACCAAAAATCAGTGTAAACACATACCATACCATGCAGCCTAAATGAATAAAAATGTTATAGTTTCTAAATCTATTGAAATTGTAAATGTGTTTCTAGTGCCTCTTTTGTTAGTAATATTGTGCAATAAATTGACCAGCAGATTCAAACACTAAATTGATCATCTGAAAACATATTTGAAATCTAAAATGATTTATAAATGTGTTTGTAATTTTAATACATTTAAATATGGGTTTTGCTAGAAGACACATTTTATGAAGGTGTCTTTTAGCAAGTTATTCTATGAGCATTTCCTAAAAGACACCAACTAATTTTTATGAAGGTGTCTTTTAGCAAAGTTATAACTAAAAAGTGGAAATCACACCTTGAGATATGAGTTGCTAAAAGACACATTCATAGGTGGCTTCTAACAAAACCCTTTAAATATTACATCGACATTTAAAGATCAAAATGATTCTTAACTCAACATATAATTGAAAAATGATCTATTGCTTATGTGTGGAGTTGTATCGAAATGGCTCAGAAGATTACCACAGCTAGAACCCTAATGTAAATGAAATCTCAAAAGACAAAAATTGTTAAAAAGTGATAGAAAGAAATAACAAAAACTGAAATTAAAAATTAAAAATATTCGCAATTTCCTTTTCAACTCCTTAGAAATGTGTGTGCTTATTCGTTGTCCCTCCTCTTATGTGGATTGCGTTATGGTTACTCATGCTATTATTGCCCCACTTGCTAGAATACAACTATCGAACTCCCGATAATAGGGTTCAAAGGTCTCAAATAAATCCATTTCCTCTCACCAAACTAAATAAATATGACTATGACAAATGAGTTTTGGTAAAGTTTTCTACTTTGTTGAACACCGTTGACGGGAATAAGTCTACTAGGACACAGTTACTTCTTTTTTTCGAGGAGGGCATAAATACTTTCATTTAAAGCATCAAAGGTATTTTTTTTTTTTACAAAATTAAAGCATAAAAGTTATTATCCTTATTACAATTATAATTTCCTAAAATTCTCAAATAGTCATTTGAGTTCGCTTATGTAGATTGACCGGTAATCCGATGCTACCACCAGACTAGCCGGTATACTATAGAATTCAGTGAACTGAACCCGCTGCCAAAGAAAAGTCAGCCTAAACCTCTCAACCCCCCTAGTCCGGGGCAAAGGTTACGTTCCCTAGGTTCCCCTCTTTCCCCTGACTTCATGTTTTTCTGTCTTCTTTTGTCAATTAATAAGCCCGTGGATCTGGAGGTTCTTACCGAATATTCCTTTCGGTACTATTTACAAGAAATACTTAACTTTTTTGATTCATTGAATAATTGATATATTTGATCTATATTTTAGACCGGATGCATCAATTACTCAATGAATCTTGTTTCTTGTAAATAGGACCGAGAAGTAATATTATCCATGTTTTTTTAGAAGAAATCTTATCCATGTTACACAACACCTTTAAATCAACCGGGTGAAATCTATGCTATATATAAAGAAAATAACCTCTTTCAACTTTGTTGGGTTGGCTTGATTCAAAAACAAAAAACTCTTTTGGGTTGGTTTTTTCTATTTCAAAAAATTCTGTAATTTTCAATACAAATAAGGCTTAATAGCAGTTTTAGCCCCCTAACTTTTCCAAAGTTGAGATTTTGGCCCCCTAAGAAAAAAAACTACAAAACCGCTCCCTAAGTTTTGCACTTGTGGCAGTTTTGGCCCTCAAGGCCAATTTTGCCTCAGTCTACGGTAACGTGACACTTTAAGTGAGGTGCCACGTGTTATTTTTATTTTATTTCTTTTGCCTTGGGGGCCAAAATTACTACAGTTGCAAAACTTAGGGGGCGGTTTTGTAGTTTTTTTCTTACGGGGCCAAAATCGCAACTATATAAGTTTGGTTTTTTTCCATTATTATTTAAAAAGTGTAACAAACTAGATAATAAGTATACCCTTAAAACAACTTTTTTTTATAATAAAGATCATTGTTGGTGTCATTAAAATTAAATTTAGATTATATTTTTTTTTGTTATACTGTAGATGTCATTGAAATAGATAATCTTAGTTTGATTTATTATAATTTGAAAGCTTATATTTTTAGTTTTAATTATCAAAATTTCATAACAAAACAATCGTTCATAATTTTCAAACGTTGTCATAGTAAAAAGAGCGGAAAGGCGGGCACGTTGTAACGCCCTATTTATTTATTTGATGATTTTGGTCGAGTTTAGAGTCTTTTATATGACTTATGTGATTTATGTTGATTTATGACGTGTTGTTGTGTATTAATATTTTATTAAGTGGCTTTATATTATTATTTAGTAGAATATGTTGGAAATTAGAATAAATAGACTTGGAGGGGATGGTTTGGAATTAATTAGAAATAGGTGGAGTTAATTAGAAAATATGTTAAGTATATAAGGAAAGACAAGAGACAGACACAAATTAGGTTTTACAGAAGTCTTTGGGAGAAAGAGGAGAAGAGGAGAACCAAGAGAAGAGAGAACCGTAGAGTCTTGCAATCACCAATCTAAGGTAAGGGTGGGACTAATATTCTCTAATCTTAGGCTATATAATTTTGAAATTGAATATAGCATGTAGTTTTGTTGTTGTTCATGTGAAATTGAGAATTAGGGTTTAAAACCGGATTTGATGATAGAACACGTAGAATTGGTTGTTAAGAGTGTAGAAAGCCCGTAGAATTCATAGCTAATTGATGTTCAGGTTGTAGATTGATCATAGGTTGAGTTTCATATCAATTTTGGAATTGGGGTTGATCAAAATTGGGTTTTTGGGGTTAAAAATCGCACTTCCTGACAGAAAATCTGTCACGTTCGCCACCCCGAGTAGTCTGCTCGCCACGGCGAGTTATAACGTGACAGAGAGCAGAGTTTGCTCGCCATCCACTCGCCACGGCGAACGATTGTGTAACTGAGAGCAGTGTTTGCTCGCCACGGCGAGTAAGATCGCCCGCCACGGCGAGCAACCTTGTAGTAGAGTACCTTTTTCATGTTCTTGTGTCGTATTCATACATTTCTGTTTTGAATTAGCCTTTGTTGCATACCTGAAAGCTTTAGGTGATATTGTCAGTTTTTTAGATGGTTCGTTGTCAAGAAATAACATGATTTATGATTTGATATATGAATGTACACATTGATGGTCTATTATATGAATAACTTGTTGATGAAATATTACATGAAGGTATGTATATATGTTGATGAATTACTATATGAATGCATATGTTGAATTAACATGATGAT
>Ga0228710_1012783_pt1 | contig 10271 bp, 5 predicted proteins | sample MedpolnodulmetaG_FD_177995 | JGI IMG/M metagenome (GOLD analysis project Ga0228710, IMG submission 177995) | Root nodule microbial communities from Medicago polymorpha collected in Santa Monica, California, United States - pink nodules | ecosystem: Host-associated > Plants > Roots > Nodule... | reverse complement strand
AGGGCATGATCTTTCTCATTTACATATTGGTGGTAACTTTTTCACCCAAAAATTTCGTCGGAGTATGGCTCTTGGTCTCACCTTGAATTCCTTGCTGCCAACGAGTCTTCTTGACCCATTAATTGCCATAATTACTTGTAAACAATACCCATCGCTTACTAATATTCCCTTTAATATTTATTAGACATATTTGGACTTCAATTTCATGCTACCAAGTTGCTCTCAAAAGGAAAAAACATTATTATTTATAAGAGTCCTTTAATTGGAACAAATAGCATCTGAAGTAGTAAAGATTAAAATTCTGATAAACTTTTAAGTAGCTTCTGTGCCAGATTCTAAAGTAATAAAAATTAAATATTTCTTCTCGGTCTTAGTGTTTCTAAGTTTTTCAAATTATGTGACTGAGATGAGATGGAAAAAGGGGTTGGAGAAGATGACTTAATTTTTATTTTAAATAATTTTTGCCCAGGTTCACATTTTGGAAAAGGAAAAAAATAATAATAATACATACACAAAGGTAACGTGGGGCCTTTTTATATAATATAAAATAAAGGCAATGTGGGGTCTTCTTTTTTGTATCATGTGTACAACCAAAAAGTATTTATTAGGTGACTGGTAATTGATCTAAACCATTGAATATTTTAATCAATATATCTATGGTTCAAACATAAACTGCACCATGGTGGAAAAAGTTCTACTTTCCCGGGCTAAATGCCACCAGGGATGACACCTCTTTTAAGTTTTTACAGCTAAAACTGGGACTTTTGAAGGATGGCTTCCTTCCCAAGTGTGAGGTATAAATTTGACAGGAAATCGTCTGCTGGTGGAAATCGGAAATCAGAGAAAATATATGAACATTTATGAGTTGATTAGATCTTCACCCTTATGTTCTAGGACCTAAGCACATGGATTACTTACATTAGTTTATGTAACTTATGCGTTGACCAACAACGTACATACTACTAATCTATTTTCCTGTACACAAGGATAACATTGGTTTTCACAATACTACTAAAAGACATCATAATAAGTTGTTTTGCATAAATAAGCTGTTTTGAATAAGCTGTTTTTGAAAATGATATCGTAATAAGCTATTTTGCATAAATAAACTGTTTCAAATAAGTTGTTTTTTAGATTGAATTCACTAATAAAACACTTCAATTAATAATACATCTATCAAAAAAATAATACACTTTGATTTATGGATCGGATGGATTATCCATCAATTAAAATCTAATAATGGATGGATTGGATGAACTTTATTCTAATTGAATGGATTGGACGATTTTTTTTTAAGAAAAAAAAATAGTGGATTGTAATGGACTAATGAACCTTTTTTGATCCATCCATTAGGATCCAAATCCATATTCATCCAATCCATCCATTTTGCCACCCCTAGATGAGAAGCTACAAGAACACGAAGAGGATGTCATCAACAATGAAATTGAAGACGTAGTAGTTCCAACAAAGGATGAAAATAAACTAGAACTGAATCTTGACGTTGAGACTATGAAGAACACGAAAGAGATAATGATTGAACAACAAGAAGAGAATAATTAGTAGTTCCATCAAGATTCTTCTCTAAAGAAGAAGAAGAAAGGTAAAAATAAATGTGTTGTTGATGCATTTTTCGATTCAGTGGACATGCATTAACTAATGATTGTTTTTCACAAAAGAATTATGTTTCCAAATGAAAAAAGAAGCTCCATCGTTTTTTTTTTCTCTTCTTGTTTTCGTGTTACAACTTCTATGTCGACAACTATGTTAAAATATTTCACTTTAGAAATTTTTTTATTTTAAACAGGAGTATCTTTTGTAAATTGATGTCATTATAGTATTATATATAAAAAGAATACATGAGTTTGAGTTGACATTTTAACTTGCAATTATACCCCTTAACAGAATAATTTGCATATAAAAATGTTATATTTTTCTTGTCATTAAAAAAGGTACAAAATATCTATACATATAATTTGAATTAAAATCAGAGTAATTTAATCAAAATTAAAATTTCCTAAAAACTACTACTATTCATAATTTATATGCATTAACATAGTAAAAAGGGCAGACAAACATACACGGGTTACATGTTTGAACGCTAGTTAATGATAAATTGTTTAAGAAACTCATAATAGAAATTTTGGTAACTTAAGAGCACACATTAAAAAACTCATAACGAAAAAATCTGTATTGAAAAGAACAATTTTACAGTTTTAATAATTCAAATACAAGAGTTTTAAAACATAATTACTCTATCGATTTCTAAAAACAACACATCAAGACAAACCTATAACTATTCCCTTTATGCAATTTTGTGTCTTTAAACACATGTTAGCATTTTCCGTATATAGGAATATTATGGATAGGAACTTGACTGTACAGAAGCACCGTATCAACGGAAACTAGAATCAGATTTGGCGTGTCAAAGTGCTGCCAAGAATTAAGAACTTTCTTTGGAGAGTTACTCGTGGTTGCCTTCTGTCACGACTTCGGCTGCAATCTAGAGGTGTAACGTGCCCGGTGCAGTGCCCTTTCTGCAATGAACAAGAGGACAACATTCATGCGCTATTCATGTGTAACAATATCAGACAGTGCTGGCAGCGCAGTGACCTTTGGAATATAATTGCTACTGCCACTGTTACTACATATGATATTTCTGCCATTGTGCTGGAAATTCTGCACAGGTTGGATAATAATCAATGACCAATTTTCAGTTCTCTCATGTGGAGTATTTAGAAGAATAAAAACAATAAAGTCTGGAGCAATCAATCTGATACTTGTCAGTCTATCTATGACCAAGCTAAGGCACTATTGGATAGCTGGATAAATGCTCAGGAAGTGAAACAGAAAATGTGCAAAAGGCAAGCTCCTACGCCGATTGAAAGTTGGACCAAACCATCTCTAGGAAGGTACAAATGCAACGTAGATGCTTTCTTCTTAGAGTCTCTTGACTGGGTGGGTATAGGAATTTGTATCAGAGATGAAGAGGGGGGTTTTGTGCTGGCCCAAACTAAATGGTTTTCCCCAATGCTCGAGGTTGATGTAGGGAAAGCTCTAGGATTGCTGAAGGCAATGGAATTGGTTAAGGATATCCATTTGTGGAACATGGATTTTAAAGTTGATTCTAAAACAGTTGTTGACAGCATTTATGACAAGTATGGAGGTGTCTCAGAATTTAGTGAAATAACCAATAGTTGTAAACGCTTACTTGGTACCGATCCTTCGAACTCTCATGTTAAGTTCGTTAGGAGACAAGCAAATGTAGTTGCTCATAATTTAGCTAGAGCGGCTCCGTTGAAAGCTAGTTTTCGTATTCATTACAAAAGAAATGCATTAAGCTTGCTTTGCTAAAAAAAATGAACTGCATTTATTTTTTATCCATTAGTTCTCCCCACTGAACACATAACTACATCTAAAATCCTAGATTATAGCTAAAGAAAGAAAATTACTAATCCAAACGTAGTATTTCAATTATCCTTTGGCGTAGTCATGAATGAATTTAATATTTCCGGTAATAAAAAGGGACTTAATTTTGGTGGTTGACATAATGAGCACTCACGGGCCCTCTGAGATGTGATCTCTCACACTAAATACAAACTGTATATTGATAGATCCCACCTCTTCTCCATTCCCACTTATAATAATTACCTAATTTTTTTAAAGGGGACAGGGAATTAAAGGAGACTTATTTTAGAATCATTTATTTTCTTGAATGGTAGCTGCAATGAACTTTTCATCCCGTGCTAATACTCAATGCGTTGTACAGTTCTATATTAATGAATGTACACAAAAAGGAAAATGATAGAAGCATATATCATCTCATAATGTCTAAAAAGAAAGAAATATAAAGCAAAAAGGGAAAACATTGTTGAGGCTGGAACTTTATATCCTCTCCTCCTCAGTCCCCACATGTTTCCTATCTAATCTATCATCAAAAAAATTGTAATAAGCACAATATTCCTGTTCTCATCGTCACCTTTCATATATAGATCCATTCATCACGTGTCACATGAAAGTGATCATACCTATAATATGTGATGTGTATATACACAAGTCCAAAAGAATCAGTACCAAAAAACACTCTTCAAACGCATACCACAGATGAAACTGAGAGTGGATAGAGATAGGTATTAGCATACTGGAAAGAAACAGTGCCACCATTGACTAATGGTCTACCATCATTGACAAGGCAGTCATTGTAACGGAGGCGTTTGAAGAGCTTAGGGTTGATGAGACGTGCTGAGCTGAACCAGCCACATCGAAGATGAATAGCAGAAATGTCACATCCACTTACACACATGTTCATGATTTCAACTGTGTATGTAGGTATACCACTTGGGAGTGGTGCTGTTGAGCCTTGATTGATAACAATATCAGATTTGCTGCATTTTTTGTCACCCCATATTCGGTTCGGTTCCAACCTCTCAGTTGCTGCACAATTGGTTTTGCATAAAATATTCAATAAATACCCTCTCCATCAAAATCAAGATACTACTATACTATAATAAACTACACCTTTGTATTTAATTTTTTAAGTAACAAAACTATTGCTAATGTTTTAGTTGTGGAGTGCATCAATGAACAACATAAACAACCCATTTATGTACCAAAACAAGGATACACACTGACAAAACACAACTAATAAATTAAGTTTTCACACAAATGAGAACAAAATAAATCAATATACCTTGAATAATAAATATTCTTTTTAAAGCAGCACTACTACTGCTCATGTGCTTGTGCAATTCATCAATGATCAGAAACAACCCTTTTACCAATATTGTGGAGTTACAAAAACCATTTGAACAAAATCAATAACCAGAAAATGTAAAAAGTTCAAAAGGGTAAAAAGAAAAATCAATTGTTCAAAAGATGTGTGAAAGGTCACACACAAATTAACTATAACAACAAATTAATACACTCATGAATATAATCAGCAAAAAGAACACACGGATTCAAGAAAAGACAAATCTCTAGAAAACAAAACTAATGATTCTCCCAAATTTGTAATGATTAAGTTAAAAAGGTAGTAGAATAAAAAGGAAAGAAAAAATTACCAGAATCAGGTAGAAGTTTACGATGAGGTGTATGAATGAGTGTGTAGTTGTTGTTGATTCCTTCTTCCTCAAACCCCAACAAATACGACAAAGACATCAACGTTCCAGTACGAGCCCCACCACCACCACCAAATCCCAATCCTGTAGTAACGGTACGCATAACGACAAAAACAAATGTTCAATATACGATTCAACAAAAATACATTCGCAGCACATAACCGAAAAAATAGCATAACAACACCACTACGCTGAAACAACGATTCAATCATTTTCAAAAATGAAATAGTACAAATTATAGCAATAGCAATGAATCTACAAATTAACGGTGATATCGGAAAGAGAACAAACGTACCAGTGAGAAAAGCAAGAAGACCGAGAGAAGAGAGTAAGAAGAAGGTGATGACGATAACACGTTGAGGTTCCATGAAAACAGTGCTATGAAACGAAGAGCGTTGAAGAAGAGATAATGACAAATCTGCAGAAGAAGAGAAAAAGTTGTGTCATACAATATATAGACATCACATCATGTGATAGTGAAAATGAAAACAGAGAAAAACGAATAATAACCGTCGAAAAAGTGAAGTGAAAATCACGGGGCTAAGGTGAGTGGAAAAAACCTAAAAAGAGAAATGAAGCGTTGATTGTATTGGAGGCAGATAGATTAGTCAACACGGTTTGTTTTAGTGACAAATCTCTATCAAATATTGATCTCTGTATGCAGTTATATTATTGAAATGAAGGGAACAAGAAAGAGGGAATAGGAGCGGCGAATAGGTAAAAAGAAGAAGTTGAAGGGACAAAAATGGCAGAGAATGTGACAAATGCATTTATTAAAGAAGTGTAACAATACCATGCTATGCTGCTATTTGGTTGTTGTTTTTCCGTTTATATCCCAGACAATGCTCACACCAGACAATACACAGACCTTGTAATTGCCTTTTTATTTTTCTTATGAGAGAGTTGTGTTATGTTATTACCTGTTGGTGTAGTTGTTGTTGCTCTTTTTTCCTTTTTGTTGTTGTTGGCTTGACCCTGACCCTGAGACGACGCTTCTGATTTCCCTACCACCACCCACCTTTGCTATACGTATGCATTGTCAGAATATCTGAATTGCCTTATGCTTTGTGTTTTTAGACTATATAATTGAAAAATGGAGCAAATGCTTTGTTTTAGTCTTTTAGATTTAACCATGGTTAGTTAGATTAGAGTAACCACACGTGGGGAGTTTTAAGTTTTAACTGTGGCCGTGTGATATGATGAATAATGTATAATCAATGAATCTTAGTATGATTCACATTCTCTTGGTTAATGATGAGCTAGCTACCAAAGCAAATGCGCCTTTCTTTGTTTCTTTCTTCATCTCTCAGGTGTTGTTTGGGGTCCATTTCAATCATCAATTTTTAACTTGTGTTCGTGACTTATTCTGTCGCGTTCATTCACAATGTTTACTCCATAAACTCGTATTGTTAAATTTTATTTTTATATAAAATAAAATAAAATGAAAAATAGGTGAAAGTAGGAGAGTGGAGCACACGCGGTCCAACTAGAAATCAGCTCAAATCAACCATTCCAAGAGTCATGCTGTGATTTTAACGTACGCGCATAAGCAAGCAAGCAGGCACATTCTGTTTTGTTTATGTGCTTTGTACAAACTTGCATAAAAGAGTAACTAGGGGCTAGGGGGGATGAGGGCGAGGCACCCAATGAAAAGGGTACCATTTTGGTACATTACCACTTTGCTAGTTCTTATTGTTTTGAACATCCAAAATATATACCAACTATTTGTTTGATACCCATGTAAAAAAATCATCATTTATATTAATAATCTGTTAGATAATAGTATTACTTAAAAAAAATGGAGATAATAGTATTACGTAAAAAAAATGCGGTGTTAGATAATCTATTTTTTTTCCAGCAAATTGTTTGACAATATGCTAGTTGTCAATTTATCATACTCCCTCCATTCCAAATTGTATTAACATTTTTGGTATTTCACACGTATTAAGAAATGGATTTAATATTGTGTGGAAAAGAGAAATTATAAGTTGTTTTACAAAATTGTCCTTAATAAATGATATATGAAAGATAAATGAAAGAATTGAAAGAAGAAAGATTAATAAATAGTTAAGGATATAATAGGAAAAATAATATTAATGTTTCATTGGTATTGTAAAGTGACATATAATTTAGGACAAATTTTTTTTCCAGAGTAACATACAATTTGGGACGGTGAGAGTACTTTTTGTAATTACATAAAAAATAACAACAAACACGCAAGGAAGGATATAATGCAAACTTATGTGACTACTCCAATTATAGCATTATGTTTCACAATTACACGATTGATTATAGTATTACACATAAATTAAACTAAACGCTAGGAATATAATTTTTCATTGAAAAATAATCTGAAACCTAATAGAATTGCAATTGATTATAACAGAAAAATGACTCATTTGATTTCACGAGAGGTTAGTCACATTGAACTAGTGACTCTACCATTAAACGCGGAAGCATAGGCGCCGTTTTTGGTAGGAGATTTAGATACGGTAGGAGACATTGTAAAAAATTGATTTTTTTTTTTACAACAAAAATGATCTCTGTCACCATTAAATTGATGAATAACATCGATCATACTACAATCCCTCCGCACTATACTTTTCATTCACACTTTCTTCAACCTCCCAACCAAAACAACCCAGAAAAACAAAACACGTTATCCTTCTTTCTCTCTTTTCTGATCTCTCTCTTCTCATCTGAAACCTTCTTTCTCACCCAACAGTCCATATCTATCGCAACCACAAGAAACACACATATTTGCTATCCTTAATCATGTTGTGATTTTTACGTCCAAGATTACAATATTATTTTAGTACACTTTGTCTCACTTTCACTCAATTCTACAGGATTATGAAAGAAGAATTTTGGACAGTTTAATTATATTGATTGAAAATTAAATTAAACAAGTAATAAAAAATAATTAAATTAAATAAAAATATAGCGTGATTCAAGCTCATTTCTACCTTTTTGGTGAGCAATTAAAGATTAAATTCAACATCATAAAAAAAGTTTGACTGAAATTTATTTTGGATTTAATGTTAGCATTAAAAAGGGTTTTCATGAAATCAGCCCCATAAGCTTAAAACACAGTATCAATGTTGCGCAGGTGTGATGGCTTTATAATGTGTGACTATTTTTCTTTAGCGACAGTGCGTGATTGGAATTGCTAAGGATTTAAATCTCTTTCATATTGTCTTGGACGCTCCTAAGGATTTAAATAGGTAATTGATAGTATTGATTGATTGAATTTCTAGTCTAAACATTACATTTGAGAGGTTGCTGGTGGTGGTGGGCGTAAGCATAAACGTGGAGGGGAAGAGAGAAGGAAGAGGGTAAAAATAATCTCTTATTTATTAAAGTTAACCCGAAAGCAAATGTTTGCCCTAGTTTTAACCTAACCCTAATGGTTAATTTTACTCTAATAGCCCTGTTTAATTATTAACCCTATCTTTTCCTTCTCAGCAAAATCACACATAATCTCCTATTTTTTTTGAACAAAACAAATCTGCCTTATCTCTTATTTATTAAAGTTAACCCGCAAGCAAATGTTTGTCCTAATTTTAACTTAACCCTAATGATTAATTTTACTCTAATACCACAGTTTAATTATTAACCCTATTTTTTCCTTCTCAACAAAATCACACCTAATCTCCTATTTTTTTGAACAAAACAAAATTGTCTTATCTCTTATTTATTAAAGTTAACCCGGAAGCAAATGTTTGCCCTAATTTTAACCTAACCCTAATGGTTAATTTTACTCTAATACCCTTGTTTAATTATTAACCCTATTTTTTCCTTCTCAACAAAATCACACCTAATCTCCTATTTTTTTAACAAAACAAAATTGCCTTATCTCTTATTTATTAAAGTTAACCCGGAAGCAAATGTTTGCCCTAATTTTAACCTAACCCTAATGGTTAATTTTACTATAATACCCCTGTTTAATTATTAACCTTTTTTTTTCCTTCTCAACAAAATCACACCTAATAATCTCCTTTTTTTTTGAACAAAACAAATCTGTCAATCTGCCTTATCTCTTATTTATTAAAGTTAACCCGGAAGCAAATGTTTGCCCTAATTTTAACCTAACCCTAATGATTAATTTTACTCTAATACCACTGTTTAATTATTAACCCTATTTTTTCCTTCTCAACAAAATCACACCTAATCTCCTATTTTTTTGAACAAAACAAATCTGTCTTATTTCTTATTTATTAAAGTTAACCCAGAAGCAAATCTTTGCCCTAATTTTAACTTAACCTTAATGGTTAATTTTACTCTAATACCCCTGTTTAATTATTAACCATATTTTTTCCTTCTCAACAAAATCACGCCCAATCTTCTATTTTTTTGAACAAAACAAATCTGCTTTATCTCTTATTTATTAAAGTTTACCCGGAAGTAAATGTTTGCCCTAATTTTAACCTAACCCTAATGATTAATTTTACTCTAATACCCCTGTTTAATTATTAACCCTATTTTTTCCTTCTCAACAAAATCACACCTAATCTCCTATTTTTTTTGAAATGTTCTCAACACATCACACCTAATCTCCTTTTTTTTTGAACAAAACAAATCTGTCTTATTTCTTATTTATTAAAGTTAACCCGCAAGCAAATGTTTGCCCTAATTTTAACCTAACCCTAATGGTTAATTTTACTCTAATACCACAGTTTAATTATTAACCCTATTTTTTCCTTCTCAACAAAATCACACATAATCTCCTATTTTTTTGAACAAAACAAAATTGTCTTATCTCTTATTTATTAAAGTTAACCCGGAAGCAAATGTTTGACCTAATTTTAACCTAACCCTAATGGTTAATTTTACTCTAATACCCCTGTTTAATTATTAACCCTATTTTTTCCTTCTCAACAAAATCACACCTAATCTCCTATTTTTTTGAACAAAACAAAATTGCCTTATCTCTTATTTATTAAAGTTAACTTGGAAGCAAATGTTTGCCCTAATTTTAACCTAACCCTAATGGTTAATTTTACTCTAATACCCCTGTTTAATTATTAACCCTTTTTTTTCCTTCTCAACAAAATCACACCTAATCTCCTATTTTTTTGAACAAAACAAATCTGCCTTATCTCTTATTTATTAAAGTTAACCCGGAAGCAAATGTATGCCCTAATTTTAACCTAACCC
>Ga0228710_1012782_pt1 | contig 10272 bp, 8 predicted proteins | sample MedpolnodulmetaG_FD_177995 | JGI IMG/M metagenome (GOLD analysis project Ga0228710, IMG submission 177995) | Root nodule microbial communities from Medicago polymorpha collected in Santa Monica, California, United States - pink nodules | ecosystem: Host-associated > Plants > Roots > Nodule... | reverse complement strand
AAGGCTATCATGCAGTAGATTTAACTGTTAGAGAAACCAAATAATAGCAACTGCAGCGTGATGAATTAGTGGTCTCGGATGCACAATATTAAAAAGCAAATAGTCAATTATGGACACTGTTATATTACCTAGGACTTTTCATATGAAGCACCAGGAAGATGATGGAGATCAATATACTAAAGGTTCCGACAAATAAATTAGCGATTCCAAGGAAGTCATTTTTTCCACCCAGCCAGCTAGATGTTGATAGAACAAGCTTCTTCTTTCCTCCAAAACTGTAAGTGTTATAGTTATTCTTTAGATTGACTACTATAACATCATCTGCATCCAAATCCTCTTCTATTTTACCATATAACTTTCGGAAGGTGGGAAGAGCAGCAGTCCGCATCCAAACTATGAGATCTTCCTGATCACTAAGCTGAAATAAAGAAATCAGAATGGCAAACAGAGAGAAAGAGAATGACATAATAGAACTCATTTGAATCAACACACAAGAAAATATTATTAAAAAAAGTCAGTATCACTAGGAAAAGAAAATTTTAAGGAAGAAAAGAAATTAGAACAAGATATTTTTTTTTTTTTTGGTCAAGAACAAGAGATATTTATCCCCCTCCCCCGCACAAAACCCCAAATTTCATGTCCAGTTAGACCTGTAATATTTCAAGCAAGTAATGCAGAAATGAAATGAATGAACATACATGAAAAAATAAGATGAGGAAAAATTGCACTGAAAGCTAGACTAGAACCAAATAAGAAGATAACAGAAAATCATTCTAGTGATTTGATTATGTGAGAAGATCAAATAGAAGCTAAGTATTGGGATGAAACCAGCATTAACAACAATAGCACTGTAATTATTTTTAAACTATTGGAAATCAGTATCTTTTAACTACAGGAATTCTGTCAAATAGGTTAAAGTTGGGCAAAGGAAAGGTAAATGCCAATGTTTTAAATCAAAACAAGTTGTCACACAAGAAAAGATGACAAAAGCCAAAATACGATTCAAAAGCTCGGTACTTACAGGAATACTAGGATCCAGCTTTGCACCTCCAGTCAAGGTACCATTTTGAAAATTAAACGGGTAAACCTGTTTTCCAAATTTGTGATCGCGGTCACTCTTCCATGCAATGTCTTTCCTATTAACCTTCAATTCTGATGGTCCACGACGGAACTTGTATGTATCATTGAATAAACTCCATGCTATCAATCCACAAGGTACAATAGGAAGATCATTAGAAGACTCTAAAGGTCTACAAGGACTGGTATCATTGTATCCAAGTCCATGTAAGAGCTGCCGATCACTCCTACTTTTTACATACCTAAACAAATTGTGAATAATTTGAATGAGCAAGAGAAGTGAAGGTATGAAGTTGAAAGCAAATCCAGAAGGATTTATATTTTTGGTGGAAAAGAATGGAGGAATTAACAAAAACATTTTATTTTACAGACCTTGACTAGACCAGAAATGTTTTTCGATACAGTAACTGATATTAAATTCAAAGACGACTCTATGACATGCTAGAAAGAATTTTCAAAATTTGACAAATATACCCATGATTGTTTAGGAGAAACGTCAGGAAGTCCGAGTACAACCTAAGAGCACTTAGATAATATGAAAGCAAGAAAACTAACTTGCCTCGTCAGAGGACACACATTCAGATTCGTACTGAACATACTTATAGAAGCACTAACTTGAAATACATGATTTCCAATTGATACGACCAGTAAATGATACTTATACATAATTTCCATGGAGAGGGAAGTGTTGTAGACGCATAACCCATAGATCCCACGATAAAAGAATTTGACTAGTGGGAACAATATCATATACTATAAACGGCATATATAAAAATACGTTCATAGATTAGCGATGAAATAATGATATCATTGTCATTAAGCAAAAAAATAGAGATTGCAAAAACTACATCATATACTAAAAAAGTTTGAAGACATCAGCATTTATAAATTATAACTACTTTCTACGTATTTTCATATTTTGAAATTGATGTATGATAATTTCATTTTCAATATTATCAAAAATGTCTCCCTGTGTATGTGACCGAAAACCATTCAACAATTCATCCCCCAACTATGCATTTGAAACTTCACAATTTCAAATCAGAAAAATTCATTTCAACTATTTCAGTTGATAGATACAAAACCAAAGCTAGTAAATATGTCAATGGATATGCAATACTCTTTCTAGTTTCCACCAATATTTTTGAAAGATCAGTAATTTAGTGGAGGAAGCACTTATAAGATATATTCTAAGGTGCTCTAAGATTACAAACTGATATTATGAGATAAACTACAATATTATAACATGATATAAAGATATTATAAGATATATTCTAGTATTCTAACACAATAACTTGCACATCATCAAAAACATACAAAAATAAAAGGATATAAATGTGAGAGACAGAACAAAAAGACAACATGAAAATAGAATTAATTCAAAATAATACATATTTATTTCTGTTAAAAGACTTCAACACTGTATTTGAAATCGAAATAAAAAATCCTTACCGTCGATGGTTCTGGTAATAGTTATCAAGCTGATAATAGATATAAATTGGCGCTCTCATTGACTTAGGTACCTACGAACAAGTTGTAACGTGTAAACACAACCAAGAAGCGCTAAAAAGATCAACATCATAAGTATTAATTTCAGAAAAGATATCAGCGGTTTATTACCCAGCCATAAATTATGATAGAATTAAATTAGATGAAAACCAAATGATAAAAGTTCTAACTAAAGTTACCACAAAAGAAGAAAAAACCAAGTATAACAAATTATCCTTTTCAACAATGACTTAAGCCATAGTCATCTATTACCAGTTAAGATTTCCATGATTCATAATAACAGTATGCAGCCTTTTCGCTTGAAGGGTAAAAGCTCATAACAGATTGCAATTACAAGATGGATATCAAAAACAGAAAAATTGAGAAGCCATATTATAGAGATAATAGGTCAAACAATAGTTTTCAAACACACTGTTATATGGAGCGAATATGATTAAGTATAATCAAAACATTTTGTTCTTCGACACATGAGAGAGAAAGCGAAAATAATTAAGGGTATTTTTGTAAAGAAACTATTAATGCATGTGAAATTTTGAAAATACTCTTGTATTATGGAACATGAACAATCTCAAAAGTGGGTCTTATATTATGGGACAGATGTAATTGTTAGAATTGTGTGGGAGATGAAAGGCTCTCAAATTCCTTGTGGGCGTCTCTCTACAATTCATTCTTTCCTAAGGACACATTGTTCTACGGAGAGATCAGTGAAATAAATATATTTTCTTTTCTACCTCTGCTTTATCAGTCCTAAAAACTGATTTCAGAGCTCCCATCCAGGGAGTTCACGGTTAGCACAAGACTGGAGACATAATAAGTTAGATAAGTAATAAGAAAGGACAGAACCTGAGGAAGGTGCCACAAAGATGGTTTCAAATCTTGGGTACAACAAGCAGAAAAGAATGACAACAAGCAAATGAGAGGATGAAAAACTTGGAAGATATGATAGTGACTTTGCTGAGAATTCATATATTGGGAGAAACCTTGGGAATCGTTCGAGTGAATGTAATGTGAAGCAAGCAAGAGTAAATGAAGGGGTGGATACGTGGTGGGTTCCAAGTGCGAGGCAAGTATCGATGACGAGAGGTGGAGGAAGATAAAATTTCTCTGTTTTCCTGTGGGAAGATGCTTTACAGTAGCTGAAGAGGGTAGAGCTGTATTTTCAGATGAAAGGAGTAACACAATATAAGCGGTTACAGGTGATAAAGGTGGCCGCGGAGGAAAATGAATCTCCCTAGTTTAGGTGGTTGAATATTAAAAAGCTAAACCTATTTGGGCAGATTTAAGATACGCAGTGATCAAGAGATTCCAGCCATCGAAATCCTTTGAATTATTACTGGATAAGAGAGCAATTTGAGCTCTACACAGACCCTATGAAGGATACAACTGCATGGGTCTGTTCCTCAAGGGGGGGTCAGGTTTGGTGTGTGTAAGTTGAAGTAACCTCTTTATGGTTGAAAACAATCTCATGGCGCTTGGTTCAAAAAGTGTAGTACTGTTGTAAAGGAAATTGGTGTGACTCAGCAATGCTAATCATTTAAGTTTCTATCGAGTATTGACATTTTTCAATCGGGATGTAAATTTATTATATGATAGTTTATGTGAATGATATAGTTATTGCTTATTACAAGCAATGATTATTAGGTAATAATAAAATCTCAATTGAAGAAATCTTCGCTAATTTCATCTTCAGACTTAGACTTAGGGAGACTTAAATACAATACTATTAAACTAGGATTGGTCATTGACCCAGTCATGCTATTATGCTAATGGATTAGTGTATCACTCATCAAACCAGTGGCAGTGGGTTTGTGGTTAGGGTGGCAAAACGGGTAGAGCCCGCCATGCCAACCCGTTTAATCCATTATTTTAGGCAGGGAGTGTTGAGGTTTTGGACCCTACCTCGCATGGTTAGACCACATGAAAGTAAATGGAAGTATCTCATAATCGCATTAGAGCATTATGAAACCTGTGTTTGTATTCCTTTCCAACACAGTCTATTGTCAAGTTGGGAAGAAAATAAAAGTTAGAAGTAGTTTCATAAGAGCTGTGAGAGGGAGATCGCTGTCTATTTCATCTAAATTTACTGTCCAATTAAGTTTTTAATTAAAACTAATCATAATTGGCATAGCCACAGTAGAGAGGTTTGCAAATCGTGGCGGCTTCCAAAGATTATAAGAGGAAGCCAACCACTCATTTAAATGTAGAAGGAACAGAGCCACCAATTTATGATATAACACTATTTGCACAAAACTGAAACATGAAGCAATAATCCATGAACGGTGTAAATAATTGAAAAATGAATTGTCACCTTTATGAATCGCGAACAATTTTTGGAGATCAAGTCATCTTTTACATATGCTACTTTGTTACTTTTATATTCTTCAGGTACACAGTCAATATCATATCTGTCCACAATTTCAACAACCTACATCAAATACATATTGCAATAAGCATGTGGATATTGAAGGGAAAAAGAAGAAAAAACATTGCATAGAATTAACGTATCAATAAATGATATATACACTATATGACGCACGAAGTGTAACAAGTCCAACAGGAATGAAAACTAAACCCATCAATAGAAATGTAGAAATGACCTGCAAAGAAGATGGTTGAGATTTAGCATGTACATTTTTTAGAACAAGGCACCATAAAATATTCAAGTATTGGAAAAGAACTAACTGCTGCAGGTGTAAGGACAGGTTTACATGCTGGAAGGCTCTGCTGTGTAAACTGATAGAGTGCTGCAACCACCACAAATGGCATTCAGTACAAGTTCCATTAAGAAAAGAGCAAGGCAAAACACAAAATAAAGTAGTTTCGAAACAAAAAGGCCTGTTTAAGAAAGAAATATCAACTACAACCTATCGGATAACTGTGCTTTTTAGTCTATGTAAAGGCCAAATATCATAAAAAGTTTTATTCCTTAAAGAAACACAGTCTATTGTCAAGTTGAGAAGAGGAATGTATAATATGCATTGAAATGGCATGGATTTCAAAAATTAATGCCCAATTCTTTACATATTAGGTCACGATAATTTGATAATTTAAAAATCTGAAGTTAGGTTGCAATATGTGTCGAAGAACAATAAAGTACATCATTAACCGACTACAATTTAAGTTTTTAGAAGTGAGTAAATGAAAGTAATTATTACAGAACATGTCCTTCAAGGCTACAACTAAATGTTTTATAGCGCATTTTGTATTTTGGTTATTCCAGTACATCAATAACCGAAAATTGATATTAGTTGTGAAATAATATATAAATTAATCTTGTATTTTGGTTTGAGACTTCAAGATGAGGCAAATAAAAAAAATAATCATTCTATAACGTCCAATTCATGTAAGGCAGACATCTCAATATACTGTCCTGTTAAGTTATCGGCCTACTACAGATCATAAGGGTAAGAAAAGAAAAAGGATTGATTGATTTATTAGTTATACAATTAAACCATATCAGTATACAACAAAATCATCTACAGGAAAATCCTTTTATGTAGTATCCCCAAATATTTCGCATAATACCCCCAACAGAAATCGTTGAAAACCTGCCTAAAAAGAAAGTATAACTCACCTCCATGTCGTGCAGGCCGTCCTGGAATTGTTCGAGCACCTGTGCTGATAGTTGATGAACTCCCTCCATCGACATCCATCACTACAGCTTCCCAATTTGAAAAGGTGTTAGTATCTCACCACTCACCCAGCAAATCAACTACCCAATTTGCACCAGCACTTGCTTTTTCCAAACACTGCACGAAAGCTCAAATGTCAATCAATCAATTCCTCGTGTCATCTTATCTTACACCAAAATTGGCCCTTGTGGTAATTGGAAAACAGCAAAATGATACAACTTAATCTTCAATAATATCCAGCATATCCAATTCTGGATAGGAAAAAAATAATAGTTTCATCAAATTCTGTTACAATACATCGCTATAGTGTTGCAATAGCTGCTATTTGACAATACCTTCTACAAAACAGCATATCCCATAACAATGGTGATTTGTCCATATTCCGCTACGTTAAAGCCACTATTGGAAAACAATGATAATATCTCAATTCCTATCAACCTTTTATAAAAGGCATTTGGCCATGGTAGAGGAAATAACATCTCCAATAACCACAAAACAAATACTCCCTCAGATCCTATTTACAAGAAACAATTGACTTTTTAAATACATTGAATAATTTATGTATCTGATCTAGAATCTAAACTAAATACATAAATTATTCAATGTATCTAAAAAAACAAATTGTTTCTTGTAAAAAAGACCGGAGGGAGTATAAAGTAACATGTTAAATTTCAATAAAACTAAAGTTACATAATCCTAGAAGTATAGCTCAGATGGTAAAAGGCTGCATAAATAACCCACTTGGGTTGGTCCGGTGGTGTTGGATTGGGACCTCGAAGTGTGCTCCTCTCAAAGTCTCAGGTTCTAACAAAAACGATGCATGCATCAAACTGATCCTCTTATTGTTAACAATAGCTTTTCAATTTCTAACAAAACTCTAATCATCATAATTAGCAACAGAAAAAAAAAATGAAAATGGAGAGAGAAAGAGAGAATACCTAGGGTAGAATTTAGCGTAGATCTGAGAACGAAATGGAAGAATTGATGATAGAAAGAAATAGGTAATTGGAGTGTGCTACAAATATTCTTGGCTTGAAGAGAGGAAAGTGATGATGGTAACGCCGAAGAAGGAAGAGCTCGTGTTCGGGAACGAACCTTTTTCGTCTCTGTTTTCGTCAAATTTCACACGCTACGTTCCAGTTACTGTTACGATTCAAATAGTTTGTTGGTTTCATTCGTTCAATTAAAATGAAACGTATATGTTTGGATCAATCGTCTTTTCATTCAAAAGAAAAATATGAGTGCCCCGGCACTCTTGAACCATTCAAAAATAAGCAATTATTATTTTAAAAGGTCAAATATTTTAATTTCCAATGCATTAATTATACACATTTTTATAAATACTTATTAGTTCTTTGGAGACACTCGTTAACATTTCCTAATAAATATTTAAACAAATCAACAAATACAAGCAATCTGATTACGTTTGTTTATACAAGAAAATATAGTATTTTGAAATGTTCAGACAAATACATAAGGTCGTGTTAGCGAAGATAATAATATCTATGAAGTTGGGATTTAAACTCTAAATTCTTCATTTCTTTACATGTAAAATGTGTGAATACAACTTGACAAGAAAAAAAATGATATCGAATGACACAAACTAGGGTCTGAAAAATCTCAAACTAGGAGAAAAACATTTAAGAAAAGACAATAAAAACCTAAGGAATAGTGTTTGAGATTTGCTAATAGGTCAACACACCAATTATTCACACTATGATTAGATTATTTTGGTTGTTCAATTATTATTATGTTTTGATTTGATCGCTTTAATTTGGTTGAACCATGATCACGAGGTCTTGTTTATTAGACAACCAGATCAATTTTTAAAACATTTGGATTACATGATAATATTCATTATCCTTATAAATTACATCGATTATAGGCTTTTTATTTTATAGCTACTTGAAAGACGGATAATGGTGTATTCATTTTTTTTCTTCAGGGAAAGTAACTTATATCATTTCATTAAAAATTAAATCAGTAATACATGTTGGAATTTCATCAAATATACGGAAACTAGTACTAGATGTGGCTGTCTTAACTAATATATGTGCAACCTCATTTGCTTGCCTCCTAATAAACTCGACATGAGAGTTTGTTAAATAGGAACTACATAATTGGATACTACTATCCATAATGGAACCAAATTCGGTGACATCTCCTCAACCTTTGTTGAAATAGTTGGCTACTATTTTTCGAATCAACCCCAAAATCAACATTTGCAAGTTGAAGTTCATGTATCCACCGGATTGCATGATATAAACCAAGGGCCTCCTCAATGTCAACAGAACACGATGGAGTGAGCCACATGGTTTTTGAGCGGACATGGTTTCCTGCTGAATCTCGAATGCACATACTCAATTCTACCTTATTGCTGGTATTTGATAAAGAAGTGTCGACATTACATTTAAATATGTAGCTCCTAAGTTTCCTCCATCTGACGTCTATATCTCCGTTAACCGTGTTTTGGTTATAATGGTGGGAAAGACTCGTAATAGGAGTTGTGTGATTCTGACTTACAGGATTTTGCTTGTGATTAGCATTCCTCCAACCTTCTAAAAGAAATTTAACTCTTTCTAGTATTGTAACACTTAAGTCTGACACCGGTATATTCATTTATTTCTATAACTATTTTATCACATTTCTTTATTTTTTTTTTTACTTATATCACATTCTTATAATTTTGATTATTGAGATTGAAATAAGTTTTCTTTATAATGTTTGATATTGTTCATAATTGCTTGAGATTATTCCCACTGCAATGATATTGGACTATTTTTTATCAATTTAATAACAAGGAAATAAACTCTTGTAATATGAAACTCGATGAAATCTATTTAAAGTTTAGTCATTTATATTTTAGGTAAGGATCAAATTTAGATGTTTTTAATCATCGCTTCATTAACAACTTATATTCAACCTGATGACAGTCAGGTATACAGTGTTTTGGGCTTTTGGCATTGTTGATGAGTTAATTTAGAGTCATTCTAACAAGTTTTCAATAGTTTTAGTTATGTTTTTGTACTTTAATCGATAGATTATTTATAAATGCAATTAAAAGTAATGATATGGAAAAAGATAATTCCAGCACAGCCACGCTAACCAAGTGACATATCATTATCCCTCAACAAAAAAGTGACATGTCATTAATAATAGAAACACGTCAACAAAATTGAGGGAAACCAAAAAAAATTCAAAACTTGTTAAACAAGGGACCAAAGTTTTTGCTCCAAAAACAAGAAGGCGGACCAAAATTTGTACAAACAAAAAAGACCAAAATACTGACTTTAGAAATGAGGGGACCAAAAATTCAATTTATTTAAAATATGAAGACTAAAAGTGTATTTAAACCTTTTCTTATTTTAAAGATGTGAAGACCTATTTACCTAAAAAAAATGAAGGTTTGTGTATTTTTGTCCACGTCAAAAAATAGAATTAAAAATTTACTGAATTGAGGTCTTTGCATGTGATATTAGTTATATAGTGTATGATTTAAAGTTTGAACATAGTTTTTATAGTGGTAATTTTATTTTATTTCTAACAACAAGCAATGAAAAAAATAAAATGAAATATAATCTACATATTTACTGCCAGTGACGGATCCAAAAATATTGATTTGTGGAGGCAAGATTTTATATGATAAATATTTAAAGAATTTTTTTAATGATACAATAAAACATCATTATCAAATCCCGGTTGTCAAGTTGGAAGAGTCGTTATTTATCATTTGATGGTCGTCTTGTTCTCCTTAAGTCTGTCCTGACATCGCTACCTGTCTATGCTTTTTCCTTCTTCAAAGCTCCCTTAGGTATCATCTCTTCTGTCGAATCTCTTTTAATTCGATTTCATGGATTGATTGGGAGTCCATTTGTTTGGAAAAGGAGGTTGGTGGCTTAGGGGTAAGGAGAATTAGGGAGTTTAATTTGGCGTTGTTGGGTAAATAGGGTTGGAGACATATGATGGATAGAGATAGTTTGTGGTTTAGACTTTTGGCTGCCAAATATGGCCTAATGGGGGGGGGGGGGGGGGGGGGGGGGGGGGGCACGGCCTG
>Ga0228710_1012779_pt1 | contig 10275 bp, 5 predicted proteins | sample MedpolnodulmetaG_FD_177995 | JGI IMG/M metagenome (GOLD analysis project Ga0228710, IMG submission 177995) | Root nodule microbial communities from Medicago polymorpha collected in Santa Monica, California, United States - pink nodules | ecosystem: Host-associated > Plants > Roots > Nodule... | reverse complement strand
AAAACCTTTTTCCAAAACTAATAAAAAACACAAAACAAATCAAACGTCGATTTTTACCCCGAACTACGAGGTTTTGATCCCTCACGGGTACGTAGGCAAGGGACACTCGTCCTTCCAAATCAATAAAAAATGTAGATAAATAGGTCTCTTTTTTCCTTTACCACTTTAACTCCTTTTTTCAAAATAAGCAAGCTGTAGCACAAAACGTAAATAAAACCAAGAGGTTCCCGTAGAGTACTACAGACATAAAGGGTGCTAACACCTTCCCTTTATGTAACTAACCCCCGAACCCTAAATCTTTTCAAAGAGGTGTTTCGAACTTTTTTCCCCTTTTCTCTTAAAATTAAATGTTCGGTCGTGAAACAAAATAGTGAGTCAAACGCTAATCAAATAGTCTTGATCTCCAAAAAATGACGCGACACTATGCTATATCGATCCAAAAAAGAACACATTAGTACTCAAGAGTTAAGTTATTTTAGTTAACTTTAATTGGGAAATATCGGGGCAGGTATCGGTGTAGGATAATTATTGGATACTCTCCTGATACGTATCAAATAATTATTAAAAAAAAAAAAAAAAATAAATCTTCGGATACTCTCCTGATACATATCGGGCAGGTATTGGTGCAGGATACGCAATACGTCATCCCATTTTGAAGTATCGAAGCTTCATAGCTCAACACTGACAGTAAGTAAATATTTATAAGGATTAATATGATAATATTAAGGTTAAATATCGAGGACTAAACCAACTATTACCCCTGAATTAGCGAACATATTTCCAAAATCTCTTCTACTTGTAAGAAGCCCATAAGCCGAAACAGTGAATTAGTCCCAAAATAGAAACACGAGCACTACGATTATGCTATCAATGGAAAAATCTTCGATGCGAGATGATGATGATCTGGAGGAGGAGAATCCGAAACCTGTACATCATCGTATTCCCAATTTCATTGCTGCTTTTCTTCCTGCTCATAAGGTAATAATACAAAACTCAATTGAATTTTGTTTTCAAGAAATTTTAGGGATTCCGTTGCTGTGTTCAAGGTAATTAAATAATTCAATGATTTCTGTATTCGACGTGTCAGTGCCACTGTTATGTGTTCGGTTGCCGTGTCTCAAGCTATGAAGCATGGATACGGACACAGACACCGGACACGGACACTGACACACAACACCACTAATAATTTGAGAAATCACATAATTTAATGTAATTATATGTGTCGGTGTCGGACACGATATAGGTGTCCGACACCGGGACATGCTAATCGAAGGAATGTCCGTGCTTCATAGGTCTCAGCCTTCACCATTAGGCCAACCTCTAGGGGTTTAGAATACCTTCATCTTATGAGCTAGCTTTTGAATGTGAGATTCAAAGTTCATTTAATAATCCTTATGTTTTGAGGACAAGAAAGTCCTTTGTGATATCACGTTTCTGTTAATGTAATAGATTACTGATCTACATCTTCTCATAAGTTGACAATTTGATGTGAATTTTTGAGCCTTTATCATGTTGGATGTCAAGTTAGAACATGCAAGACCTTTTGATTTATGAAGTTATGACTATGATGGTTTTTCACTGAAATTATGCATCCTACTGTCGGAATAAGTTGTCCAGATTTTATATAATTTTTTCCGGATAGTTTTCTGTTTTACTAATTTAAGTTCGGTGAAGTTCTACAAAGCACGGACACAAACATAGACACTAGACACTGACAAGTCGGTATTGGTAATAATTGGAGATAATGAATTAATTGAATGTAACCACATATGAAATGAGAGTTGTAGATTTTATTCAATTTTGGTTCTCTTTTAACTTATTATCAATATACGCGTAGATGGAAAGAAGTTGTTAACTCCTCAACCACGTTTGAGGACAGGTTTTTATCTATGTAATTGAGTCCAATATGTTAACTTTAGGTACCATCAAGGAAGCCTATACTCATGTTGGTATTGCCAAATATGGACGACCAATTGGATTAGATGAAAAGGTGAAGGTAGATCTTATTGTTATTGGATATGTTATCATTGACCCGACAACAGGTGCTCAATTGGGAAAGGGAGAGGTACATTTAAACGCCCTTTTACATTTCTTATGTTTATGTTTAATAAATCTCATGTTCATTTCCTATTATCCATCAAAAGGATAGAAATACGAAATTAGATTATATTTCACTGGCAACCTATGTGAATAGTGTTGTTTAGATGTCAAGTTAAATTGCAGTATGGTTTTACGAACTTACAACTACCGGGTGATCTAACTCGGGTGCAAAATCAGATTCTGGTGGGGCCTCACTTAAAGTCCGGCCCAACCTTTTAGACAAGTAAAAGGACTTAAGGCCCACCAATATTTTAGCTTAATATACATGTGTAGTGTTAGGTAGCTTAGGTAAAAAATGGCCTCTAGCCTTATGGTTAAGGTCCCTATATTTAATCTATCATTGTGGATTCGAATCATATATGCTTCTTATGGCCTCACGTTAATGTTTTCTTTGGGCCTACAAGTATGTTGGGCCAGCTCTGCCTCACTTAACCGTCAATCGGCTAGAAATATGAAATTAGATTATAGTTCCTTTGCAATCTGTGTGAACCTGGGTAGAAAAGTTTACTTTTGCATGGTGTTTCACCTGCTTGTTTAAATATTAAATTTTCTAGCCAATTTCTTCATAGCTCAGAAACACGATTAAAATTTTCCAACCAATTAATACATGAGTAATGCTGAATATAGCGGAAAAGCAGATTGCAAGTTTTTCCCGAATGACGGTGGACCATCCACTTGCATTATTTAATTATTAATAATTAAGATTCTCTCTTTTGTACCAAAAAAATGAGCTTCTCTATTTAAATGATGAGTTTCTCTCTCCAAAATAATTTCACGCCTTCTTAAGTCTAGAAGACTATGACCACTTAACCTCACATCACCGGCGACGATTCCATGGTAGCTGCCATCACTTGCAAACTTGACTCACCTCTCGTGTATTTTGAAGTTGCTATCAGTGCTTATGAAAGTACATCTAGTTGGGTTAAACTGATTATATAGCTTCATATGTGTGCAATTAGATCGAGTTAGACAATGGTTTAAAAGGTAAGGTAAACATTACTCTTACTACATATCACAGGATTGTACTTACAAATTTCTTACTTCTCTAACATTATTTACCAATAGTAATTGTAGATAATAGTTGATAGTTGATCTAGCGGATGAATGACATTTTGATTAAGCAATTAGAGTTGTGAGGTGAAATTCTGCTAACTCATAGGTCTAATTTATAGTAACCATAATTAATTTGTCCAATAATTTAGTGCCTTTTTTTTATATGGAAAATGAGACAGATTCAATTAATTTGATATGATTTTAATTAGACAGAGGGTTTAATTACTAACCAATTCATCTTTGATTTTTGTAAGACCAATTTGATATGACCGACATAAATTTTTGATATATAAAAAACAAATTTTATTTTTTAAATTTTACATATATCAAATGATCCTTTTATCGTCATGGCTAATATTCTTTAAATGTTGCATTATGAAAATTAATTTGATCCGATCTCTCTTGACCAATTTTATTTCACAATATTTAAAACATTAAAATATCAATTATGACATTGATTTGTATCCATATTTGTTAAAAAATAATTAATCAAAGTTAGCAAGGATTAATTCAATTTGTTTTTAATAACAAAAAATAAACTAAAATCAGATTAGATGAAAAGTTTTAGAGCGGGAATAAACTAAAATGAACTCTTTCTTTTATAAATTAGCTAGATGAAAAGTTTTAGATTATGAGGAGACAAAATGTTTTGTTGTAAGAAAACTCACGAGAAAAGAAATCAAGTTCTTCTTCTTCTTCCCAAAATCCACTATTTTTTTTCCTAAATTTCTTTTCTTTCTTTAAATGACAAAGAAATCAAGTTCTTCTTCTTCCCAAAATCCAAAACAACCAGATGAGAAACCCTCTTCTTCCACAAACTCGTGTAAGAGTATCTTCACTCTCAATGACGAAATCCTTATTCTCAATGCTTCTTAGATTTCAAATTCTAAATGGCTCAAAATGCAATTACAGATTACACTCTTTTTTATAACTCCTTTAAGGAGTTGCTTAGTGAGAAACCCACACAAAAGCAACTTAGAAAAAGGATCTGGAAGTTAAAACAAAAATATGAGAAGTTGAAGAAAGAGGAAAACCAAAAATTTCCTACTAGATCCTATAATGTTCTTGAGAAGAAAATATTTGAACTTTCTCACATGATTTGGGGACAAGACAATGAAGAAATGAAGGAAAATGATGCTAAGAAGGAGGATCTAGAGTCTGTTGTTGTTGTCGATAAGGAGGAGTCTACAAATACTGATAAAATGAGTCTTTCTTGTTTGAGTGAAATATTACAGGAAGGGATGGAGTTAGTTGGGGAATTGGATCAGGTAGAGATGGATAGAATATGGAAGGAATTGAAAGTTCACGAGATAGAATTGGTTTTGGAGCGTGCTACTCGGCTGACGCCATTTCTAAGGCATTGCAAGGATCGTCTTCGTTTTAGATAGGTAAGAGCATGCAGGATATAACAATTGTTGTTAGTGATGTTTTAATTAGATTATGTTACTAAGCAAAAATGCAATTCATAGATTGTGGATGATGTTTTGATGATGTTGCTTAATCCTTATTTATCGTGTTTCCTTATATTCAAGTAATGTTGGAATTGTTATTTTGTTCAGTAACACAATATCCATAATTTATGCATTGCATTTTGAATTTGTTTAGTAATGTTGGAATCGTACATGCTCTTACATATCTAAACGAAGACGATCCTTGCAATGCCTTATAACTAGTGTCAGCCGGGTCCTTAACTAGCTGAGCACGCTCCAAAGCCAATTCCATCTCCTGAACTTTTCAATTCCTTCCACATTCTATCCAACTCTACCCGATCTGATTCCCCAATCAACCCCATCCCTTTCTGTAATATTTCCCTCAAACTAGAAAAACCCATTTTATCAGCATTTGTAGACTCCTCCTTATTGACAACAACAAAAGACTTTAGCTCCTCCTTCTTAGCATTATTTTCCTTCTTTTATTCGTTGTCTTGTCCCTAAATCATGTGAGAAAGGTCAAATATTTTCTTCTCAAATCCTTCTAGGAGGAAATTTTTGGTTTTCCTCTTTCTTCATCTTCTCATATTTTTGTTTTAACTTCCAAATCCTTTTTCTAAGTTGCTTTTTTGTGGGTTTCACACTAAGCAACTCCTTAAAGGAGTTATAAAAAAGAGTGTAATCTGTCATTGTATTTTGACCCGTTTCGGATTTGTAATCTAAGAAGCGATTGAGAAAAAGGATTTCGTCATCAAGAGTGAAGATACTCTTACGCGTGTTTGAGGAAGAAGAAGGTCTCATGTTGTTTTGGATTTTGGAAAGAAGAAGAAGAACTTGATTCCTTTGCCATTGAAAGAAAGAAAAAAAATTAGGAAAAGAAAGAGTGGATTTTGGGAAGAAGAACTTGATTTCTTTTCTCATGAGTTTTCTTTGAACAAAACATTTCGTCTGCTCATAAGCTAAAACTTTTCATCTTGGCTAATTTATAAAAGAAAGAGTTTATTTTAGTTTATTCCCTCTCTAAAACTTTTCATCTGATCTGATTTTAGTTTATTTTTTGTTTTTCAAATCAAATTGAGGTAATGTTTGCTAACGTTGATTAATTATTTTTTAACAAATATGGATACAAATCATGTCATAATTGATATTTTAATGTTTTAAATATTGTGAAATAAAATTGATCAAGAGAGATTAGATCTAATTAATTTTCATACTGCAACGTTTAAAGAATATTAGTCATGACGATAAAAAGGATCATTTGAAATATGTATAATTTAAAAAATAAAATTTGTTTTCTATATATAAAAAATTTATGTCGGTCATATCAAATTGGTCTTAAAAAAATCAAGGCTTAAATGCATTTTTTATCTTCCTATTTACATATTTTTGAACTTGTAGTCCCCCTATTTCTAAAATCAACTTTTTTGGTCCCCCAACAATTTTAATGATATGGCGCTAATCTGGCATCGGTGATTTGGAAAAAATATTTTCCATGTCATTTTTATTGCAACTAATATTATTTATTTTATTTATAAATTAAAATATAAAAAACAATTAAAAAAAACTTCACTGTTCAACATCATAAACACCATTGCATTGTCATGTTAACAACACCCTTAGAAATAAAACCCCAAATCTCCATGCGACCACTTTCTTCCTCTAAACTCCCAAAGAAAAAAAACTCCAACAACTTATTTTCCATTTCTATTGTCTCCTCTACATCTTTACAGGTTCAAGGACAACAATAACACTGACACCACGTAACATATCTGGGTATTTGAATACAAGCAAACAAATTTAGGTGAACAAAGAAGAGGAAGAGGTGTTGAATCTAGATTCGTCGGAGAAGACAAACTGCCATTTTTTGTCCTCAAGTCGTGTATCCGACACCGACACGACATTTAATTGTCAGTGCCACTGTTATGTGTTCGGTTGCTGTGTCCGTGTTAGTGTCAGTGTTTTATAGTTTTGAAGTGAATAAATTTTGTTTTCAGGAAATTGTTGGTGGAGCAATCTGGTTTGGTTCGACATTTATAAAATGCTAAATTACTTTCCCAAATTGAATGACATTAATCAATTCATATTAATTTATATGCAAATGCAGTGTTATTTCTATTAATTGATGAGGGCGTAGAATGTGAAATGAGAAGTTGTTTGTAGTATGGATACCCTGATTTTTTTTTTTAAACTCGGTATCCAGTCGGGAACCAATCCCACCGTCCACTAGCTCTGCATGGACTGACCCGACACAAGAATTGTTGATTTTGGGGATTCGAAACTAAGACACAGAGAGGAGCAAACTTTTGGTCCCAAACCTTCACCACCAGGCCAAACCCTAGGGGTTTAAAATACCCTCATCTTATTAGCTTGCTTTCCTCATTATGTTGATGGCATGGTGTCTTTAATCCTTATGTTTCGAGGACAAGAAAGTCCTTTGTGATGTCATATTGTCATGTATCAGTTAATGTATAGATTACTAAGTTGACAATTTGATGTGAGCTTTTGAGTCTTTATCACGTTGGATGTCAAGTTGCATCTAATATTTTGATTATTAAAATATGCAAGACCTTTTGAATTATGAAGGTATGTCTATGATGGTTTTTCACTTAAATTATGCATCCTACTGTCGGAATAAGTTGTCCAGATTTTATATAATTTTTTGTGGATAGCTTTCTGTTTTACTGATTTAAGTTTGGGGTAATTCTACAAAGCACTGACACAGACATAAACACTAGACACGACACTGACAAGTTGATATTGGTAATAGCTGGAGATAATGAATTAATTGAATGTAATCACACATGAAATGAGAATTCTAGATTTTATTCAATCTTGGTTTTCTTTTAACTTATTATCAATATCTGCGTAGATGGAAAGTAAGTTGTTAACTCCTCAAGCACGTTTGAGGACAGGTTTTTATCTATGTAATTGAGTCCAATGTGTTAACTTTAGGTACCATCAAGGAAGCCCATACTCATGTTGGTATTGCCAAATATGGACGACCCATTGGATTAGATGAAAATATGAAGGTAGATCTTATTGTTATTGGATCTGTTGCCGTTGACACGACAACAGGTGCTCAATTGGGAAAGGGAGAGGTACATTTAAATGCCATTTTACATTTCTTATGGTTATTAAATTAGATTATATTTCACTGGCAACCTATGTGAATAGTGCTGTTCAGATTATAAATACGATCTTACAACTATTGGGTGATCTAACTCAGGTGTAAAATCAGATTCTGGTGGGATCTCTAAGATCGGTAGGCCTCACTTAAAGTAAAAAATGAGTAGTGTCAGGTAGCTTAGGTAAAAAATGGTCTCTAGCCTTATGGTTAAGGTCCCTATGTTTAATTTAACATTGTGGATTCAAATCATATATGCTTCATATTTTATTTAATGTTTTTCTTCTTATTTTATATTGTAAGGTTAAATTGTGATGAATTATAGTTAAGGCCTCGTACATAGCTCAATTATAATTTTCCAACCAATTAATACATGAGTAATGCTGAATATTGCGAAAAAGCGGAATTCAATTATTAATAACTGAGCTTCTCTCTTTTATACGATTTTTTTTTTTGAGTTTCTCTCTTTAAATGATGAGTTTCTCTCTCCAATATTATTTCACGCCTTCTTAAGTATTAGAAGACCATGTTGACTTAACCTTACTTCACCGGTGACGATTCCATGGTAGCTAGCTGCCATCACCTGCATACTTGAGTCACCTCTCGTGTATTTTGAAGTGTCTATCAGCGCTTATGTTGGGTTAAACTGATTATATAGCTTCATATGCTTGCAATTTGATTGAGTTAGACAACGGTTTAAAAGGTGAACTTGGTGTTACGGTGTGACAGCGGATATTTCTTTCTTGAGGATGTGTCTTTTTATCTTTTTGATAAAACGCATGGTCTGTTTTTAGTTGTAGATATATGAGTGTGTTAGTGGGATAGAAGAAAATAAGGTTATTATGGAGAAGAAAATAAAGAGTAATGGCATAGCTGTCATTTTGCAATCATAAGTTTCTATACTTAAGGCCAAGTCAACAATTATGTGAGAAAACTTCTCATAACCTCTCCACTTTCTCACCTAATTGTTGACTTGGCCTTAAGTATAGAAACTTATGATTGCAAAATGATAGCTATGCTATTACTCTTTATTTTCTTCTCCATAATAACCTTATTTTCTTCTATCCCATTAACACACTCATATTATTATTTTAAATTAAGGTAATGTAGTAAATAGTAACTAATGAGAATATACTATTATTTTTGGGGTGTTACAGTAAGGGTATTCATGTTGTTTGCAAGCGAAGCTCTTCGTGAGATATAGCATCACTCTTAATGCATATCTCAGAAGTGTAATTATAAATTTCTTACTTCTCTAGACATTATTTACCAATATTAATTATAGATAATAGTTGATCTAGCGGATGAATGACATATTTACCTGTTACTGAACTTTGAACTTGAATGTTCCTTCAACTCAGAGAGGACTGAATTGCAGTGATTTGCTCAACTTGAATATCGTATGCTGCGGTATAGAAGAGCTATTCATGATTCAACACTGATTGTTACATCTGGTATTTTTGGTTTCTGCTTTTGTAACTTTTAATTAGCCATTCCTTCAAAGGCTTCTCAAAGATGATTTAATGTACAATCAATATTCATGCTCCTTCCATGCTTCAATCACAGTTCATGAAACCACAATATTTTGTTTTTAAAAAGGAAATCTTTCTCTTCTTTACGAGGATAATTTACCCTAGATATTTTATATTATTTGTGTTTTACATCACATGATATTCTCTAAGATTCTAACCTTTATTATGTAAAAAATGGTTATGCTTTTGCTAAAAAAGAAGTAAAAGATGTTGTATCTACCACAGTCCCATAAGCCTGTTTCTGATCATGTTTTATTTATTAATTTGCTCATCATATATGTGTAAAATTTAAAATAACACAATGAGAACTACCCTTACAGTGCATGAGTGCCAATTGGTGGATGATATTCCAGTTAATCCATGATGTATTAGGGGACATCATTTGGACTCCAACTCACGCCATTTTCACACATACATCCGTTCCAGAGCCTCAAGGTTGGTGAAAAATTTGTTGAAATTCTTTTACTGTTATGTTCTTCTGATGTTTTTTCAATCGGCATATGGACCATAGTAAAGTAACTGTTATGTTGTCCCGTAAGTGTAGCTTAGTTGGTAACTAGTGGCAGCGACATTATTTGCAGGTGCCGGGGTTTGAACCCCTGATTCCCCCACACTTAAAAATATGTGAATCTATCCACTAGGTTACTTGACCAAAAAAAAAAAAGTAACAATTATAGTTAAAAATAATTACTATTTCATTTAGATATAAAAATTTGATTTATTTCTTTTTGTATATAATCTAAACTTGAATAGAATATAAATTATGAAATTAAGTATTCAATGTATTTATTTATTTTTGACAGCGTGATTCAATGTATTAGATAGTCTTTTTTTCTTACGTTTTTATAATAGGTATATGGGTCAGAGTATATTGACTCTTATGGTTGGCTTAAATGCACTTTTGGCCCCCTATGTTTGCCGTCGTAGCGATTTTGGCCCCCTAACAAAAAAAATGCAATTTTGACCCCCTAATTTTCGCAACTATGCTGAGAAGCCGCCACGTGTCCCAAAAAAGGGGCCAAAATCGCAACTTTTT
>Ga0228710_1012776_pt1 | contig 10277 bp, 7 predicted proteins | sample MedpolnodulmetaG_FD_177995 | JGI IMG/M metagenome (GOLD analysis project Ga0228710, IMG submission 177995) | Root nodule microbial communities from Medicago polymorpha collected in Santa Monica, California, United States - pink nodules | ecosystem: Host-associated > Plants > Roots > Nodule... | reverse complement strand
ATAAATATATTATAAAAAATATATAAGGAAATAAATAAATAATTTGGAATAGATGTGTTCCTCAAATCTAGGAGAAGAAAGACAAAAGGACAAGAAATAATACAGTGTGAAAGGCAACACAATAACACTAGGGAGGTGTTTAATCCGATGATTCAAAAAATCTAAAAAAATTGGTCTACGGTGGAACATATTGAGCAGGTACACAGTATATACCATGTAACAATCAGCACACACGACATCATTTGAAAACGTGGCGCATTATTATTGGATGCATGGTAACTTCACCAAAAAAGTCAATTGAAGAACTTCACCATAGAATTTTCCTAAAAACAATCCCATATCAAATAAAATAGCATTTTCTGTGCCAGAAAGAGAAAAAACAATGCGTCCAAGTTTTTTATTTACAACAATAGATATATGACTGCCCTTAGTTGTTATCACTACCAAAAAAAAGAAAATTTGTGAAGAAAATTTAAATGGGGAAAACATAAAATCTCTCTATGATTTCGTCACTAAATTTTGTGAGGACGAAATTCGTGACGAGTTTCACTTTTTTCCTCACTAATTTCCCTCGCTATTATGTTTTTTTTGTTTTTCTAAGAGTGTATCATTGTCCTTTGTTGGTTCCAAGTATCTTTATTATTCTATATTATTATATCATTTTGTTAAGTTTATATGGACTTGTGTTGTACTCTCTATTCAAAACAACACTTCATGTCATTCTTTTAAGTTTTTCACCATCATATCAAGTGAATTGAGTAGTGCAAAGTCATGTTGTTTTTAATATAAATTGTGTATCATATATGGCAATGTTGCCCGCCCCCACTCTGTTTAGGCATGATCCGCTGTTAACCTGCTAAAAAATGGGGCAGGGTGGGTCAATTTGCAGGAGTGACCTGAATAAGTAAAAAGAATCATTTTTTAAAATCTTTATTTTTGTAACAATTGTTATAAAAAAATATAATCGTCAATCAATGCACAGGTCATAATAATGAATAACAACATTGAACGATATGTAGAATATTTTTTAAAATTATTGTAAACACATCATGAAACTATGAAAATTATATAATGTATACAAGAAGAATCATATCATAAATACATTTAAAGACAAAGGTATTAAGAAAGTCTTATCTATTCTATATGAGGAAACTAAAGAAAAAAATATTAGTGAATAAAATAAATAATAAAAATTAATAACAACATGTAATTACAATATATATATATATATATATATATATATATATATATATATATAACAAGTACACTACCAAAAAAATATATAAAACAAGTAGATCTTTCTTCCACAAATTTGACTATGTTATTAGAACCGTGGAACAAAAATTTAAACTAAAATCTGACGATGAAGAAATTCATCTTCTCTCAGAAAAAAGTATTAATGAACATATAAACAAAAAATACAATTATTTACACATTGGGACTGTTCTAGTTGGTCTTAAGCCTCTCACGAGGGGCTCTCTTGATGTAGCTGTTCTTCTCTGTTTAAGGGATAAAAGACACAATCGCTTTCATGATTCTCTATTAGGAACTATTGAATCCAGCCTGAGTCATGGACTTATCTTTTTCAATTGCTTTTCAGATTTAACTATAAATATGGATGATAAAAATATCCTTGATGTCTTGTTTCTCAATGTCAAGTTGTATGGCTATGACATGAAAGAAGGATCTGTCCCTATTACTTTAGTTTATAGAGTTCAATACAATGTTATGCATTCTATTACTTTTAATTTCCTTAAAACAAAATGCGATAAGTCAGGGGAAACAACTTTGTTCCTTACTGATGAAACCAAAGCCAATGTTATTGTATCAAAAACAATCCAATGGAGTGATATCAATCTCCCTGAAAAATGGGCTCTTGAAAAAGCAACACCAGCCTTACCTCGTGTTACTCCTGATTTTCATGATATAATCCAACATCAAACTTGAAAGGTGGAATTAGTCTTTGATAGAAGAAACTCATTCTCTATTCATATACCTCTTAAACCTAATGACCTAACAATGGAAGACTTTAGAACTAATGTCTCTAGAAGATCTTTTTATGTTCATAGGTCTGTTTCCCAAATTGAACCAGCCCAGGATGGGTCGACAATCCACTTACAGGGAATTGAAACCACAACTCCTGTTAGAGCAACTTATCATAAAGACGAAGAAGATCAAAGATCTTTTCAGTCTCCATTTTTCTCCTGCCTTAATGAACCTTATGATGTTATATAAGTTCACTATTGATAAGGAATCCCTTAAGACAGAATTCTATTATGAGGAATGGTTGTTCGTTTATTAAAACTAGTTTAAGTAGAATGCATAAAACTTATGCATAAATAAAGTGGAGGCTTAGCCTTCCATAAAACCAAGTATTAGTAAATTAAAACATAAATAAATCAAAGCATAGATAAAGAAAAAAGAAGAACAGAACGTGGCAGAGCCGAACTGAACTGAACTGCTCAAAGAAAGATTGTATTTGATTTATGAAAGATTGGAGAAAGCTTACAAAGGAGAAATTAGAAGCTCAAATTCTCTCTATAAAACTCTCTAAGATTGTGAAAACAAAGGGTGCCTTCTAACATGGAATGACATTCCTTTAAATAGAAAAATAAAAGATATTGTTTCTACAGTTCGGGTATAAAACCGAAACTATTTCAACAGTGAACGGTTTAACGTTTTTTGCGAAAATAAAAAGTACAAGTATTGCTACAGTAAAAAGTTGCTACTGTAGCTACAATGAAAAAGTGATAAATTATTGATTTTTGCAATGATGGTTTGTGCAGAGTCGTCTTTAGTCGCCTGCTAAATTGATTGACAAGTAAATTTCGTAACAGTCATCTTCATTTGAACACGAATTTGTTGTAGATGATGAGGAGGAAGGTAGATCTTGATTATTCTTCCCCTTTTTGTTTTCTTTGTCTTGTTTTAAGAGATTAAGGACATATTTTAGATTTTCTACAAAATCATCTTTATATGTCTTGGCTGCTAGGGCAGTTGTGTTTCTTGCTCTTTGATTGAGAAATCTGCCAGTTTCAGGATCTGCAACCTGCAAAAATTTGGGGTTAGTTTTAAACCATATGGTGACACTTTCTCCCGTTGCTTTTGAGGTATCAAAACGGGGCTACCATTTAATAAAAGCTTGTCTTTGAAGCATTGGCTAAACATTTGAGTTTTGCACGTATTTGTATTACCATGAAAATATCCATGTTAAAGAGAATTTTGTGAAATTTTTTTAGTTCTATTGGAAGATTGTCAAGGTCTTTGTTGAACCTTTTATTAAAAACTTGAAATCCTTCTTGAACTTCAGGAGGAAAATTTTGATGGATTTGTCCAAAGTAGTCCCACCATTGAAGGAACCAATTTATAAAGGTATAATTAACTCCATGTTTGAAGTATATCAACCAAGAGTGTTTGTCGGCTTTATTTTGTTTCCAGAAGATATGTGTCCAAGCTTGGACATAATCCCAATAATTGTAGTCGATGGGATCAAAGGCATGAGAATTTTTTTTTTGGTTTTGTTTGGATTTTGCCCAAAAGATGCGGGCGTAAGAACTTTGAGGATTTGGACTGTTGAGTGTGTAATGTTTGATGCATCTTTATAATGTTTGATGGAAATTGAGTCTGAATTTACCAGGATGAATTCATAAAATTGTTGTGTTTTTTTGAGGGCTACTGTTTGGTGGTGGAATTCTGGTGGAAAAATCCTTAAAGAAACTTTGTTTGGGTTTCTATCCCAAAATTCAGGTTCCATTTGGATAACAGGTATGTATTTGGACTTTGGAGTGTATTGAAACTGGGTAGTTTGGTTGTAATGGGATTATGTGTAGGTTGTTCCTTCTTGATTTTGATTAGTTTTAGTTTTTGGGTTGGTTTGTAATGCTTTATTTTTGAGCTTGTTTATGATAACGTCTAAGGCTTCGTGTTCCTCTTGTTCCTCGTCTTCATCAGCAATATCTTCCCAAGTCTTTTTGAGGAGACTAACTAAACCTTGTTCTTGGAAGGCTAAAAGAGTTTGGATTGGGATATCATAGTTTGCTCTAGTCTGTTTTGATGTTTCAATGGAAGTTTGATTTTGAAGTTTTTGGGTAGATGACCCAATTGAGGGGTTATGGATTAATGACCCAATAGATTGGTTCTGGGTGGATGACCCAAGGGTGGATGACCTTCTTTTATTAAAATATATTTTTTATATATATATATATATATATATATATATATATATATATATATATAGAGACACACACACACACACAAAGAGAAAAATAAGTTTTTAAAGGCTTGTTGCCCAACCTGTCTCGACCTTGCCAGCTTTTTTAATGAGTTAAATGGAAGCAGGCGAACTAGAAGGAGTGAGCTGAAAATCTCACCCTAATTTGTCTAAAACGGCGGTCTAAACGAGTTGGTTTGAAGGACTCGATTTGTTTTTCCACTCCTATCTATTGATATATTTAATATTTTCATACGAGACTTCAATTTTAGCTATTACTGAGAATATAATACAAATAGTCTTAACCGTTCACAGTTAAAGTAAGACTACAATATCCTCAATATAAGTATTCATAACATAAAATACTATTATTAAGCAAATAATGTTTGTATTCTTGTATAAGTACTCATGTAAAGGTTTTTTATTTTTCAGTACTAACTATCAAGTCAGGTCTACATTTTGATATATAAATAAAGTTATCAAGTCAAACCTATATTTTCCTATCACAAAAATACATCAAGTCCAAGTCTAATAGACAAATTTTACTTCTACAATTTTCTATTTTTATTATTCAAAGAGTTTAATTTTTATCCACTACCGTTGTTAAAGTTTTATACTGTCAACAAATCATAACAATCATATATGTGATTATAGAATTAGTTATGATTAAAGTCAAACATTTTAATTGACCTGGTATTAATTAATTAATGGTAGTAGAACTTATTTCACTTCAATATATTGTCTTTGGAAAAAATGTATAGGATGCACTATTATTTGGATTCACTTTATTTGGTAAATATTAGTAGTGTATAATTATATATTCTATTGTCTTATAGGTCAAAGTTTCCAATGTTAGTTACTTTGGCACTCCAAATTTATATTGGGAATGAATAAAACATTAAAAGACTTGATGTGAAAACATATGGATCACTTTTGATAACTATCAAAGTGACTGCACATATTGTCATGGGAGGAATCTTGCTATTAGCTTTTACATAAAGAGACAAAGCATGCACATTTATTTTAAAAATGTCTGTAATTGTAATTGATGTGTATAAGTTATGATGTGATAACATAAAACTTATAAGAGTTAATATATTATATCGTAAATATTAGTAGTGTATAATTATATATTCTATTGTCTTATAGGTCAAAGTTTCCAATGTTGGTTACTTTGACACTCCAAATTTGTATTGGGAATGAATAAAACATTAAAAGACTTGATGTGAAAACATATGGATCACTTTTGATAACTATCAAAGTGACTGCACATATTGTCATGGGAGAAATCTTGCTATTAGCTTTTACATAAAGAGACAAAGCATGCACATTTATTTTAAAAATGTCTGTAATTGTAATTGATGTGTATAAGTTATGATGTGATAACATAAAACTTATAAGAGTTAATATATTATAAAATGTTGTTGGTACATTTATATTGTTAATTTTTTAATGGTAAGTTGCTAATTAAACTTCTCCAGCAATTGATAGGTCTTAAATATAATACAAGTAGTCTTAAATGCTCGTAGTTAAAGTAAGACTACAATATCCTCATATTCATAACATAAAATACTATTATTAAGCAAATAATATTTGTATTCTTGTATAAATACTCATGTAAAGGTTTTTTATTTTTCAGTACTAACTATCAAGTCAGGTATACATTTTGATATATAAATAAAGTTATCAGATCAAACCTATATTTTTCTATCACAAAAATACATCAAGCTCAAGTCTAATAGATAGATTTACTCCTACAATTTTCTATTTTTATTATTTAAAGAGTTTAATTTTTATCCAATACCGGTCATTAATTTTTATACTATCAACAAATCATAACAATCATATATGTGAATATAGAAATAATTATGATTAAAGTTTAACATTTTAATTGATCTGATATTAATTAATTAATGGTAGTAGAGTTTATTTCACTTCAATATACTATCTTTGGAAAAATTGTATGTGATGCACTATTATTTGGATTCACTTTATTTGGTAAATATTAGTCGTGTAGAATTATATATTCTATTATCTTATTGGTCAAAGTTTTCAATGTTGGTTACTTTGACACTTCAAATTTGTATTGTGAATGAATAAAACATTAAAAGACTTGAGGCGAAAACACATAGATCAATTTTGATAAGTATCAAAATGACTGCACATATTGTCATGGGAGGAATCTTGCTATTAGCTTTTATATAGAGAGACAAAGCATGCACATTTATTTTGAAAAGGTCTGTAATTGATGTTTATAAGTTATGATCTGATAACACAAAACTTATAAGAGTTAATATATTATAAAATATTATTGGTACATTTATATTGTTAATTTTTTATTTTTTAATGGTAAGTGGCTAATTGAACTTCTCCAGCAATTGATAGGACTTAAATATACTCCATATTTTTTTATTGTAAAGTTTTATGTTTTTTTACAACAATAGATACAAAACTACCATTAATTGTTGTGATGTTGTCCCATGTTATTATCCTTTGTTGGATTTAGGTCCAAATATATGTATTATTACACATTGGTATATATTCTGATTTGGATTGTGTAGACTTCTATCATGTTTTCCCATTCTTATTCGAAAACAACACATAATTATGTTATTCTTGTAAATTTGTCACCAATGAAATATGTAGTACAAATTTTCTATCATATAATATTTTGGGTACAGTAGTTTAATGGCTTAAAATTCACCTTTATAAGGTGAATAAGTTGGGTGTCCGAGGTTCAAACCCCGACTGATGTATATATTATGCAATGTCCAACTGAGCTAAGCGCACAAGAACTTCTATCATATCTATTATTATATTTAATTATTTTCACGAAAAAGTGGTGAAGATATAAAGAATAGGATAGAAAGTCTACGATAAAAAATAATATCATATTGATAAATAAAAAAATAAAAAATTGTACACTGATAGAGTATACTAATTAAATTTAATACATAATTTGAAATAATACCATATTTAATTATTTTCAAACATAATTCTAATTAATAATGAGTCAAATCTTTCCACCTCTCCAACAAGCCGATCCTAGTTTTCTTTCTCTAGGTTTTCTCTTACAATTTGTTTCTTGATTGAGGGGTGGTTTTGGGTCAATTCTTGAACTGAAATCACCCCTCTTCATCTTTTTCTCTCTATTTCAATCTAAATAAGTGATTTTTACATAGATCTAGGTTTTTTTCTTTGTGATTTCATCATCTAAGTGTGGTGGTTTATTGTTCGTCGTCTTGTGTGGCATTGTTTAATTTCCCGTCTTCGTGCGGTGTTCATTTGATTCTTACAGAAAGATCGATTATTCAATCAAAGATTTGGGCGTCAACGTTGCAGATCCGAAGGCCATGGATATTCCGGTCACTTTAATTTTATCATATATTTTTGTAGGCATTATGCCGTTATATGCTATTAACTTGGATGCTGTGAGTTTGTTCGCAGATTCATCCTTTACGTTTTTAGCGGTGTTGAATGATGTAATCTTTCGATTTGAATGAATGAATATCATTTTGTTTTTGTCAAAAAAAAAATAAAATTAATAATGAGTCTTAAAGATCATGCAATAATTTTTAAAAAAATTAAAATATTATTTCTAAATATAAAAATTTTCACTTTTGACTTCCTTATCATATCCCCTAAGATATGTAACCAAAAAAAAAAAAGTTCTCTAAGAAACAAATTAGCACAACCATAAATTACAAAATTTATTTTTGTAAAATCATTAACCAACGTCCTTAGTTAGACATTCCTTAACTAATCTCTTAAATTATTACTACTATTAGCTTTTTCGAACCGAAACATTATGACATATCTATAGATGAAGCGCTATCAATCAAAAATTAAAAGGAAACATATCATCATAACCCCGTTTCACCAAAACGTTTCTTCCAAAGGTTGCATCTCTATACATTGATCGTTCTATATAAATACACACACCCTATGCCCAAATAATTCACCATTATCACTAAACACAGTAGCCCTACATATTATTATCGTATATTCATATTCAAAACAATGGCAAGAGATAACATGGAATTGTTTTCTTTGATACCAGAATCACTTCGTCTTGCAATCGTTTCTTTCCAACCTTCCGTAGAAGCCGCAAGGAGAACAAGTATCCTTAACAATTGGTTAAAGATATGGCAGTCCGAAGACCACATCAATTTCAATGAAAACCTCTTCGTCGATTCAAGTTCCGATGAAATCAAACAAGCGCAGAGAAAAGTTTTCATCGACTTCATCACAAACTGGATTGCACACTTCACTAGCCGTGACATCGACAAGTTTTCCCTCACGATTTCAAACCCTCAAACTTGTGGGGAAACAATTGAAGGCTGTGTTGCTTTCGCAACACAACAGGGCGTGAAAGATTTAACATTTGATTTCTCTGATCCTAAGTGGGAAGATAACAATTTGGAAGATAAACATGCGTTGTTTCAATTGCCAACGCAGGTTCATCAACTCAGATCATCACTTGAATCACTTAAATTGTATTCATGTGGTTTTGATATGCAAAATCTTCATAACTTTGTTGCACTCAAAGATTTGTCTTTGGGTTGGATTGAAGTTGAAATCAAAACTCTCAAAAAATTGTTATCAACTTGTAGGACGATTGATAGTTTGAGTCTTGAGAAGTGTTGGAATTTGGCAAACTTTGATTTGGGAGATGAACCACTTGGATTAACAAGATTGGTGGTAAACAAGTGTGATTCTGAGTATTTCATATTTAATGCACCAAATCTTAAATACTTCAAGTATTCTGGGGTTGTGTTTACTTCAGATATAAATGTAAGGGCTATAGAAGAGGTAGACATTGATTTTTCTCTAGAATCAGAATTCCATGAACGTGGCAATGAACTCTGCCAAATCCTTCATGATTTCTCCGCTGCTAAGATTCTAACAGTTTGCAGTTATCTACTCCAGGTACTCTTTTGATTAATTTCTTGTTAATTAATGATTATGCATGTATTTTAATTAATTTCTTGCTTGTGTTTAGAAATTGTAGGTTACTTTGTGCATATATTTAAATATCTCATATGAATCAACATATACATAGTATATTAGATTAGTACTCCAATCTATCAACTTTTTGAATTGATCTTCTTTCTAATTGATGTTTTTATTGTTACCTCTAAACATTGTTATAAAAAAGGTTGTTCCATCCGGAGATGAATCGGAGCGGATGCAAAGTGCTTTGAATGTAAAACATTTGATTCTAAAGACTCAAATGCATCCCTATGAGCTTTGTGGATTTGAATTCATGCTCAAAAGTTGCCTATTGCTTGAAAAACTCACATTGGACATAAGTCCACAAGTTATATTTGAGGTGAGTAAAATACTTTACATTTCATGTCTCTCTTTTTCTCTCAATATTTAACATAGTAGTCATTGATATATAGTTATATGCTATAATTTTTACCACTTTTGAATGTTTGTTTGTATATAATACAGGACTATACACTCCCCTATCATGTAGACCTTAAGAAATTTTGGCAAACTCTTCGAGTGTTTCCTCAATGCTTGAAAAATACTTTGAAGGTGATAGAAGTAATTGGAGTGAGAGCCACAAATGAAGAACTTATGACTTGTTGCTATCTTATGCAAGGAAAAGTTTTGGAACAGATTAATATTAAGTTGTGGAAGGAAGATGGTAATGTGGATTTTCGTAGTGGATGTGCACAACTTTTAGTCAATGCTCCAAAGCGTTCAAAGAATTTGCGAATATCAATTGATTGACGATAGTGTTGAATACTGTTTTTCATTTTTTTTTTAATGTGGTTTGAGTATTGTGATCCTGTGATATTAGATTATTCAATGAAGTCTTGTTCAGTATTAAGTGAGGAGTTCCATAATGCTAATATTTTCACAACTTATTTTACAATTATTCAAAAGTAGCATATGGATTGGGTTGTTTAATTTCTCTTCATTGTTGTTTATGTGAAAAGACTTATGGTAGTTTGGATTAAGTTTCTTTTGATGTTAAAATAGTTAAATAAAAAACATACTTGCTTAAAGGTGACTAAATTCAACTTTCTCCTTTTTATTCTTTTTTTTTTTTTTT
>Ga0228710_1012774_pt1 | contig 10278 bp, 5 predicted proteins | sample MedpolnodulmetaG_FD_177995 | JGI IMG/M metagenome (GOLD analysis project Ga0228710, IMG submission 177995) | Root nodule microbial communities from Medicago polymorpha collected in Santa Monica, California, United States - pink nodules | ecosystem: Host-associated > Plants > Roots > Nodule... | reverse complement strand
CCATGAACAAAGAGTTTTCCCCTAACCCTAGCTTTCCGAGATGATGATGAAGTTCCTACTCCAATCAATCAAAAAATAATTAAAATTAGTTAGGGTTTCAATCAAATGAACATGATTGATCAAGACATAGAGTGAATCGAGAATGCCCAACGTTACCTGCCATTTTCGAAGGTGTCATCGTCGTCGAGTAGAGATAGATGGAGCCAATCGATGATTTCTCTCGTACACTATTCTTCTTTCTTTTTTTCTTGTTTATTTACTTTTATTTTATCTATTTTTTTGTCATAATAAATCAATTTTAACTTCTAGATCAAAAAATAAAATCAATTTTAACTTGGTGAAATCAATATAGATCACACATTTTTAGTAAATAGATCTCCTATAAAATAATGTGTCCATCCTAATATATTTATTTTTTATATATATATTTTCTCTTACTCACTCACTCTCTTATTGGGTTTCACAATTTCCTTCATGAATTTCACACAATAAAAAAATGATTATGTGTTAGAAAGGTGCACTCTCATATGGAGATTTGGGGACAGTCTTCGTGTATCCAAACTGACGTAACACCCGCTCCGACATATATCTCACCTTGTGGGTACCGTATCTGAGCCATCCATAGTAAAGGCCGACATGCTCAAACGGATATACATCACGCGGATCAGCATATGGGGCCATGTAAACACTCGCAACTCCCATGCCTATCGGACAATCTACCATTCGCCTGCAGTCTCTCAAAATGCTCTCTCCTAACAGAAGCATGTATAGCTTCTCCATCACCCATTATGCGCTCAACAATCCATACATGTAATTAAGTAGCGATAACTGGCCTCATGTTGGGTCGTCATGAGAGATGCAGACTCATGTGAATGTATGGGGATGGTTTGGACATAACCAAACTAGCTGAACACCCGCTCTGATAGATATCAAACCATGTGAGGTCCATATATGACTCATCTAGAGTATAGACTGATTCGTTTGACGTTTCTAATGATGTCGCTGATACGGGTCCATAACAAAACTAAGAGTCATGTGATCTAGATGCAAGCTTGTAGGATCTATGACAGCCTGATCTTTCAAGGAACACTAACATCGCGCCACGAGGTGGCGATCCTCCCTATGTCCCCTAGAAATCTCTAGTTCTGACAGATTGGAGAGAGACATACTTGCCACATGGGATCCATCGCTTTTTGGAGTCTTAGGAAATCTCTTGCAAAAACATCTAATAACTGTGCTACTTGCAACATTTTTACGACTCTTCCTCGTTGTATTTGGAACATTTTATTGACGGAAATGCCTTGATTTTGCATGCGTTAAAAAGAAAAAGAAAATTTGTTTTGAAGATAAAAGGAACAAATTTATAAATTCAATTATTTTTTGTTATTTGTTATAGAAATTGCTTATACATAAACACTTATCGTGAACGGATTTGATTATATCAACATCATAACTAAATTCAAGTTGTTATTCTAAAACGTTCCAAGTAAACCTCCAAAAGAAGTTCCACGTTTCATCTTTTTATTTACTAAAGAAGAAAACTAATCTGCAGTTCCCTACACCCTGTCCGTGGTGTTCTCCAATCAACACTTGGCACATCAATTATTTTTTAGAGAAATTGTAAACTAGAATTTTTTTGTAAAGTATAAAAACTGAAATGGAATAAATTTAAAATAAAATTACTACAATATGTTTTTGAGAGAGTAAAAAATAATAATTTAATAATATATATTAAGAATATGATTTAATAATTTTTATTAGAATTAAGAATGTCCTATTATGTCATTTTACATTTATCAGGTAGTTTAACAAAACACTTTAATTAGTTTATCAGGTATGCCTATTTTTACCACTTTGAGCCCTCAATAACATCACCGTATGTGCATCAAATCACGAGCATAATCAAACAAAATTGAAAGACAACAAATTTCATGGGATTATTTAGATTTCATGTAACAATTCAATTTACCAACAAATTGACAACAAATTCTCATGTAATCAAACAAAATTCCATAGAAGATTTAATTTCTGCCTCAATGGTTTAAGTCTGAGATTTTCCAATCCCTCCCTTTTGTTTTCTTTCCAAACCTTTGGATGATGTGTTAAAAGAGGTGCATGATGGGAAGGATTACCGTCGCCGGGAGCTACTAAGGGTGGCAGGGGTGCCAGAGGTGACAGAGGTGGTGGCAGGGGTGGTGGCAGTGGTACGGGTGTAGTTATAAGGGGTTGATTTTTAGTGATGATTGTACTTTATAATTATGTTATGTTTGAACATCTTGGATAATTTTTAGTGATGTAACATTTGGATAATTTTATGGTTATATTTGATTAATGTTATGTTTGAAAATTATGTTGTGTTGATAATTGTTATGTTATGAATTAGATTTTCTGTTAGAACATATGGTCAAAGGCATGGTATGTCGTTTAGAAGCAAGCTAAATGTGCCAAAACAAAGGCCCAGCCAAAACAGATGGCTTCCACCTTTGTGTAGATGGAATTCAGATTACATAATCCGAACAGTTTTAACACTTTCCGGATTATATAATCCGAAAACATCATTTCCCACCTCATTTGTTGACTTTCAACGGGGTGATTTACACATTTCGGATTACACAATCCGGAAATTGTACAAACTTTTCGGATTATGTACTCCGAATCCATCCATTGAAAATTGGCATCAACATCTATCAGGGTGGTTTAAGTGCCAAAATCCACGAATTTGTCCGGATTTCATTTTATGGAAGTTCGGATTATATATTCCAAACTAGGGGTATTTTTGGAAATAAAATAGAACGCACGAGAATTCCACAGTGGGGAAAAGTAACACCCTTACTGTTTTGTCATTGTGAGAGAATCAAATGAGAGGAACTGCATACTCAGCCAGTAAACAACCCAAAGTTTGTAACCATTCGAAAAACTGTAGTTGTACGGTTTGGTTTATAGAAGCACCATTTCAAATTAGAATTTCATCCATTCGTGGATAAGAAATCCGACTCGTAACTTTTATTGAAAGAATGTCCTGGTATTTATCCAACAATTTTGAGCAACTGGATGGGTTTCTACATTTTACAGATTTTAAACATCGTTGAATCCTGTGGACTGGTGAGAGAAAGGAAGGCGACGAGGACGGATCAATATGTATTAAATATAGCAAGTAAAATTGTTCCATCAAATCCTTACACCTAATGCCTATGGACTTCCAACACTAAATTTCACCCAGGCTTCCTCACCACTGCGTTTAAAAATGAAGATGGCCTGCACATTTTTTATTAAAAAATCGCATCTAATACACCAACCATTGGAATGATTCAATGGCTGTTAATCCTGTTTTTTTTGCGGCAGAAATTGAAGTAGAGGGATCAGCGGCTAAGGATCTGTATCCAACCACCTGTAGAAAAGTAAACGCTACAAAAATAAATTCATAGTATTAACGAAATGCATGCAAATTTTATAATCATAAAGAATACGCACCATTTAATCTCATAAAAACTTGTGTCAGAACTTATGCTTTGATGTCATATGAAAAAATCAGCAATAAAAAGAAAAACATAATAGTGGAACCATAGCCAGAATTAGCATGTAGTAGAACTCTTAATAAACTTGGGTACAGAACCTATCAAAGTATATATCCAGATATAAGCTTCTCCCAAAGTCCCGAGTCACATTTTGCAAATTGAAAAACAATTGGAGATACGAGTAAGACAAACAAATAAAATATACTCATAACTTCACGTTGACCTCGTCATAAAGGATTTCCCTTACAAAAAACACAGTCCTACATGAAGCTCAAAACACTAAACGATCAAATCTAGTACTGCACTACTGCCTGAAACTAAAGATGAAAACTTATGATCTCACACCAATCATTCATAAATTAGATATCATACTTCATCTTTCATCAATCAAATTCTTAATATTGGCAGCAACCACATTCTTAAAAGCAATGAAACTACCAACAAAGGGAATCATTACTATGGAAGTGTCTGCTAAAGTGGAGATCATTTAACTTTCAGTATTTAAATTCAATTGTCACAGTGATTCAACATTTGAATAAACGAATATATTCTATTATATGTGATTATCATAAACATTGATATAAGTTAGTTCTACCTAGGGGTGAACAACGGTTGGGTTCAGTCGGATTTGGGCAGAAAGTTGTCCAACAAACCAGACCGTCAGGCTTAAAAAATTAACCTGCATTCGACCATTGTGTTTCAATTTTGTGGATGGCGGTTCACTCGGGTGACGGGTTTACCCGAGTGAGATAAGGAGACAAACAGAAAAAACTCATATTGAAAGAAAGAAAAATGTCAATCCAATGAGGTGAACATGAACAAGAAACAAGAAGTTAACTAAAACCAAACAACACAAACTATCCTTTTGAAACTATACATATTACTCTTCTTTGTTGAAGCTTGATCTAGAATACAAATCAAATCAACATCAAAGTCTCTTCTTCTTTGGTAAGATCATTACATGGAGGCTGACGGTGGTAGTGCGGTATGTAAAAAAACTTGTGGAAGTGGAAGCCCCTTCTATGCCATAGATCAGCATGTGGAGAATAAGAAAGAGGACTGTGTGTAGTGTACTGGTGTTTGTCTTGAGAGAGAAAAGAAAGAGGCAAACATTTTGTGTGAAAGCTTAAGAAATTGAAAGGGTTATGGGTTGGTATAACAAAAAATAACAGGACAAGGTCAAGTGAAAAGAGTATTCAACATTGGATTCCAAAGATTGAGAGAGTTGCTCTTCAGGCACCCTCTAATTGCTCTAAAATGCAACTGTCGTTAGCTGAGCGGGAGTCAAGTGTCGTTCGGCAGATCGGTCAATTTCGTCAATTCAGGGTGCCTGAGAGAAAACCATGGGTGCCTAAAGAGCAATTTTCAGAAATAGATAGCCGTGCACTTTATCAGTATTGGACACGACAAGAGGCAGGGAGACACATATTTACTCAAGTATATTAATACTGCTAAATAAATAATAACAATTCTGGCCGGGCTCGGTTTACAATGAGCCCATTTATGAGAGATCCAAAACCGACCATATTAACCCATATGAACTCAAAATGTCCCTTTTTCTCACCCAATGTTTGATTGGACCCACCCGTTTTATCAAAATTCGGATCGGACAAGGCCGGTCCCGGGTTTCAGTGTCCACCCCTAGTTCTGCCCAGAATGATTCAACGGAAAATACAGCTTATAATGGTTACATTCGTTGAGATTGAGTTACCTAAAAGATAGGAAGCAAACATGCAGTCATGTTCATCTAAACCCCCGCTCCCTCACAACTCAACTTCATCAATAATATTTTATCAGTGAATGCATTTTGTCATACTTCCAAGTATGTTCCTACAAACAAAAAAACAAAACAAATAACAGGTAAACAACAGTAGGAAAAGAAAATAAGAACAAAAAAATAGAGGCAAAACAGAACAATGAGTAATCAAAACAATAAGATATACACATAACATATCAATTTCTTACTCGTTTAATATCACACACACAAAGTGAACCATAGACATGGGAAAAAGCAGAGAGAAGAAATAAGAGAGTTTGAGAAAGAAAAAAATTATAGTTGGTTTGGAGGCCACCGACAATGCCGTGTTATCATCACAACCATCACAGGAGCCAATCTCCTCTTCTCCTTTTCTTTCTATTACAATTCCCTTTTCATGGTCACTTGCAGCATCACTTAAATTTCTTTTCAAGGGAATAAGACTTCATAAATTAATATCCAAAAAATTTCCACATCCCAATAACAAAAAACTTCCAAACTCCACAAATTAATATCTATGAAAATGGAGGATTTTATCCTCACTGAACTTAAATAAAAATGTACTAAAATGCACTTGTTTGAGACCATTAACAACATTTTCATCCACCATACAAGACATAACACTAAGCATATAAATTTGCTCAGATACCGACTGGTAAAGATTCAAATATAAATACATATTCCCAAACTAATAAACTATCAAGGGAGTTGTCAATATCCCTTAAACTCTATTCACATCTCTTTTTCTCCATCCTACATTTTTTCAAGGGGAAAATTCGGGCAGATAAATAATAAAAGATGAAGTTCAAAAAAAACTTGGAATATAGTTGGAGGTTATTACATGAAGGTTGTTGATTGAAGTGGTCACTATTAGGACACAATATGAGAGTGTTTTAAGTAATTGGTAGGTAGTTAATTAGGTTTAAGTAGATTATTAGCAAGTGGTCCATTAGTATTAAATAATAAGAGGCCCACTAGGGTTAAATACTAGAATGTTCTCTTTATTTGTATATAAAGGGGAATTCTGAGGAGTTCTAGAGTGGAACGGAATAAGTTTCTGTTAGAGTGGATCGGAATAAGTAGGATTCCTCTGAGTTGTGTCGGAGCTAAGAGTTGTTAGAGAAACCCTCTACTACTATTTTCATTCGTCTCAATAAAGCACCCTATGCTGTCTAATTACCATTTGTTTCATCTTTAATCTTTTGTTGTGTTACTGTGGTTCAATCGTAGGATCCTTTGGTTCCCATCAATTACTGCATAAAGTTGAGAATTTTATAAATAATAAATTGTTCTAAAAATTAGTGATACTAAAGGTAGTAAAAACCAGAACAGACCGGCCGGTTCGACTGGGAACCAGACCTGAGCCCGGTCCAATTCACCCTCAAAACAAGACCAAAAACAGGCAAACCGGCGGTTAGGCCAGTTGTAGGGGTCGGATCGATTTTTTTCCTTCTAAAACATCAAAACTGACTTCCAACAAGCTTCTCCTTGGCCTATGATGCACAGAACTTCAATTTCTTAAGTTGGGTTGAAAGTTATGATATTTTGTTAGTTTTTAATATATATACTCTAAAATATATTTTAAAAAGTATGTTTAATTACTACCAGTTCGACACCGATCAGACCTTAGAACCTTGAACTCATGCCTACACCAGTTCAATGTACGGTCCAGCTTTGATTACCTTGGTGATACACATACCAAAAATTCATTGAGGGATGCTATAGCTAGGACTGGACAAGGACCCGAGTCCCGGCCCAACCCGCAAAAACATGAAGGTAAAAACCTGATCTGAGCGGATTATAACGGGTCAACAGGTGAAAAATACAGGTTTGAAAGGGTTCAAATGGGCGGAGGCGGGTAGACACATTTCAACCACGGGTACCCGAACCCGCCCACATACCCATAACTATTATAATAGTAGTGCCCCTATAAATCTTCAAATGGTGATAGACAAGGCATATCACTGCCACAGTGCCACGTTCTCATGAAAAAGACAGCACTATCTGTAATAGGCACTAGACATTTTATTTCCTTTTGACCGGATAACAACAAGTAACCTTGAGATCCACACTAATATACTATGCCTTGTAATACAATAATACTTGCTAATTAAAATTTGAAAAGAATAAAATATATAACAGCAAGTCTTGAATGCAGACAAAATTAACTAGTCTCTAACAAGTGTAAATTAAATTAAATTATCTCATTTTGGAAACTATATAAAGAAGCTATTTATTTTAATTGATTATTTCTTTCTTTTCAGTTTCTCTCCCATCTACACAAATTCTCTCCATCTACTAAAATCCTAAAGTTTCAGAACTACGGCCTGCGAGATCTAGAGAAAAGGAGTTCTGGCTTGGTGATGAGCATACTTGAAGGATCCCCTCTTCCTCCTTTTTCTTCATATCTTCTCAAATCTCAATCTCCTTTTTCTTTGTTTGGAAAGTTGTGTGGGGTGCTTAAGATCTTACCCGTATATAACCCCGCTCACACGACCCGTAACCCGAGCCACCCGAAACCCGACCAATCCGTGGAAATGAACGGTCAGATTTGGGTTCGTGCATGCCACCCGTGGGCTGTGGTTGGTTTGGCATTTCGGGACCGAACCCGCCTGTTGTCCACCCCTAACTATAGCAGTGGGATATAATGCCAAAGTTGTTTAAAACCTTTATCACTCAACATCCACTCTTTCTGATATAAAAAAAGGAGAAATGAATACGTCTCTCTTTTTATTATAAAGTGAAGTGGATGTGCAAGATAGTGGTATAAATTGTTTTTTAGAAAGATAATAATGATTCTGATCTGAACAATACTTAATTACAAAATCCAACTATCAACACACAAGCATTTTGACACAATAAAGAAAATACATGGCTTCCATTTTCATTTTTATATAACTCCAGGGCACTACTCCTAAACTTCCATAATCCAATGCACCACTTTTCAACAATTATTTTGTTAAACTAAGAACTTCAATGATAAAGTTACTACCTGTTGATATTTAAATAAGAGGGCTGCTAATTCACACCCACCTAAAAACACTAAGGTGTAAATTAGCAAGCTACAACCACCTAAAATCATTAAGGTGTAACTTAGCAACCTAAACCCACTTGATTATTTACACTCACTTTTATAAGTTTCAACAATGTTTTTTTAATGAAAAATAAATTTTCACTTGTATCTTTTTACTTCAAAACATTACTTTTTTTAGAGGAATTCAAAACATTAGTTGAATCCAAAAAAAAAGTTTCTACCCGTATGTCAATTAATAATTATAAACATTTTTTTTAAAGGAATTAATAGTTATAAACTGATGTTTTTGTTTGAGACATTAATTATAAACTAATTTTTTTTGTTACAGCTAATGCTCTAAAGTTTTACGCTAGAAAATGCATTGAAATAAACTGAAGTTAATCCTCTTTAATCAGAACTAATTGAATCTCACGGAAATTCGGATTACAATTCATTCTAGGTGCTTCCTGTTGATCCGCGAGACCGGTCAAGCCATATGTTACCCAACCCATGCCAACCATCACAATCCATTCTAGGTGCTTCCTTTCGAGACATTGCTGAACCTTTATAAACCTCAATGACTTCCATTGTTGCTATTATTACCCCAACCCCACCAAATAAAAAAGACTGAAAAAGTTCAAATTGATTTGGAAAAATGGTGAATTAAATTACCAGATTACAGTTGATAAATGTTCTTGTGAGGTCATGATTAACTAGGGTGCTTGTTCTTGATTTGAACTTGAGAGGGAAAATTAGGTGAAACCGAGAAATTTTCAGTGAATCTGTGATGACCAAATATCTGTGAAATAAGACCATAACTAAGTACAAAACAACTCACTTGAATAAAATTGGAAGAGACGTAACATTGTTTCCAACTACACCAAATGGGCACTCAAAACTAAATTTGAACCATAACAAAGCAAACTGGCATAGAACCAACATACTCTCAACGACAACAATAAAATCACATAAATGCAAATTGGACACAATCTAACCCATATAAAAACACCAATAAAAAAACAGCACACGACAAAAGAAATTTTAAGAATAAGAAAAAGTGATCAACCTAAATCAAAACCAAAAGAGAAAAAGAATGGAGGACAACAATCATTGAACAGGAATAAAAAGGAAGAGAAACTATTAATCAAAACAGGTCGTTATGCCAACACTTTATTGCACCTATAGATTGGAGAGGTACAAAACTGCAGCAGATGGATATATATATTAAATATTTCAGATAGAAAAAATTACAATACCTTTGATTGCAGGTAGCGCCTCGAAACGTAAGACCCGAAAAATTAGTTTGCTCTTTCAATGACTCAGAAAGACTGCACTGTTTCAACAACATGCATATACATGATTCATTGACTTGGGCAAGTAAAATATATAACAGAAGAACATAAAAGATTTGTTAAAAAATCACCTTTTTGTCACTGTGTTTACTAGTAACATCACTCCTCAACAGCTATTCGAAAGTGTTTAGACAATTTAGATCCTTTAACTAAACTGATCTGCAAGTTTCGGGAACAAGTGTATTAAGGCGGTCCTTTAAGAGCTGGCAACCTGGGATGAAATTGCAGTTCCAGCACAGATACCATACATTTTGTACTGTAATGTAAATATAATAAATACTCGTCTTGTTCGGCTCTAGAAACTAGCTTTAAGATCTTATTTTCATGAAAACTCAATGTATATAGTTTCTCATTTATGCTTTATCCAATCTCAACTGAACCCTCCGAAGATGGAAACACATGAATAGTACACACACGCACACAGACACACACGTAAAATAAAAATTAAAGTAAAGAGACTATATCAACAGGCATTAAATAAAGAGAATAATTCTAATTAAGAGTATAATCAACAGAGTTGGAGTTGCTTCTTAAAGAGATATACATAATAAACACATTGAGAATGAAAAGTATTCATTCATTCATTAAGCATAATAATAAACCAAACCAAACCAAGACGACGACTAAGGAGACCATATCAAC
>Ga0228710_1012773_pt1 | contig 10278 bp, 7 predicted proteins | sample MedpolnodulmetaG_FD_177995 | JGI IMG/M metagenome (GOLD analysis project Ga0228710, IMG submission 177995) | Root nodule microbial communities from Medicago polymorpha collected in Santa Monica, California, United States - pink nodules | ecosystem: Host-associated > Plants > Roots > Nodule... | reverse complement strand
TAAATCTTTTATATATATATATATATATATATATATATATATATATCATGTGAATGTGTGGTAGATGTTCTTGTATTAGACTATCTCATCAACTTCTGCTTTACACAGAATAACTGAAAAATAAATTGTTTTTTTACTCAACTTCGAAATCACCTTTATTATTATTTTTTTCTTTCTAAGAAATCTATTTCTTGTTTGATGTTTTCTTTGTGTGTATCTAAATCGGTTTTAGAACATAGTGTTAAGATTTTAATTTTAAGAGGAGTCTTCTAGGAATCATTATACAATGAAAAGTAATGAACTTAAGCTCTCGGATTGTATTCTTAATTTTTAAGCTGGATGCGGTTCGGCCACTTGGGTTGGCCTAGTGGTATTGGCTTGGGACCTGGGAGTGTGCTCCTCCTCAAGGTCTCAGGTTCGATTCTCTCTGATGTCAATTTGGGGTGGGCTAATTTAGCTTCTTCAAAAAAAATCTGGATGCGGTTCGGATATTTGTCAATTTTATTTATTTATTTAGTGCATTTGAACTTGTATATCCATTTGTGTCGTAATGGATGTATTTTCTTGGAGAATCTAAGTTGTATGGTTATGTTCCCAGGTGTGAACCTTTTTCAACATACCCTCGAACTTATGATCTGATCCATGCAGCCAGCATCGAATCACTTATAAAAGATCCAGCCACTGGTAAAAACAGGTATTTTTCTTGTTAAACTGCTAATCTGATGTCACATCTCTTTTCTAAGCTGTTATTCTATCGACTCAAGAGATCATTTTTCGTAACAAGACTTGAACATAGATCTCGATAATTTGATTGAATTCCTACATAACAAAACTCTACTATTTTTTTTACAGACATTTGAGAGAGATTGCTGCTTGAACTAAGTTGCACATATTAATTTTCTAAATTTGTATTGAAATTCTACAATTTTTCTTTAAAGTTTTGCCTGTGCTGCATCTTTAGAACATTAATTCAATATGATTAACCTTTTAATGTGAATATGAATGTTTATATTGTTAACTTGAATATAAATGTCTGAAACTTCATAAATGTAAAAAATATGGGTTATGTCTGCTATTATTCTGAATAGTTTGAGGATGTAGAGTTTGTATCAATACGAGATATTTGATGTTCAATGGTTTCCTCCTATTAGATTCATGTCAAACCGCAACGTACAACAACAACCTCTATGCTAAAGCAATTTATTTTTCTTTTCCTTACTTTAATCATTTGGTGATTTGTGTCCTCAACCGGATTTCTTCCCAACTTCATTGTAGATGTAATATTGTTGATTTGATGGTGGAAATTGATCGAATTTTGCGGCCAGAGGGAACTGTTGTGGTAAGAGATGCTCCCGAAGTAATTGACAAAGTAGCGCGTATTGCTCATGCGGTGAGGTGGAAGCCAACCATTTATGATAAAGAACCTGACTCACACAGCAGAGAAAAAATTATAGTTTTGACCAAGACCTTATGGAAGCTCTAATTCTCTCCACTGACAACGGTGTAATTTAGGTAAAATTCCCTTCATTGTTCAGTGGTGGTGTCAACGATATCTTTCTTTGCATCAAAGAGAAGCAATGTTCTGTAACTTGTTCATATAAAGAAGACATTAAGGTTAGGATTGGCAAAAATGAGAATACTTGTGCAGTTTTATGTGGAAAGCACAAGTTAGCGTTCATTATATTTTCTCTAAGCTTCATGGATGAATTGTAATTCATTTTTTTTTATTTAACATTACTTATTCTTTGGAAAAAAGAGTTCTGATCCGGTTATATTTCACTGTCTATTCTTTCTATTTTTTCCTTTCTGTACATGATCCCAAAATTAGTAAACATTATTTATTTTTGGGTGAATTTCATGTGAGTATCACTACATATGGAACTCTCATGTTTTGGTTGTTTCCACTTCCACATGAATTTTATGTGGACACCTTAAGTAAGTAGTTATGAATTCAATCTTGGGCAACATATGGAGAAAATCAGGTTGAGAGGGGAAAACTCATTGCTAAATGATGTACCTAATATTTATAAAAAAATTACACTTAACATTTTATTTTCAATTCACATTTACATCTTTATATGTTACTCACCACAAAGACACTAAAATGCACACTTCGACTGTGCCACTGGAAACATAACTGTACATTTCAAAATGCATATATCAAACGTATGAACGTACACCTGCAAATTAATGTAAAACTCCAATCGTGTCATATAGTGAACGATATGAAAAGGTATAAGTGAGGCAAGAAAATATGGTATAGGCTTGATGTATATTTATTTAGCGTCGGACAGTACTTCAAATAGAATTATCTCTAATAGAATTTATCTATAGTAATCACAAACAATATCACTGGTCTAAATATGGACACTTTCGTGTTTCCAATACTTCTTTAAAAGCAAAAAGTAATTAGTGGTAGTAAATAGTAAAGAAAAATGCTAAATATAACGAAAAATATCACGCAAAAGCATAGCGAATGAGGACACTCAGTCTAAAAATTGGAAAATTATGCAAATAAGGCACTTCAATAAACTGCTAGTATGCTAATTGTCTCTCCTTTTTTTCGATACATCAACAGAAGGCACTTCAATGAACTCCACAATAATTGTTAATCCAAATTATAGAAGAGCTTTTATCTTATGCCTGAGCCATGTATGGAAACAATGAGGTGGTTCTAAAGCAGACACGTTGAGAGTATATAAAACGGGCTAATTGTACATATAGCTTGTAGGTGTGGTTTAGCATACATGTGTTGAATGAAGTGTGGAGAAATTAAATATTGGCATCTGCAATTAGAAAAAGAAATAGTTGCATGCTTTAAGCGGTATGAGAAATATAAAGCATTCGTGAGGTTCTCGTGAAAATACCTCTCGCGATATATAGCATCCCTCATTAGTAAAAGACCTTGGTTACATCATGAGATAAACACATATGGTTTCCAAACAACTACTCTCTATTAACAAAGAAAGCTTAAATATTAAACCATCAGGTGAATCATGAATGGATAAGATTCCAACTTCATCTCAGATGCTTGGTAAGCAGCAGTACTCTAGCATGACAATCAGATCAGAATAGGGTCAAACAACAGACAAACATGTTACGAATTCAAACTTTGCAAGCATAAAAAAGGATCAAATACAATTGCATGGAGGATTAATTAAAATACCTATATAAAAAGATGAACCGATCAATCCCATTGAAATTGTGGTTGAACCCAAAAGTTTCTTCTAAAGGAATGCGGTAAAGATTGTTCCCGAAAACTTCCATCCTTCACATTATAGATCCCTAGCCTAGAATCAAACTCACTTCCACCCTTCACATTATAGATCCCTTGCCAAGAATCAAACTCAAAAAGAAAATAAATGGAATCATTTTCCAACTTGGAGAAACAAGAGGTTGACAACGAAATTGAATCCCCGATTCCAACAAATAAAATGTTGTCTTCCAAACTCTCAAGCTTGTTCATTTGTTCAAGTTTTCCACTTTGGGCATCCAGTTCCAATTTATAAACATCAAGACTTTGATCTAAAACGATTAAATATCTTCTCACCATCCATATGTCTCCATTCAAAGATTTCACAAAATAAAGCCTTTCATCATAGCATTGGGTTGGAACACTATATCTAGTGCTAGCTATCTTCTCATAGTAAGTAAAATTAGGGTTATATGAGTCATCACAAGGAGGATTGTTGATCTTGAAGGATACAATGGTGTGTCCATGGTTGTCAGCAAATATCAGATCTTTATAAAATACAACACTAGTGATAGCAAATTCATGAGCTATATGAATCCAAAATGGTTGGCATGCTCTTTTGAATGCAAGATTACGAAATCCGTAAATGGCTGCAACAACATAATCATTAGGGCTTGTAATGGGGTCAGCAGACAAGGTAGCCTTGTAAACAGATTTGAGAGGTGGCAGACTAATGGGAGGTATACTACCACACTTAAAAGGATTGACTAGAGTTATGGCATTGTTATTGTCCACAAATGAAAACCAACCGAATGAAGAGCCCATACACCTTTCACTTACCATACGGGAAAAAAATATAACAGGGTACTCTTTGTGACTTAGAATGCCATACAAGGATCTCTTCCCGGTTTTTGCATACTTATCAGACCAATACCATTGGTCTTTGAGAATCATGATCATGGGTGGTATATTAACCCTATGTTGATGGTCAAGCTTTGCAACTGAACGCCAATTCTTGCACACGACACCAAACCTAACATGATCGATGTGTTCTTCCAACTTGTCAAGAACCAAACTAAGAGGAAGTTCTTCTAAGTTAGCCCAGTCTGCCACCTTTGTCATTGCTAAGCCTAAGAGTGTTGTTTATTTGAGAAGTCTCCACCACAAATAGCTTTCCCTTCATCATACATCAAGTAAAAGACATAAACTCAATTTACAATTCTCAGGAAAATGAAACATAGCCTTGTTATGATCACTTTATATACGGTCATATGAACTCCATATTTTAAATACGGTCATGATTTATATATGATCATTTCATATAGAAGATACTCATCCATATATTGTACTAAACGATCATTTGATATAAAAGATACTCATCCATTTATTGTACATAATATCATGAAAATATAGATATGTTATCATCTATTGTATTTTTTTTTTGTTTCTATAACTAATTATCTTTGAAGCCCATGTATGTATTACGGGTGCAATACAATCAATACTTTTTTTTAAACTTAGGATACAATATGACTATGGTACGGCGACAAATTTTTCATAATAAAACTTATAAGCATATAAAAAACTTGAAAGAAATATGTATTGATATCAGATATTTGATATCCCATAAAACTAATAAAACCTATGTATCCGATATTTTAGAGTATCCAGACTTCACAGCTGATTATATATAAATATTACTGTTTTCAAAATAGCATTTTAAGCAGGAAAATTCATTCAGGCCTTTGACAAAGAAAAAACAGCTTTCAATACTTAACAAAGGAAGAAGAAAAGAAATCCCAAAACGTAATTAAATCAAGTAAAATAATTGACTTTATGATTTTGATGCAATAAAGAGAAAAATAAAAATAAACCCGTATGTGGAGATTTAGACGATAACAAGAAGAGAGAAACCTAAACGATACCTTTGGGGGCAAGAAGTAGCAGAAGCCTTGATACTTGAATAGTTCGCTGCCTCAGTGTTTTGTTTCTTGTTTTAGGGCTTTAATCAATTTTTAACATGTCAATGATGGGCCTCTTCCGAAGTAAATTAAGAATTATGCTATTGTACTCGTGATAATGCATAATATGTATGCAAGGTACAGGTTCGAACCCTGACCACCAAAAAAAAAAAAAAAGAATTATGCTCTTTAACCAACATAAATTGCTCGTTCCCAATTGAAAAGACTGAAATGTCCCTGCGTCAGTTAAGTCGCACTGCATGAGTTAACTCACGTTGGGTACTGTCTTTGTACAAAACCCAGCCGTCCATATTCAACACCATTTTTCTTTCCCTCCACCTCTAAAAACCTAAAACGTACGATTTTTTGGGTCAAAATCTTCATTTCAAATCATTGCAAATCATCAGGAAGCAAGTTTCTACGCTCATCAAACATTAGGTAATGTATCATCAAAACTTATTCGTTTTTGCTGGTTTTGCTGATTGGTTCGTCAGTTTTTTGAAGATGACGATAGGGCTAGCGTGAGTCACGCAGAATATTAACACTAGCGTGGCTTAAGTCACGCAGAAGTAATGCACAATTTTTGCTCCACTTTTTTTTCCTTTCTTAGCTTGTTGCACAAGTTACTTATTTAATTTTTCCTTGTTATTTTCTTTTATTCAATAGACATAGAGTGATATGGTTGAAAATGTTGCGGATGAAGGCGTTGTACCGAAACCCGCCAAAATTGAAGCTTCCGGCGTAGACGTAGGTTCCGGCGATGTCAAACCAACCGAATCTTAAAAGGTTGCAATTTCTTATGTAGTTTTTTTTTCCTTCTAGAATTTCTTATTTTATTAAATGCTCCTAAAAAGAGGTAGTTTGTGTAAACTGTAAATATCCCTCACAAAGGGATTTATGGTGAAACTCTCCCCCAAGAGGGGTTGAGTAAGGAACCGTGCACACGTTAAACTCTCTTGAAAAGAGGTTGTTTGCATAAAGCTCTCACACAAGGATTGAGTAAGGTGAAACCCTCCCCAAGAGATATTGAGTAAGGAATTGTCTACACGTTGAACTCTACTGAAAAAACGGGTTGTTTGCGTAAAGCTCTCTCACAAAGGGATTGAGTATGGTGTAACTCTTCTCAAGAGATATTGATTAAGGAATAGTCTACAAATCATCCCCGAGATGAGTTCGGCACATTCACATTGTCGTCAATAAAATAACTCACTTTGAAATGAAATAGCAATGAGTGTACAAAAAAAGAACTTAGTTATTAAGCAAGACATGTGCATTTGCTGAGAGAACAACGAAGAGAGTTAATAACACCCACAACAGAAGCTCACACATACAAAGAAAAGAAAAATATATTTACATAGGACTTTTATTAAAGGCTTAAATATTGCACTCGTTCTTGCAAATATGTCTCGTTTAAGTTTTGGTCCCTCTAAAAAAAAAAATTTGTTTTTGGTCCCTGCAAAATTTTTTGTTTTTTAAAATAGTCCCTGACCCCATTTTTGTGATGATTTGCATACGTGACACATGATGACTGGACCCATTTTGTAGTTTTTGGTCCCTGCAAAATATTTTGTTTTTTTAAACAGGTCCCTACAAAATTTTTTGTTTCTGAAAATAGTCCCTGGAGGGACTATTTTAAAAAACAAAATTTTTTGCAGGGACTAAAAACAAATTGTTTTTTTTACAGGAACCAAAACTTAAACGAGGCATATTTGCAGGGAGGAGTACCATATTTTAGCCTTTATTAAATATGCACTGGTACTGGTTTTTACTCATCATTGAAATCACCTTTCCTGATATTGTAATCCATTTTTGTTATTTAGTGCATCTGAACATGTATATCATCAATTCACAATGTTCCTAGGTGTGAACCTTTTTTCAACATACCCTTGAACTCTATTAACTTTTTTACAAATAATTGACACAGATTTCTTCTTGAACTATGTTGCACATTATCAATTTGCTAATCTGCATTAAAGCCTATAGGTTTTCCCTGATTGATCTTGGAATTATTTTAACTAACACTGGTACTGGTCTCTTAGAAGTTTTGCCCATACTGTTTTTTTGACACATTATTTTAATAAGATTAAATTATTTTTCTTGTGAGTATGAATGTTTATATCATGAAATTCAATGCATACAAATGTCTGAAACCTCGTAAATATAAAAAATATATGGTTTACTACTGGTACTACTAGGTTACATTATTCTGAATAGTTTGAGTATGTAGAGATTGTATCAATAAAAGACAATGGTTTCCCCGTATTACATTATTGTTATTAAACTGTAACTTACAACCCAAATTGTATTGAAATATCACGTAAAGTGCCAAGCCAGATCACAGCAACGCAAAAAAATACGAAAAGTACAATGAAACTCTTCCAGAATACATGGAAGACAAGGCAACAAGAGGGATGAATTCCTAGTCCTAGAAGATAAGATATCTCTGAGCAGGAAAACCAATCTGACATACACAACATAAGATAAAATAGGCAGCACAGAAGTGTGACCACAGAACATAAATACCAGAAGGGAAGTCTTCAAGACTTTTTTTCAAAGTGATACAACGGGGTTACAAGAAATTAGCTTAAAAGCTCACAAAGAACAAAACCTAATTTCTACCTATTTTTCAAAGTCGGGAAACATAACTGCAGCAAGAGACACATATATGTTAAATCACCAGCCACATAAATATAAATCAGCGAAGTTAAAAACCAGCAAGTCAAGCCTACAACAGCTGATAAATTTTCCCATCGCAGCACTACAAATAAGGGGATCAACCCATCTGTGATAATTGCAAGAAAGCAACAGTAGGGTCATGTTTAGCACACAGTACAACACAGCTCAATAAGACATTAAACATAAAACCAGACCTGCATATGTTACAACAATAAGGCTAGCAACAATATACACCATGGATCCAGTTTATTTCATTCTAAAATTACTCCATTACTCAAAACTATACCAGGGAACACTACTAGAAACTTTCGATTTTCCTGCTGATAATCTTAGTCATACGAAGTTTCCTGCGAATCCAAACACCGCAGGAAAATCCGCAGGTATTGCTGCGGATATTACTGCAGTTTTTCATATGGGGTTTCCTGCGGATTTTCCTGCAGTTTGTTTGTGTGTTTATTTATTTTCTTTTCCTTTTTTCATTGAATTTCTTAATTTTAGATATTGAATATGTACCCTATGATTTTAGATTTAAGTCCAAATAACACATATCTAAATAAAATGTTAACTGTTACTGTCGATTGTAATTAATATTTTTTTTGTTCATATTCAATGTTAAAATATTTTGATTCTTTTAAAACATATAGGTTAAAATTTTTCGATAAATAACAAAAAATCAGACCACATATTTTTATTCTTTTAAAACATATATGTTAAAATATTTTGATAAATAACATAAAATCAGACCACAAATTTCACTACAATTTTTGGAGGCAAAACCCTTTGTTGTGCCTCACAGTTGTAACCTAATTTTTTTTCTTTTTGTTCTTTGTTAAAACTAATACTGCTTCCCCATCTCCTATTCCTTCCCTCCTCCTCTCCTGATCATGAGAGAAATATCTCTTCACCGAAATTCTCACGACTATCGTTTATAAAGAGGATAGAGATGCTCATTTTTTCTTCCTCTCCATGGTATGACTCTAGGAATTCATTTTGGAGTGGTCCATCCTGCTGGTTGATAATTCAAATCGCAGGTATGCTAAAATTGGAATGGTTTTTTAAGAGCTAACTTATGCTATACTATGATCTTTGTATTTTTGGATTTGTTTTGTCTGATCTTAATATATTTGGCAGTGGGTTGTTGGAGTTTGTTGTTCCACAAGCAGATGCATCAGCATTCTTTCCCATTTCAGTTAGTTTTATGGCAACTCATACATTTAGTGACCTGAAGGTTTGTATGTTTTTATTTTTATTTTGGCATTAAAATTTATTAGGGGCTGTGATGTAGTGTAATTTGGAATGACGTGTCATGATGGTATGATAAAAACTTGAAACTAACACATTTATTGACCCTGAGATGTTTGTATGGCTAGGATGTCTTTTGTCATCTCTAAATAATAGAAGTTCTTTTCATTTAGCCCCTTTTACCGTTTGTCATCTGCAGTTACTGATGATATATGACATGTTATTGCTTGAATAATGATGTAATGGGATCTTAACAAAATACCTTGCTTCTCTTTGTAGGTTAGGAATATCATACCAGTTGAGAGTGGTAATCCTCCTAAATATGCTCAGAGAACACCAGGTTCGGCTTTGAGCTTCTAGGACAGTTTTCCTTTTACAGCCGTGTCTCTTTTGTTAATAGGATATACTTTAGTTGCAACATTTTCTACTATTCATGAATTTTTACTTTTAGTTCTACTTGTCAAAACATGAAGCAAACTATGATACTTGTATTTGTTATATGGAACAGATTTTTAAAGGTATGAGACATTAGCAATTGGGTAATTGGAGGTTCAACTATAAAGAGACATGTGTGTTTCTTTTAATCTTAGTATGTTGTTTGATAAGTGCAATTGTTCTTTTGTTCAAATTGCTAAAATGTTTAAAAATTGTATCTTCTATAATTTATATTTATATCGTTCTGGAACGCATTAATTTGTTTTTTTTAGTAAATAGGCAATTACCCCCTGAAATTGTAAGTTTCGTCAATTACCCCCTGAAATTAACAAAACTTCAATTACCCCCTTGAAATTGCACAATGTTAATCAATTTACTGCCTCCGTCAAATTTTTTTGTTAGTCAACATGACGTTTTGCAAATACCCCCCTGAAATTTTGCACTTATGTGCAAAATGTCCCCCGAACTTGAAAATTTATATTTTTTTTTCTTATCTTTGACTTAAAAGATAATAAAGGCAAACAATTTATATGTTTTTTTATATGGATTAAAAATATATTTCACTCTAAATATTCAACCTAATTTTACGATAGTTAATAAGTGGGAAAATGTGCAAAATGTCCCTTGAACTAAAAAATTTATAAAAAAAAAATCTTATACTTGACTCAAAAGATATTAAAGGCAAACAATTAACAGTTATTCCATAAAGTCAGTTATAACGTAATAATATTAACAAAATTTTCAATGTAACTGTATTTCAAATTTCAATAG
>Ga0228710_1012772_pt1 | contig 10279 bp, 6 predicted proteins | sample MedpolnodulmetaG_FD_177995 | JGI IMG/M metagenome (GOLD analysis project Ga0228710, IMG submission 177995) | Root nodule microbial communities from Medicago polymorpha collected in Santa Monica, California, United States - pink nodules | ecosystem: Host-associated > Plants > Roots > Nodule... | reverse complement strand
CTAGCTACTCTATTTATAGCCTACAAAGACTTAAGCCCTAAGAAATATAACAATAAAATGCTCCACAAGAACCCACGGGCTTTTAGGTCAGAAGTAGGCAAATAGGTAGCTTGTCCGGAAAGCAAAACGCAGCAAAAGAAGACTCTGAAGGATGGCACGGCCGTGCCATTGGGGGCACGGGTCGTGCCATGTCTCTGACTTTGGGGGTGACATATTTTTGTCTCATATTTCGTATTTTCATCCCGAATCAGTTCCTAATCCTCTTTCTTTTGCTCCAAGACTGAATCTTCAGATATTTGTTCCTGAAATATAATTATTTGAAATTGAAGTAAAATAGCTCAAAAAGAAAATAATATTTAAATAAAACTAAATCAAATCTAAATATAATAAACACAAATAACATATTAAAAATACTAATTTATCGACTCATCATAGCCCAACATAGCGAGGGGACGAAGCCACCAACCATGGTAATTGAAAAAGAATTGAACAAATTTCCCCTTCAAACACGAAAAGGAAAGATACTTTATTTTGTCCACTATACGCATAATCGAGCAATCTTTGACATTGAAAATTCTGTTATTTCTTTTTTTTCATATTTCCCAAACAGTAGTGTCATACCCTAAATTTTGACCAATTATATTTTTATTCGCATTTTAATCGGTCAGAACTTTTTCTTTCGCGTTTTAATCATTTAAAACCTTTATTCGTATGGTTAAACTTTTTATTCGCATTTTAAGTATTTAAAACTTTTTTATTCGTGTTCTAGTCAGTTGAAACTTTGTTTGTTTCTTTAAATAGTTATTCGTATTTTAATCAGTCAAAATGTTTTTGTTTGTATGTTGAAAGTCGAGTGATTTTGTCGTCTCAGACGAAATTTCGGTAGAGAGGTATTTTAAAATACCTCATTTGGTTATCGAAAGGGACGTTTTTTTTAATTTTATTATTCCATTTTCATTTTTTAATATTTTTATTTTTAATGTCTTTTTTATTTAATTTCTTATTTTAAAGAAATAATTTTCGTTTTTATTATTATTATTTTTTTTAAATTTCGAATTTTTATTTATTTAATCATATTCTTTTGTTTGTTTTTATTTATTTTTAAGTGTTAAGTCTGTGGGTCCAGTCTTTGTCCATGTGTCACATTTCTATTCGTCCAAAAGGTATCCAAAGCTGTCAAGATATTTTCTTTCTCTCCAAACCAGTCCACGTGTCATCCTCTGATTGGCTTGATCCAATCAAACCAATCAGAAGCCAACACATTTTTCACGTAACCCTAAAAGGACAGTCTATAAATAGACTGTCACCAATTGTGCACTGTTCACGCGTCAGAGTCAGAAAATTTGGCAGTCACCAATCACATCACACAAACACATTTCCTTTTCCTCTCTCCTTACTTTTCAGATCAAACACCATATTTTTCCAGATTCTCATATGAACATGTCATGAACATATGAAAAACACTTTGAATATTTTTTTAGAAAATCACATAAATCTATCACCGCAAACTCAACAACAGTAACACATCAATAATCTTTTCTGTTTTCATCTGAACTTCATAACAACATCACCAACTCGAATTTTCCAGCAACATAATGTCATCAAACAACTCACCATTTTCGTGAAAAAACAAACGAAAAAGGGAGAGAGATCCGAACTAAAGAGAAAGAGAGAAGTCTTCCTATTCTGAAACAACAACCAAATCGAAGTTTTCCGAAGATTTTTCTCCAGATTTCTTTGATTCCAAAGAGGTAACGGTTTTTAGTCTTGTTCATCTCTTTTGTTTATTTTTGAAACTTGTGTGTTAGATTTAGACTTCCGTGTTTGGTTTTTGTGAATTTTGATTGGAGATTCGAGAAGAGAAGGAAGAGCCGAGCATATTGGTATAAGTTTTTAAAAAAAAAATAGAAGTGAAGCTCCGGCGCGACGGCGCTACGGTAGACCACCGCGCCGGAGCTATTTTACGGCGACTTCTCTCCTCTTTCCGACGAGTCTGTTTTGGAGAGAGCTTCTCTCTCTAAGTTAACCTTAGAGAGAGAAGTGTTTGTGTTTTATGTGTTTTTTTTGGTAAGATGTGTTTATATACTACTTTTTGTTTGAACTATCATGTGTGCGCGTGTTTATGTCGTTGCAACGAATCCTCAGGGCTTGGCCGTTAGATCTGAAATCTAACGGCTGATGATGCTCCTGTTTTGTTAAATATGCGCGCCTATCCATCATCCTTGCCATGTACTGCTGTGTCCCAACCGTCAGATCTAAGATTTGACAATCCCTGTGATCCGTCGTTTTTTTTAAATTCTTGATCTTAGATCAACTGGCTGTGATGAGTTGATGCAGTGATTGAATCTGGACCTCCTGATTCATCAAGTAGTCCAGATTCATCCTGCCTGAGCCCCTTTGTTTTATTTATTTTTCTTCACTATTTTTCATATATTTTTACACCACTCTTTTTTTCATTTTAATGTCTCTTTTCATTCTAAAAAATGTGTTCTCTCTTTTAAACTTTCTATCTTTTAATATTTGTTTTACTTGTTCATTTCCACTATTTTTTGTTATTTGCTTGATTGCTTTTTTTTATTGCGATTTATTTTATGCTTATTTTATTTGTCGTTTATTTCTAATTTAATTTATGCTTAGAATTTTTGCATGCATATTTAATTCTTGTCATTTATTTTATTATCATCATTTGTTTAGTGTGTATAATAGGGAATTTATGTAATACATGCATTTTATTTCTTGTCATTTATTTTCGCTTGAAGACCTTAGAATGTATCTAGGAGGCTATGTAATTATGTAAATGACATACGCACCACCGACACATGCACCGACACCATCACACTTTATTTATTGCTTTATGCTTGGATTGTGAGTGAAGACCAAAATGGATTAGGGACCAACTAGGATTAAAAACTTGACTAATTTGAGTGCCTTAAAAGTAAACAACTAGTAATTTAGGTTGATATTTTACTTGGGATCCAACACCCTCAGTAATTCCTTTCACATTTTATTTTTCCGTTATGTTGAAACGTGTAGTTTTTTACCGTTAGTTTAGAAAAATTATTTTCCCAAAAAAATCAAATATGTAAAACTTCAAAAAATATTTTCTTAAGAAACCTTGGATTTTAACCCAAGCGATCCTTTTCCTTTTATTTCTTAATCAAATTTTTAATCAGATTTAACCATATTAGACTTGGTTTCTTTTAACTAAAATTAATTAACATCACCTCATTTTGTTTCTCTTACGCCTTGAGGCCTCTTTCCCCTTCTTAAAACTATTTTCAAAAACTCTAAAAATAACCCAACCCGCAAAAATAATTTTTAAGAGTGAACTACATTGGTTTTGATCCTTTTTTAGGGTATGTAGGCAAAGAAGTTAATCCTTCCAAATCAATAAAAATAACCAAAAGCATATTTCTTCTCCCTCCATTCTTTCACTTAGACATTTAGGCAAGTATTTTCAAAATAAGCAAATAACTTAGCACAAGATAAATTAGGCAAAAGGTTCCTACGGAGTACCGTAGTCGTGTAGGGTGCTTAACACCTTCCCTCCGCGAAATCAACCCCCGGATCCATAATCTCATAAGGGTTTTTACTTACTTTTCCCCTTCCCACAAATAAAAGTTAAGAGTTCAAAGATTGAAGATTCAAAACCAATTAATGGATTGATACCCGAAAATGAGGAGCACAAGTAGGAAACCAAGTGACGTTTAACAAAGTGTTCCGCACCTGAGAGCCACCGCCATAAAAAATGAACTGAGAATAATGATCCGAGACATCGAACGGGGTGACCATGGAAATGTCAACCCAACGAAGAATACAATTCCACACCAATCCATAAAAAGAGCAATGTAAAAAATAAATGATTGGCAGTTTCCAGAGAGCCGCATCCAGAAGCGCACATACAAGAATTATTATCTATAACGTTACGCTGAAGCAAGTTATCTTTGGTTGACAATCTATTCCGAAACAGACGTCAAGCGAAGACCACAACCTTTAAATAAAATATTTTATATTTAAATATTAATTTTTTAAAAAAATTTGACATAAAGTTAAGTATACTAGAAACGCAAAAATGAAAAAGATATGAAAATAAGGAAATTTTAAAGCTTCATGCCTAATTGTTTAGGTAATTTTTTTTTTGGGTCTCGTTAACCAGTGCCCTAAGGGCAATGGTTAAGGAATCTATAAGTAGAAATTTTGTCTTGAAAAAGTGAGCTGTTACAATTGACCAAGTAATAATTACACTACTTTTTATTAAAAAACTTACTTATTTTGGTTGTTTAACCATTGCCCGGTTAACATTCAAAACACTGATAAAATTTAGTTTATAAAGTATGAAAAACTATTTGGTTTAAAAAGTATGAAAAACTACGAAGATCATTATCTCAGCGTCTTTGTTGTGCCCTAAGAATGCCAAAATCGCAAATGCGGTTGAAGAAAAAGAAGACATTTTCCTCCACAAGTTCCCTGAACCAGTGATAACTCTTTCCTTCCAACCAAAGACGCCGTTGGCACATCTGTCTTATCCAAAACATGGGAACACCGTTGGAATTCCCTTACCAAGCTCTCCTTACACGATCAATTTGTTAGGCTTCGAAGAAAACGAAACTTTGTTAGATTTGTTGGTATAATCATGGACAACTTTTCTCTTTTCCTCTTTGGAAGGTATGAAACATCCCTTCTGGATACATGGTTCTCTAACATCTTCAAGTTAAAACTCTTGGAATCCATTCACATTTTCAACTCTCATTGTCTGGTCTTGTAACTCGTTCACTTTTCAAAAATTCCATGTTAGCTGAAGAATTTGAATTGCATACTGATTTGATTTCCACCATCAAAGTTCCCATCATGTCCATGTCAACCAAAGAATTGGAATCACTGACTAATTCAATTTCCCTCAATAATGTTCCCTCTACTATCTTTATAACATGCGCCTCTACTTGAAACCATTTCCATTCAACATGACTTTTATGTGCCTGATGATGATAGCAACCTTTGTATCACTTTCTGTGATTCTTTGCATCTGAACAATATAACTTATTGCTTTGTTTTTAGTATTTTCAGCCTATTCAGTAATGCAAAGTTTATCCAATTCGAGGCATCAAAGGTAAGCATATTGTTTAGCCTTTTTAACAATGATTATCTTTGATGTTGTCTAATCTTGAATACTTTATAATTTATTGTTCACAAATGTGTAGCATGTATATATGCATATTCATAAGATTATTCTCAAGGGATATCCTAGGCAAATATGAAGCTGTGGAAAATTTTAAGGAGAAGTTGTACTCATTTCGTAATTTTGATTCTGTTACTGTTGAATTTAAGGAGAACTAGAATTCAGTTTTGTAAGTTGTACTTATTTCATAATTTTTGATTCCTTGGAGAGGATGTGTTCAGATTCAAAATGAAACGCTCTCAATTTAGTATGCATGTCTTCTTCATTGATTCTCCTTGTTAAGAAATTTTCGTTTGATAATTTTGACTGTATCATGTAGATAAATAAGTGATTGACACCCCCTACCTAAATTTGAATTATCTATTTTGATCTCTTCAAATTTATTAATGTTTAAAATTTTCATAAACAAATATAATGCAATAAACAAAATGAAATGAACAATAGAAGAATTATAATTGATTAATAAAAAATTAGTTTATTTTTGTTAGTAGATATTTTTTTTTAGGGGATACACAAAATGACAAGCCATTAGAAATTCACAACGTCCATCCTAACCAATCTTGGTATTTTGAGATAGAACTTGTGTTCGAGATATTATCTTCTTTTTTTGGGTAGATGATATTATCTTTTATTTAGTCATTTATTTTTGGAAAAAGATTGATACGATTTAATTTTAATTGAATATCGAGAGATTCAATTTGATGGTTTTGGCTCAAGAATTTTTAAATTAGAGGTACTAATCTAATAAAATCGTATCAACAAACCTTTATCACAAAACTCTCATTGAACCCTATTTCTCCCCCAATCCCTCCCTCCCCGTACAGCCAAATCTCTTCCCATAAAAGACGCCATCGGTAGAAGAAAACAATCAAACATGGGATCAGGTTTATCTATAACAACCTCACCACACCAAGCAGTCGCCAAATCGCAAATGCAGTTGAAGAAGATATCTTCTACAACAAGGTACCGGCGATAACTCACATTTTTTCTTTCCTCCCGACAGAAGACGTTGTTGGCACTTCTATCTTATCTAAAAGATGGAAAAAGCGTTGGACTTGCCTCACCAAACTCTCCTCATGACTATTCATATTTTCCCACTCCCAAGTGGAATCCATTTTCTAGAACACATAACTGTATTCTTCAAAACCGATCTCAGAAAACAGAACTTTGTTAGCGTTGTTAACAAAGCACTTCTTGATACTGGTTATTTAACCATGGATCACTTTGCTCTTTTCCTCTCTGGTTTGTATGATTGGTCACTTCTAGATACATGGTTCTCTAACATCTTCAATCGAATAGTTAAAAATCTTCAAATCCATTCATTTTATAAACTATCATTCTCTGTTTTTGCTTCTCATTCTCTTTTCAAAAATTTCCTCCTGTTAGAACAATCGGAAATGCTCGCTGATTTGATTTCCTTAGTTCAATTTACGTTGGTAATGTTGCCGCCAAATCTATTAATTTTGGAAACCTAAAATTCTCCTCGTTTTATTAACCTTAGATTCCTACTCCTAACAAAATTTGAGGCTAAAAACTGCACTTGGTTTGTTGATGCATCTTACGTCATTATAAATGCGCCTCAACTTCAAGTTCAAAGCATTTCTATGCCTTATATCAGGTCTGTTATCATTTTCCCTAGTTCTTTGCACCTGAACGAATACAGTTATTGCGGTTTTGACATACCACAAATGATTTTTATAATGTCCCCATGCCATGCTTCTGCTAAAATCATTTTAAACGAGAGCCGCTATTATACAAGTTATATGTCAGATTCCTCATCTTTTTGCCTTCTCAAATAATTCAGTCTTGCGAAGTCTATCAAATTTGAGGTATCAGCGGTAAGTATATTATTTAGCCTTTTTAACAAAGAATATTTTTTGTGCTGCCAAACCTTCGGTACTTTATTTATCTCAACTTGCTATTAATTAGATGATAATTGGCTGGTTAATAATGTAGCACTAATAAGATAAATATATTTTGTATAAAATACTTGTTTGTTTCTAAATTTGTGGCATTTAAATTCATAAGTTTGCTCTAAACGTAGATTTAAATATAAAGTTTCTGTTGCAATATGAATCAGTTTTGTGGTGTCATTAGTTCCAGGTTGATCTGAAGCTACCAGAAATATGTATGTGTATTTCCAATGTTGACACATTTGTAGGTTGGCTTTCTTAGTGTTGATATCCTCTTAGCCTTACTTAGAAAGACACCGGTTCTCAAAACACTAGTTCTTAAGGTTTATAGTTACTAATATTTGATAAATACATTAATGTTGCTGCACGATATTCGTAGTACAAGCTTCATATCATGCAAAAGTCATCCTCAGGTCCTGTTTATGATAAATACATTAATCTTTGTTTTAAGAGTCTTATTTGGACTTTTTTTTTATGATTATGATTAATCGTTAGGGATCACATGAATTAATCGTTAGGGAACACATGAATTTGAAGAAGTGCTTCTGAGTTCTGCTGTTGTGCCCGATTGTTTGACTTCTCTTTATGCTGTGAAATTTGAAGAAGTTAATGGAGACAATCATGAGATAGTTTTAGCTAAAATGGTGGAAAATTGTATGATCTTGGAGAGGATGTGTTTCTCCTTTGTTAGGCTTCGAAGAACACGAAACTTTGTTAGGTTTGTTGATAGAGCTCTTATTTTTACTGATGGTATAATCATGGACAACTTTTCTCTTTTCCTTTTTGGAAGGTATGAAACATCCCTTCTGGATACATGGTTCTCTAACATCTTCAATCGAAGACGAGCTAAAACTCTTCGAATCCATTCACATTTTCACCTCTCAATGTCTGGTCTTGTATCTCATTCTCTTTTCAAAAACTCCATGTTAGAATTGCTCAATGATTTGATTTCCACCATCAAAGTTTCCATCATGCTCATGACAATTAAAGAATTGGAATTCCTCACTCATTCAATTTCTCTCTATGATGTTCCCACTCCCGGAAAATCTATCCGTTTTGAAAACCTAAATTTCTCGAATTGTGTGGAATCAACTTTAAAAATGACTCACCCAAATCCCCTCGCTCTATTATGCTTAGTTTCGTACTCCTGACAAAATTTGAGACCAAAAACTGTTCTTGGTTTGTTAAAAATCTTCGGTCTTTATAATTGCGCCTCTACTTCAAAGCATTTTCATTCAACATGACATTCATGTGATTAAAATTCTCAACCAATTCAGTCATGCAAAGTCTATCCAATTCGAGGCATCAAAGGTAAGCATATCGTTTAGCCTTTTAAACAATGAATCTTTGATGTTGTCTAATCTTGAATACTTTATAATTTGGTTGCTATGCTTTATAATAAATTGAATTATAGAAAATTAAACAAATAAATTAGTTTTATAATAATATAAATAATAAACCATTAGTTAAATTATATAATAAATCATCTTTTCAATATTTAAAATTTAATTTAGTTTAGAATAACTTATTAGAATTTATGTTAAATATTTTCATATGATGAAATAATGTTTAAATAATTGATTTATAAATTTTGAATAAACTCTTATAAGAATTTGATTTTGTCATTTTTCACTTTTTTTGAACACGTTTTCAAAAAAGAATATTTCTTAAAGCCAAAATAAATCTATAAAATCCGTCATTTAAGAGCAAAGTAGAGCACATGAATCGACTTATGCCCAAAATGCTTAGTAAAAATCTTGTATTGTTAGTGCCACAACCCACAATAAGCAATGCTACGCGTACGTGGGAAAGTGTACATAGAATTTTCTCATACTGTCTCAATACTTGCTAATATTGAAACTATAAACCATAAGATTTTTCAGTCCAGTAAACATTTGGCTTAAATGCATTTTTCACCATCTATGTTTCAAAAAGTTGCGATTTTGGCCCTCTTATAAAAAAAATGGATTATATGACCCCCTAACTTTTACCCCCTTTTAAATGGCTGATTTTGATCAAGTCAAAGCCCAGGTGGCAGGTCACTTAGGTGATTTGGCACGCCAACTATGTAATTTTCATTTAAAAATAAAAAAAAAGCAACACATGTATTTTCATAATTAAAAAAATAAAAAATGGAAGGATTAAAGAGAGGAGCACGTGAGCTGCTTCTTCTTTTATTTTTTTGTTCTCTTTCTTCATCTTCTTCCTTCTTCCCCATCATTCATCTCCATAAACCTTCAATAAACAACCCAGAAAAAGAAGAAAAAAAACCTATAAAGCTAAGATAATCTCAATCTACCTCAATCTGATCTGAACCCAACATTTAGTTTTACAGAGAAACCCCATAATCCAAATCAAAACCCCCACATCCAAATCTCAATCCATAATCGAAACCCATATTATTATTGAAAAAAACCTTCTGCAAATGGTTATTGAAAGTGTCAAGAAAAGTAATCTCACACAAGAAGCTAGGGACCGTTTTATTATTGATAATTGCAAGAATATATACTTGGTAGGCTTTGAAACAACTGCAGTTGTTGCTTTATGGTGTCTAATGTTGTTGGCCTCAAACAAAAATTGGCAAGATTGTGCACGTGCCGAGGTACTAGAAATCTGCAGGGGTAGAATCCCAAATTCTGATATGCTTTCAAAGATGAAACAACCAACAATGGTTATTCATGAAATTTGGGAATAATCCAAACAAAACAAATGTTTAGTTTTACAGAGAGAACAAAACAAACATCTAGAGAGAGAAAATCAAATAACCTTAGTTTCTTCAAGATCCATTTCATCTTCAATCAATTTAGTCGCATAAACACCACCAAAACAGATATGGATGAGCATGTTGCAACTTTGAACACGCTTTGGAAGCTCCAGGGAAGGGTTTTTGGGTGAATATGGGTTAGAGGAAAGGGTAATTTTTTCATGAGATCTGAGTTGTTTGCTATCTACCTTGCATTTGTTTATCATTGAAAGTGATTCTGGGTTTTCTTAGAAATAGTAGAAATGGGAGATTCTTGAAAAAATTGGAGTTGAATTGGGAAAAAATTGGAGTTGAAGATGAAAATTGGAGGTGAAAAAAGAAGAAGAAGCAGCTCACGTGCTCCTCTCTTTAATCCTTCCATTTTTTATTTTTTTAATTATGAAAATGCTTGTGTGGCTTTTTTTTTATTTTTAGATGAAAATTACA
>Ga0228710_1012771_pt1 | contig 10280 bp, 8 predicted proteins | sample MedpolnodulmetaG_FD_177995 | JGI IMG/M metagenome (GOLD analysis project Ga0228710, IMG submission 177995) | Root nodule microbial communities from Medicago polymorpha collected in Santa Monica, California, United States - pink nodules | ecosystem: Host-associated > Plants > Roots > Nodule... | reverse complement strand
TAAAATTTTTTTTTTTTTTTTTGGTTTTATTAAACTCAATATCATGTCGCGAAAGGGACTAACTTATTCCAACGTGAGTAACGTTTTGGACCAACTTGAAACTTTTAAAACGTAAGGGATCAACTTGAAACTTTTAAAATATAAGGGACCAACTTGAAAACTAAAATAAACATAAGGGATCAAACATGCAATTAAACATTTTTTTTATATTTGAATAACAGTTTCAGTGACTTTATAATTTATGAGATCGTCGCCTCGAATTTTGATGTCATTCATTCGAGTACAAGTTTATAGCCTTAATCAATATTTCTTTTGGAATATAATATTCGACTGTATTAATCATAATTATGTTTCGATTATTATTATACTTATAATTATAATTATTATTGGCATATAAGTTTGTTGTTTGATTTCATTGTTATACTACTGCATATGAACCTAGGAATTGAGAACTTCGTGGTAGTTTATCATGCAATTTACTTGACCATAATTGTATATATTTTAATATTTTAATTGATTGTTTCAATGCATTATATGTTTTTCATGAATTGAATCCAATACATTGGTATTGATTTGATAATTATATGCGATTTTGGATTTCAACTTCCAACATATGATATTTTTTATGGTATAATTCAATCGATTCAAGATGTGGATGATGTTGCAATGATTTTGTACTCTATTTTGCACAAACGATTTTTTTTTGTTATTTGGGGAATTTCAGTTTCATCATATTAGTATAATCTGAATGGTTAAGATTATATCTTTGTGCTTTTGATAAACTTTGGTCAGCAAATTTCTTAAGTGTGTATGCATGATTATCATGTTTTGTGCTTCATGTGACCGGTATTTGTAAATATGGATTTTTTCTCTTTCAAATCAATTTTTGAGTTTGACTTATTTACGAAGATTGTTGCATTGTTCCACCTATTGTTATAACAATACAAATAAGTCGTTAGATCCAAAGGATTTTGATGATTTGATTTTTTATTGACATTTGAAAGGTTTATAATCAAAGGTGTTCACTTAGGCTTATTTTCAAAAAAAATGTCAAGAGAAGAAAATCTGAGGAAACAGACAACCAAAAACTATCCATCATATTGCCTGCTTCCACACTAACACCACCATTCCCTGTATATTCAAATTCCCTTAATGCTATGTTTGGATTGATGGAGAGTGGTGGAATGGAATGGAATGGAGTGAGATAGATCATGGTTCCATTGTTTGGTTTTGTAAAAAATGAATGGAATGGAATGGAGTAGGATGGTATCCATTCCATCCAATACCACCAATTAAGCCAATTCTTCATTCCATCCAATTTGGAGTGTATCCAATGGGATGGAATACATTTTTAAACAATTACAATTTTGCCCATATTTTTACTATTACATCAGCTACCTTGTTTTTTTGTCTCTTCACTGTTTCTTATTTCTTCTTCAGTTTCTTATCCCTCGTCCCCTTTTACTATCTTCTCTGTTACTTCTTTCTATTAATATTCATACCATCAATAAAGTGATATTTTTAAATTCCATTCATCTTGTTTCATACATGTTTGTTTCACTCCAACATAGAATTCGATAGGCAAATGTTTTTGTTTACAAGTGCAATTTACATTCTGTTAACAAGTACAATTGCGTAGTTTATTTTTAGGAAAGTACAATTGTGTAGTTCTATGCACACGCCACAATTATTTTCAATTTTAACTCAGTATCATATACATTTTTTAAGGAAGTATTATATACATTCTTGGTTGTTTATTGTTAGTTGGTTACTATGAACATGTATTAACTTTGTCTTTGAGGACTCGTGAATGAAGGTGCTCGTAAAAAATAGGCTTTGGCAAAATATATTGAATTTGTGGTGCTGCTCATGTTTATTTTGATAATCTTTATGTTTTTTATGCCAAAATAATCATATATTGAATTGACAATTCAACAGATTGATGGTTTTGAATGAAGGGTAAAATTGGAATAAAAAAGTTATAATTTGTTCCGTTCCGTCCACTTTTCCAACAATGGAGTGGAAAATTAGTTCCATTCCATCGTAAAATATCCAAACAATGGAATGAAATCTTTGTTCCATTCCGCTCTGTTCCCTTCCGTTCCATTCCGCTCCGTTAGTTTCAAGTTATCCAAACATAAAGCGAATCCACTAATGACAAAGGTGAATAGAAAAATGTCAAAGAATGAAACTAATGACAACAAACATCCCAAACGATTAACCAAAACATTGCTTGCCTTCACACTACTCATACTTTCCATTTATATTCGGTATAGTATTCCCACCATTTCATTAATATTCATCAAACAATACAAGGTAGTTGAACATGTATCCATAAAATATCAAATGCATGTGCAAATCACATAATATCTATATAACACCAAAAAGCACATACATATCAAACACAGACAGTAAGGTATTGTTTAGTAATTGAAAAAGGAAGAAAGAAAAAAGAAAAAAGAAACAGAAACATACAGTAGGGAATGACAATTTTTCGATAGTGCGACATGTAGGTTGTGCGCCCCTTTTCTCATGTTCGGATACCTGAGACAGAGTCATTGCTGGCTTGTTTAATAAATTCTCTGAATCGATTTTCAGAATTTCCGATCATATCACATTGGTACAAAATATCAAGGTCCCCAATCATAATCACATCTCTTTTTATAGTTAAAAAAAGACAATCAAATGGTTCATTCATCAAGTTTGTTTGTTCATAAAGATATAAAATGCAACAGTAGACAAAACAAGCTTACATGTAGCCTCTAGTTATAAAGATATCGTGGTTGATGAGTTTGACAAACGCGCAGTTATTCAGCATTTTCCAGATTTGATTATTCACAGGAACATATGGCTCATACTTTGCCTCCATATAACGAACTCCGTCTGAAAGATGAAATTTGTTGTTGTTATCAAAATTGAGAACTTGCAGGACCGGTGTCTGCTTTGACTTCTCCTTACTAAAGTCCTTTAAGCACATAAGAGTTATCGCACATTTTGAGAGATGTAAAACCATTGTTGTAGCTTATTATCCAAATTTGATGAGTGGAAACAAAATTGTCACAAATAACACAAAATGCTAAATAAATGCTAAGTGAAACCATTGTTATTGCTTGCTTGTTTAATAAATTCTTTGAATCAATTTTTAGGATTTTCGATCATATCGCATTGGTAGAAAACATCAAAGTCCTTGATCATAATCGTATCCTTATTTATAATTAAAAAAAGACAATCAAATGATCCATTCATCAAGTTTGTTTGTTCATAAAGATATAAAAAGCAACGGTAAATAAAACAAGCTTACATGTAGTCTTTAATTTTTGAGACACCGTTGTTGATGGGTTCGACAACCGCACCGCTATTTAGCCTTTTGCAGGGCTGATTGTTTAGAAGAACATATGGCTCATACTTCGCCTCCATATAATGAACTCCGTCTAAAAGATGAAATTTGTTGTTGTTGTCGAAATTGAGAACTTGCAGGATCGGTGTATGCTTTGGCTTATCTGTACTATTTTTTTTATTAGGAGCTTTCTCTAATCTTAAATATAAACAAATAAATATTTTTTTTTATCTCAAATCAAAGTAAATAAATATAATTTACTTTTGACTCTATTTAATGTTGTTTATCCTAAAATACATTTTGATTTATGTAAGTTTTATTTTGGCTTAATAGCAGTTTTAGCCCCCTAACTTTCTCAAAGTTGCGATTTTGGCCCTTAAGAAAAAACTACAAAATCACCCCCTAAGTTTTGCATTTGTGGCAGTTTTCGCCCCCAAGACCAATTTTGACTCGGTCTACGCTGACGTGGCACCCTAAGTGAGGTGCCACATGTTATTTTTTTATTTTTATTTTTTATCAAAAATTGGCCTTGGGGGGCCAAAACTGCTACAATTGCAAAACTTAGGGGACGGTTTTGTAGTTTTTTTTCTTAGGGGGCTAAAATCGCAACTTCGTAAAAGTTAGGGGGCGAAAACTGCTATTAAACCTTTTATTTTTTAATGACTTTTTTATTCTCATGAAACAAGTTTCAATAAGTTGCATTTTTGAGAATGTTATATTATTATTATTTTGGTTACATAATGTTATATTATTTATGAAACCAAGAAAAATAATTGCATATAACAAAAATTTTGAATTTATGTATTTTTGTTATAATTGAGATCGGAGAAAGTATTGTGATTAGGTAAAAAAAAGTAATAGTTTTATCAAGAGTAGAAAATTAAAATATAGGTAGTCATATATGTTTGATATATTGAATGATTGATATGTCAAATCTAATATGAACTCTTACCAATTAGTTAATTTTTTAAGAATATATTAATTATTTTATAATTTTTTTATTTTTTAGGTTTAATTGTACTTTTGTCAACTATTTTATCACTACCAAAAAATTGGTCAGCTCTTTACAAAAATTTAACTTTTTGATCCCAATAAATTTTGATTTATTATTTCAATTTTGTATTCGAAGATAAAAAAACACATACCGCAAAATTCTAGATAGAAACAAACAAAAACAATGATATTTGAAAAACCCGTGAAAATGTAAAAACTTACTAGGGAATTTTAAATAAAATCTAGTCAGTGCTTGACATGGGTATTATAATAGTATCATACAATGTAGTAAAATATCCCTTTTAGTCTGCTTCGTTTCACGAGTCAAAATCTTCTCAATTTCTTCTATCCGAAGATATAAAGACACAATAAAATTTGAAAATAATTAATGATGGTATGACCCACTTGTTAGTGGAACCAACAATCTATATTTTATGGGAAATGTTAACTTGTGCCCTTAAGACACATGTTAAGAATTCCAATAATAGAAATTATGTATTGAAAATTGTGTTTTTTTTTTTTACAAAAATAAATGATATTCATTCATTCAAATTGATAAAGTACATCGATACAACGCAAATTCGCTAAAAACAAAAATGATTAATCTGCAAACAAACTCACAACATCCATCTTAATAGCATAAAACGGCAAAGTACAAAAGCCTACACATATGATTATATTCATGTCTCCAGAATACCCGTGTCTCCGGATCTGCACCGTTGAAGACGCCAAAGTCATTGATTGGATCTGCACTAGATCTAAGCTGATCTGACAATCTGAAACAAACAAATATCTGAACAAAACAAGAAAGACAAACAACGCCGCACAAAGACGACGTACAACACAACGTCGCACTAAGACGACGAAATCAGAGAAGAAAAACGAAATAGATGTGAAAATCACTTATTTCAAAATAAAAGGGAAAGAGAAAGGCGATTTAGAGGGGTGACTTTGGGTCAAAAAATGACCCTAAATCACCCCTCTTTGATGGAGGAAGGAAAAGAAACTAGGGTTTCGGTGACGGCTCATACAAGAGAGAAGGAGAAGAGAGAGGTATTGGAAATTGTTTTTTTTTGAAGGAAAAAATATTGGAAATTGTGTTAATTTATTGTTCAAAATATTTAATATTAATTTTTTTCATTAAATTCTTACCATTAATGAAATGAAATTAATGCTTAACATGTGTCCTAAGGGTATAAGACCCATATTTTATTTGTATTCATTTAGATGATTCTAACTTCCGTTTCACTCCATTATGTTCCGTTTCATTTCATTGAGTCCTACATTTTTATTTTCAATAAGTCAGATCAGGGGTGCAAATAATAGTTCCATAATGTTTTAATCTGTATAATTGAGCCTATATAAATCAAGCCCATTTCATAATTTTCTTCTTCTTCTTCACTTCAAACCTAAAACCCTTGTAAACCCTGCTCTGCTAATTCTTCAACCCGCCTCAACCGAAACGCAAACGCAAAAGCTACTTTCTTACCATAACAAGGTAAGAACTTCTCGAAATAAGCCATGGCACCGCGTTCTGAAAAATCATTTAAGCATAAGAACAATGATAAACCTAAAATCGATAAAGCTTCTAAGAAAATTTCCAAACCTAAAAGCGGCGACGTTGTGAAGAAGTCAGAATCTCTCGCTATGCAGCTCGAAGATGAGGTTCCTGATTTTCCACGAGGTTATCAATGATTCTTCTCTCTTTTAGTTAATTTTGTTTCTGTTATCGTTAATTTGATTTTAATTTCTTAATTTTTGTTGATTTGGATTTGAATGTGGATTTTTTTTGTGGTTAATTTTAGGTGGTGAATTTAAGGTGAAGCGAAGTAGGGATGATTATGACAAATTTGGCGATGACGATGATTCGAAGAAAGTGTGGAAGACGAAGAAGAAAGGGAAAAAAGTGTTTAAAAAGAGTGACGAAGCTGAGAGTGATTGGGGCTTACTTTCAGGTGCTGGTATCACCGGAAAATTGCCGCGATATGTCAATAGAGTTACTCTCAAGGTAACATGAAGTGATTTTTTGTAATGGAGTGTGTATTTTGATTATCAATTTTATTGAATTTTGAATTTTACTATGTATACTTTATGTCAATAGAGATGCTCTCAAAATGTTAGATATTACATTTTTTAGTTCGGTGTAATGAATGGTTTATTGATATTTGTAATGTTGAAATTTACTCTAGTAAGTACATTTTGGGGTATCACGGGTGAAATCACGGTGAGTCACCGTGATTTTGGCAGACATTGCGATACCAAACTCACACTAAAGAACACTAGATTTACTAAGCAACTCTAGTAAGTATATTTTGGGTATCATGGGTGAAATCACGACGAGTCACTGTGATTTTGGCGAACATTGTGATACCAAACACGCACTAAAGAACACTAGATTTACTAAGCAACTCTAGTAAGTATATTTTGGGTATCATGGGTGAAATGACGACGAGTCACTGTGATTTTGGTGAACATTGTGATACCAAACACGCACTAAAGAACACTAGATTTACTAAGCAACTCTAGTAAGTACATCTTAGGTATCATGGGTGAAATCATGGTGGGTCGATTTTGATCACAGTGACAATTTTGGCAAACACTGATACCAAACATGCGCTAAAGAACACTAGGTTTTGCAAAATCACGGTGAGTTGATTTTGCAAAGTCACAGTGACGATTTTGGCAAACACTGACCAAACATGCACTAAAGAACACTAGATCTATGACATGGATTATTGATCTTTGTAAATTTGAAATTTACTGAGTAGCTCTTAGTAAAGAACACTAGACTTATGAGCTGTGTGATGCATAGTGAAGGAAGCTATGGGAACAATAATTTTAAATTTGTATAGAATAAATGTAAATGTAAATTGTGAAATGCATCAATGTGTAAATAAAGTTTTCACTGCAAAGGAGAATTGTAAGGAAACGCTTTTTATTGCGAATGTTTGGCAGTAAACATTTCGAGGTGAATACCATTTCATATTTAGTAGATTGCAATGCACAACCTAGGTGTGTTTATTTTTTCTTTTTAAATACATGATTTAAAGTTAAAAGAAAATTCAAAGATGAACAATTGATTATATAAAGGCCAGATTGCTACAGAAACACATGTATGATAATTTGGTTCCATAGAATACAAAAGTTGTAATTATGTCCTATTATTTTTAAGTGATACAAATATATCTATAGCAATTATTATGACAAAGAATTACAAAAATATAATATATTAAATGAATGAAATATAATAACGTGTAATTGAAACATGTGATCACTAGGAAACTAGAAAATTTTGGATTTTATGGTTGACTGCTGAGTTTGTGTATTTATACTTTATATATTTATGTCATTCTAAATCAATTAGCCATTGAGTAATAGTTTTATCCTAATTTTACAAGCCAGAATGTTTAAACCGAGCTTTTTAATGTCATTCTGGTCATTTTTTTTGAATTGTTGCTGTCATACCTTGAGATTCTTTGAGTGCGTGTGTACTTAAAGTTTTTTTGCTCATTCATGAATGCCAGAATATAACTCCTGGAATGAAGCTGTGGGGAGTTGTTGCTGAAGTAAATAATAAAGATCTCGTAGTTAGTTTACCAGGGGGTTTACGTGGTATTGTTAATGCTTCAGATGCATTAGATCCTATTTTCGATGACAAAACAGAGGTGTGTAATAAGCTTTTTTTTGTGAAATTGCCTAACTTCATAATCATAATAATTTTTCCCTGTTTTAGCTTACATCTGTCTCTCTCTCTGTATCATCAGGTTGGAGAAAGTTTTCTTTCTAGTGTATTTTGTGTTGGGAAGCTAGTTTCTTGCATTGTGCTTAGATTGGATGATGACAAGAAAGAGAAAGGACACAGGAAAGTTTGGCTTTCTTTGCGTCTTTCTTTGTTGCACAAGAACTTCAACTTAGATGTTGTCCAGGAAGGCATGGTATGTCATTATTATATGTATCAAATTATTTGTAATTCAATTTACTTTCATTTTTGTCATCCAGAGTAGGATTTAGTTAACTCCTATGATTTAAGGTGTCATCAATTATGACATGCTTTATGTGATAATTGACATGAAAGAGGTTTCAAATTTTATGTGAGAAAAAGGTGCCAATCAAGATTAATGAAAGTTTTTACTGTACAACCATAAGACCTACAATGTTGTATGAAATGTAGGGTTGTGTACCAAAAAGCCAACTCAAGAATAAACGGATATGAGAATTTTGCATTAGACGAGATTGGATTAGTCGTGACTCGTGATAAAATTAGAGAGAGGTGGGGTAACCCCTATTGTAGAAAAGACGTGATACAATTAGAGAGAGTTGGGGTAACACCTATTGTAGTAAATTTGGGTAAATCTCAACTAGGGTGGTTTGGACATGTGTGGGTGGAGAAGACCTGTACATTTTGTAGTAATTAGAGTATATCGGATGGATGGTAGCCGCCAATCACTAGAAGCAGAGGAAAACCAAGAAAAATTAAGGAGAAACTATTAATAAATACATAGAGGCCATAGGTTTTATTATAGATACGGTCTATGATAGAGCATTAAGGCCATCTTTTGATCCATGTAGCCAGCTCTACCTTGTGGGATACGACTTGGGTTGTTCTCGTTAATTATGATGTAGCTAATGAAAAATGCTATTAAAATCTTTATGTTTAAGAATGTTCTCAATGACATTTGAGAAATCCTATGCTTTTAAATCTTTATGTAGAGAGGTCCAAGGAGTAGAGGAAAGCCGATCAAAATTAACGAGAAACTATTTATAAATATACGTAGAGGCCAAAGGTTTTTTTGTAGATGTGGTTTATGATAGAGCATTAAGGCGTCGTTTGGTCCCTGTTGATGTCATTAATTATGATGTAGCTAATGAAAAAGGCTGTTCATGTTTAAGAATGTTCTCAATGGCATTTGAGAAATCATATGCTTTTAAATCTTTACCTAGAGAGGCCCAAGGCTCCAAACACATTCTGTACTTTTAAATCAGCTATTCACATTCTAACAAGGTTTAAAAAACTTCTCTGCTGTTTGTATCTGACACATTCTATTATGCTATTTCTATTCATAATGATAATTGCAATGCATTTCATATTATAATTTGATGTTGCTCATGGTCCATATGCCATTTTCAGCTGCCTGAGTGTCATAGGACTTAGTGAGAGATGCAAATTTTGATTTTTTGTACTATATATATGTATATTCAGGTCCTTGCTGCATATGTGAAGAGCATCGAAGATCATGGTTTCATTCTTCATTTCGGTCTGCCTTCTTTCACAGGATTCCTACCTAAAGGTAGCACCACAGCTAAACACCAGTGAACTGTTGCAAAATGATGTTGATTTATCTTGCTTTGTATGGACTTAATTTATGGTTTTCTATTCCGTTTAATATTTTAAATGCTTGCAGAAGGCTGGAATGGAGAAGTTAGAATTGGGCAACATGTGCAGGGATTGGTTAAGAGTATTGATAAAGTTCGTAAAGTGGTTTACTTGAGTTCCGACTCTGATACAATATCCAAAAGTGTGGTATGATTTCTTTTTATTATTTATGTCGTCTAATATTATCTTTCTTTTATTGTTTTCATTTTCCATTTTGATTGGTCATTTTCTTTGTGGATTTTGTACAGACGAAGGATCTCAAGGGTATGTCAATTGATCTTCTAGTTCCAGGAATGATGGTTAATGCCCGTGTGAAGTCGGTCCTTGAGAATGGTGTTTTGTTATCATTTCTCACATACTTCACTGGAACCGTAAGTGCATTCAGCAATTCTATTGGTCGGAATTCATAAATGATAGTTATAGAAACTAGAGATTATACTAAGAAATAGGGATACCAAGCTCCTTACAAGTAGAGGTAGTCTGGGGTAGCCCTCATTAATGTGAATTGGAGAAGAACATATAGCCAAAAATTAACAATGGATATATTCTACAGTAAAAATAATAGTTTCTTCTAGC
>Ga0228710_1012770_pt1 | contig 10282 bp, 4 predicted proteins | sample MedpolnodulmetaG_FD_177995 | JGI IMG/M metagenome (GOLD analysis project Ga0228710, IMG submission 177995) | Root nodule microbial communities from Medicago polymorpha collected in Santa Monica, California, United States - pink nodules | ecosystem: Host-associated > Plants > Roots > Nodule... | reverse complement strand
ATTAAAAATTTATATATTTTATATATATATATATATATATATATATATATATATATATATATAAATATATATATATATATATTGTTCCTACCAACTAAATTAATCTCACGAAGACAAAACGTCTATATATATCCATGAGGGCTTGGTTAACTAAAATTTAAGAGTTTGATCCGGTATAAATACTTTTGTAAGTATTTTTTAAGTAAACGGGTGCATCATTCCCTCCTCATCTTAAATTTTTGAGAAAAAAGTTGTATAATTAGTTTGATTAAGAGTTATTATATAAGATAAATATATCATATACAAATTTAGGCAGAGACCGTTCATATAATGGAAGAGATAGTCAAAAAAAGTTGTGTATGAAGTATTAGTATTTGACACTTTCTACTATGGATCATTATTAGGAATTTCAGAGGAATCTTTAAGAGTATATAGAACATTGTATTAAAATTAAGCATCATGTTAACAAGTGTCTGAAAGACATATCTTAATGATTTTAAAAAGAAAATAATCTATAACTTTTATGCATAAAAATTGTTTTAATATGTTGAATACATGATTCTTAAGATAAAATTTTCACTTTAAATTTCGTTTCATAATGACACCTGTTAGCATTTCCCTTAAATTAAAAGTAATCATATAATTGAGTTCTAGACAATATAATGTGTTATTACTCAAAATCTTAAAACAATATGTATATATGAGTCTTCTCACTTATACGTTGCTCAACATGTAATCTTTCATCTGATGTGAATGTTTAACCCGTACTTAACACATCGACATTCTCTCCTTAAAGTATAAGACTATATGTGTCATTGATTCAACATCAAGAATCACTCTCGCTCCTCCGCAAAGTCGAACCAAACCTTGATATTGTTAGGACTTATGGGCTAGCCTATATCATTGGGATAAATCGTCACATTATACTAAAAAGAACCAGACAAGTCAACCATATAAATCAATTGTACTATTTTTTTTATTTTATCAAAGATGAGAGCTGAGTAAAAAACATTCTTGTGTTATCTCTAAAAAGCAAATCTCCTAGAAATCAGTTGTACTAAACTCTTCATATATGTAAATTAAGTCTTTCGTGTGTTACTAAACTAATTAAATATGAAAAAGATTTGAATTCACTTTAGATGATTATACCTTTCCAAAATCAATAGTAGATTTTAGGCCAAATTACATTTTTAGCACATTAACTTAATTTTAGGTAACAATTTCGTCTTTCATCTTTTTCTTTTAAATTTCATTTTTTTCTTTTGATCCATTTGCATATGTATTTTCAAACTTCAAATCTAAGATTCATATACAAATAACTATAAATTTGATTGGGAGGTTAAAAGAAAATTAAATCATAGATTTGAAGCTAATAATAGATTTGTAGTTTTTTTGTGGTGTCTATGGATCGAACCCCAGACCTTGCATATATTATACATTATACTTACCAATTGAGTTAAATTTACGGAGATTGAATGTAGTTAATATAATAACATCTATTGACAAAAAAAAGTATAAATAATATAAATATTATGGATCCTATTAAAGTGAACAACTCACGTTAAAAATTGAATAATATCAATTATTAATTAATAAATTAAAGGTATATATAATAAATATAATAACAACCTCAAATTTTTCACCTTACATTTTACTCATTTTAGAGGATCCAATCCCAATATTATCATGTAAGTCATGTCTTACATATTCATACCAATATTTTAACAACAAATAAAATTACACAATTCAACCGATTCAACTATAAACCAACACACTTCAATTATATTACCAATTCAATCACTATATATATCTATTTATAAATTTAGAAGAAAAAAGTATATATATAAAAAGCACTTTTTAATTTAAGAATGAGGTGTATCTTCAATAGTCAACATTACAACCACGAAAGAGGTTGTTTCCATGTAATGCACGTTAGGTGACTTCCAAACGGCCCTTATAAATACACATCTTCATTCTTTTCTCTTCTCTTCTTCTTCTCTTCCTCATTATTATTACTCTTTCTTCATCTTATTCTTGGTATGTTAATGTTATATTTCTTTCTCTTTCACTTTCTTTTCTTAGGGTTTTCATTTAACTATAACACGTGCACATTCTCTCTCTTTCTCTCTCTCTTTCTTTCTTTCTGTCTTTCTTTTATTACCTCACCAAACATGTTTCTAATATTAACTCTTTCTTACATATTTCGTTTTTTGTTTTTGTTTTTGTTTCCATTATTTTTTTTGTGAAGATTCTTGAGAGATTTTAAGCTTGCATTGTGAGCTAAATATTTTGAACTAGCTGGAGTTAAAGCTTGTATTAGGTAAGAATTCTTTCATGTTTTTTGGTCTTCTTTATTTGTATTTTTGTTTGAGGAAATTCTTATGTATTTGTTTTTTTTTTTTAGATTCTTGAAACTTGGTTTCTTGCAATGTGCAATGTTTTTTGTTTGTTATTATTTTAATGGAGATTGCGTATATTTGTTGACTTTCTATTGTTTTGGTATTATACTTTTGTGTTTTGAACCTTTCGTGTTGCTTTCCTTTGCCTTTTACTAATGGTTATTATTCAATATTGCTGAATTTTTTTTCTTTATTCTTGTGTACTTTCTTTTGATTTGGTCATATTCGTGACCAATTATTTATTTATTTATTTGGAACAAAACGTGCTTTTTTTTTAATAACTTATTTCATAGGGTAAAATGATTAGGTAGTTATGATGTTGAGCTTAGTGACTCCAAAAAAGTTTTAAATCTGGGGTTCAGAGTTCGAATCCTGAAAATTAAATGACATAATTTACCAAACACTTGGTTATAAAAAGAAACCAATACATGTATGTGCATAACAAATCGTAAGTTTTTTTAATTATTATTTGTGTGAATCGAGTATCATCCGCGTGAAATCATAAATGTGTTGAAACTTGACTATTGATTTTCTCTGTTTAGTTTGAATTCAGTCATGTTATAGGAGACAAATCTTCCTAGCAATAATGGCTGATTCAGTTTTTTCAGTTTTTTATTCCCATGTTCTTTGTATAATTGCTTGTTGTCATGATCATGTGATGTAAAACTATTCTCAACCGTTCAATAACAAGTAAAATAATATTATAATAATCTAGAAATTGATTAAAAAAATCAGATTGTGAAGTTGACATCAATCTTCATTGGAAGTAGAAGTCTGCTAGAATTTATGGTCTAAAGAAGAATACTACCAAACAAAAGTTTGAAAAAGTTTATGTTATTTTTTATATCATGATGGCTATTTGAGATGGTAACATGACCAATTCTTCTGCCTATTAAATTATGCATATGCAGAGTCAATATCAATTGCTAAGTCCTAACTTATGAAACTGATATTTTAACTTTTTAATAGCTTCTAATCTTAATTGGCTACTTGATATTCAATGATTTCAAACTATGAAGTATTGACTTAGACAGTGACAAAAATGTTGTTTTTGTTTTGTTAAAAGTTTTGGTTTTGAAGTAGAAATTTGGTACACATCAATTTTGTTCTAATTTAAGGTCTTACATTGTTGCTATCTTGTAAAATTCTCTATAGATCTGGATCCAATGGACCTGAAGACAAATCATGCTCCTCGCATTGCTGATACTGCAACCTTAACAAGGACAAGATCAAGGCTCGGCGCAGGCTCGCCTTCGAGTCTGTCATGCTCTCCTACAAATACTTCAACTTTTCTGCATGGTCCATCGCTAACGATTCCACGGAAGAAGATAGGAATTCTCGATGATGTTCGTTCTAATGGTTGGCTTGATGCAATGAGATCGTCGTCTCCTACTCACAAGAAAATATCTATGGATATTGGTCATGGTGTTGCATCTTCTGAAGCCGATGCTGCTTATTTAACCTGGCTGGTATAAAATACATACTAGTACTACTCTCTGTAATTTGGTGTGGAAGTTCGGTGTGTGCAGTTTCCTTATTCGTTTCCTCTTTTATAATTTTTGCAGCTAGAGTTTCCATCAGCAATTGGGGCCTTTGAACAAATTACTAACCTTGCTAAAGGCAAGAAAATAGCACTGTTTCTTGATTACGATGGGACTCTTTCGCCAATTGTTGACAATCCTGAGCGTGCTTTCATGTCCGACAACGTATGTAATATTCTGCAAAGGCGAATGCTTACAATACACTTTTTAACATAATATTGGACAAAAAGGTGTTCAAATGTGTCAAAAGAGTGTGTTTCTGGCATTTTTTTCTCCTGATTAATTTTCTTCTCTTGTTTTGATTTAACTGATTCTGATCATGTAACATTTGCAGATGCGCGCTGCTGTGAAAAGTGTGGCAGAGTATTTTCCGACTGCCATAATTAGCGGAAGAAGCCGTGAAAAGGTAGTTGAAGAATTTTATGAAACAAAACTGTTATCTTCCTGTAATTCATTTTTCTCTTTTATGTTTACTAACACCTGCATATCGAGAAATGTAAATGACAAACTTCCATGTTTGTACTAGCTCAGTGGTAAGAGCTCGACCTTGTAACCTCAAGGGACAGAGTTCAAATCCCCTCTGGTACAGTTGAAAAATGACCATTAGTGTCACTTTACTTGTAAAAAAATGTTCGTGTTAGGTTTTGATTCCAACCATTTTTGCATCTTATTTCTTCAGGTACATGAATTTGTTGGATTAACAGATCTCCATTATGCTGGTAGTCATGGAATGGACATAATTGGTCCTCTTAGACAGTCTGTATCTGATAATCACCCTAATTGCATTAGGTCTACTGATAAGAAGGTACCAGTTTTAGATCTTACTTCACTTTGTCTCTCTAGTTCTAGAAGTATCTTTCTAAAGGGTCCCTATATTGATTTATAATCTTCTAAAATTACAGGGCAAGGAAGTTAATTTATTCCAACCTGCTGCTGAATTCCTGCCTATGATTGATGAGGTATGCATAATGTATATATGAAAAATACTTCACTTAAATCACCTATCAGTTTTTATTCTAGATTGAAATACGTTGTTATCCTAGCCTGTGTAGCACCACTGACATTTCACATCAAACGCCAGTCTGGTGTCCAACACCGACAGATGTATTTACATTGAAATATTTCATTTTCTCAAATTATTATTGGTGTCAGCATGTCCGTCTTAGTGTTAGTGCCGTCCCCGGTGTCTATGTTAGTGCTTCATAGATCATGACTGGCTCGTGTTTATGCAGGTACGTAAGTTGCTCACCGAGTGTACAAAAGACATCAAAGGAGCGAAAATTGAGAACAATAAGTTTTGTGTGTCTGTACATTATCGTAATGTAGACGAGGAGGTATTGTCTACTACTCCCTTCTTTCCTTTTTGGTTGTCACTCTTGTATAAAAAATTTGTTCCTATTTTTTAGTCGTTTTCAAAGTTCAATGCAACTTTAACTATTGTTTTGTCAATGAATCGGTAGTTTTTCTGCCTAAAATGATTCCATTTTTAACCAACTTATCACATATTTCATCATGGTTACTGCTCTATTTCCTCTTATTTAGTTTCATTTTCATATAATGTACAGAGTTGGGATTTGGTGGCACAACGCGTTTTTGATATTATGAAGGACTATCCACATTTACGATTGACTCATGGTCGGAAGGTACTATTCAGCTCTAGACCTAAACTTTTTTACTCATTTTACATGAGACATAACGTGTTACAAAACTTCAGTAGTCTATGTTCACTAATTTTCATGTTCCTTTTAAGAGACATGTCTGTTATTCAACTTAGTAATATCTGTCTACTTATAATGTTCAGGTTTTAGAGGTTCGACCAGTGATTGACTGGGATAAGGGAAAAGCTGTTACATTTTTGCTCGAATCACTTGGTGAGTTAATTTGTTGATTATGTAATGGTTATTTTGCATGTATTCAAGGATCAGAAGTTTGTATTGCAGTAACTGACACTAGACATGTTATCATTTAGGACTTAACGACGACGATGATGTGCTAGCTATATATATTGGTGACGATCGGACTGATGAAGATGCATTTAAGGTTAATATGTTGCTTATGCTATACTTAAATTGAATGTTCTTCAATTTTTCTTTTCCATACTTTATATAACACTGATATCAAATGGATTTTAACAGGTTTTGAGTGAGGTTAACAAAGGTTTTGGAATCTTAGTCTCTTCCGCCCCTAAAGAAAGCAACGCGGTTTACTCTCTTTCTGATCCTTCAGAGGTAATTCTTATGGTTGTAATTTAGATTTTATGGTTCCTTTGACAGTTTTGTTGCAATTTTGTACATTTGATTTTGCAATAGACATGTTGTTTGCTAGTGCATTGGAATAATGTTTGTATCTTTAGGGCCTTGTTTGGATAAACAACTTATTTAAAAGTCAAACTTGTGGAATATGCAGGTCATGGAATTTCTCAAGTCACTTGTGGTATGGAAATCAAGCTCAACAGTATAATGTATAGAGGAGAATATACTCTACTATACTATATATTAAAAATAGATTCTGATTTTGGGTTTGGTTGAGAAAATTTCAATTTTCAAGTGTTTCTTGGAGCAGATTTAAGCTCTGAAGAAGACCTCAAGATAGGAATAACATTTTCATTATTTAGTTTTTTTTGCTCAAAGCTCTTGTGGAAGCTGTAAATTAATGGCTCATAATTATTATATATGTCAGAAAGATTATCAAAATCTACCAAGGGGGTTATTTTGTCCCTAGAAAAGAAATACTCCTATTATTTAATTTATTTTCTTTCTGAATTATTGGATACTGCCCTTAACCAGCAAATGAAGGGAATTGTTCCTTTATTTTTTCCTTTCAATTTAAGGGAGAATTCTTATGTGTTCATTTTTTATATGTAATTTGGAATTAGATGTCATTAATATATATATTACCTATTTTATATAATTTTGATTATAAGTATGTGCTTCATGGTGCCCTGCTCCCTCTGTCCCTCATCCATCTCTTGTTGATATCTTGTAAATCTTGAATTTGAATCATTGGAAAAGAGATTCTATGAAATGTGAAATACTTTTGATAAGTAAATTATTAAACCTCTCATAAATAGCATACTTTCCTAGTTCAACAAGTCCTTGAAATAAATGGAGCAAACTTTCCTACCCTCATGTTTCTAAAATAATAAACATATTTTTGAAAGAAAATGCTAACAAGTGCTTCTGGGGTGAAATGTGTTTAAGAGCGACGTATTTCGTCCAGAAGTTTACTTCAAAACAATATAAAATTTACATTTTTCTTTTTTTAAATATTAGACGTGTACATCCGATGGATCTTGGTGTATGAAAATCCCTTCTTTGAAATAAAAGAGTATTGAGATAAAAAAAACAGTATTTTGTCTCAACGAATTATGAGAAAAGTCTCTATGGATTTCATGAAATGTAAGGAAAACGCACAAATTTGTATTTTTTTCAATAAAATAATATTTTAAAACGAAAAAACCAAGTTAAAATAAGTTTCTGTCAATCAATTTTTAATATAGTTTTTTTTTTTGTTGAAAGAATAGTTTATGTTTTCATCTGTATTTACAAATGCATCTTCAGTGTATGAGCTTAAATTCAAGGAATACATTTTTGAAAATTAATTTAAGTAATCTTGAAATTTCCTAAAAAACTAATTTGAGGACACATTTCATATAAAATCAATCAAAAACATTTTCTACAAATTAGTTTTAAAAATGCAATAGCAAATATTTCATAAACTAGTTTTCTAGAATAACTATAGATAGAAAGAAAGAAAAAAAAAGAATCATATGAACTTCTTACTACTACAATCTTTGTATTTTTCTCTAAAACCACTAAACCAAGTGTAATTAGTTATATGCATGGGTGCAGTTAGCAATTACCAAGTGTAAAAGCTCATGTATAGCCCAGTTAGCAACTACCAAGTATAGATTAAAGAAAAATACTAGACACTGCGGAAGCAGTTCGTGAATTTGTTGGCAACTTGATGGCCATTGAATTTCATATTTATTTCACTGCTTCACAGAAAAGAAAGCATAGCCCCCATGTTTTCCGGCCAGCAACTACTATAATCGGTTATTAAACACAGTATTTCGTAACCCCTTTGTTATAAAATCTTTTGGGATATATAGCATTGCTGATCATAAATTGATAATCTCACCCAAAAAAAATGAAAGATTTCTTAAGTTATCGAATTTGAACTTTGGTTCCGTTACTTGTTGATACTTGTGTGTATCATGAAAACCTTTTTCATAAAAAAGTCACGAAAACATTTTTTCTACACACAAAATCATGAAAGTAGTGTCATAGAACATTCAATATTTGTAATTAAAAAAAAAAAGAACATTCAATATTTTATATATTTTTTTATAATTAAATAAATTATATTAATTATCTAAATTTTACTCGCTTAAGGTAATATTTGTAATTAGCTAAAGAAATTAATATTAAATATCCATTGAATACTTTACATTATTTGAAGAAATGATATTAAATATTTTTTAGGGGGATATTAAATATTTTGTAATCCTTATATACTATAATAAATACTCTCTCTGTCCCATATTATAAGAAGAAGAAAAAATCACACTTATTAAGAAAAGGGAAATGTTAACTTGTGCCCTTAGGACACATATTAAGAATTCCACTAATAGAAATTATGTATTAGAAATTGTGTTAATTTATTGTTCAAAATGTATAATATTAATTTTTTTTCAATAAATTCTTACCACTAATGGAATGACATTAATGCTTAACATGTGCCACAAGGGCACAAGTTAACATGACTCTTAAGAAAATTAAAACATAGTAGTTTGTAACCTAGTTTTTTGTATTATCTTTGAAATAAGTTTTATAGAAAAATGTAAAAACAATTTTTATTGGTAGTTGATTATAGAGAAAATGAAAAAGAGAGCAAATTGGATGCACTTTGCATTTAATTTTCCTTTGGAAAAAATAATTTTTTGAAAAAACATAATTATCTCTTATTTATTAAAGTTAACCCGAAATCTAATTGTTGCCCTAGATTTAACCTAACCCTAATGCTTAATTTTACTGTATTATCCCTATTTAATTATGGGTTAATAGGTCTTTACCCCCCTATAATATAGGTCATTTTTGGTTTTCCCCCCTGTAAAATATTTTTTTTGATTTACCCCCTGTAAAATATTTTGATTTTGATTTACCCCCTAATAGGCCAAACAAAAACGAAAAAATTCTTGAAAAAAAAAAAATTGGTTTTTGTTTGACCTATTAGGGGGGTAAATCAAAACAAAAATATTTTACAAGGGGGTAAATCAAAAAAAATATTTTACAGGGGGGAAAACCGAAAATGACCTATATTACAGGGGGGTAAAGACCTATTAACCCTTTAATTATTAATCCTATTTTTTTGATAGATCAAATCTGCCCTATTTTTTGAAGTGTTCTCAACAGATCAACCCCAATCTCCTATTTTTTTAACAAAACAAATCTGCCATATTTTTTTAACAAAACAATGCCTATTTTTTTAAACAAAACAAATCTCCTAAACTAAACTAATTACCCTGTTTTTTTATGAAAAACAAAACAAACCTATTTTTTATTAAAAACAAATCAAAATCCTTTCCAACCTAATTATCCTATTTTTGTTGAAAAACAAAACAAAAATCATTTCCTAATTATATTAATCGTGTTCTGCAGAGCAAAATTAACTAACAGATCACTTTTGTTCTTATGCAAAGCTAAATAAACACCTTTATTGCTCCCTACCTCCTCTGAAACCAATTTAAATACAATACAAGTATTTTTTTCATCACTAGAACATTTTGTCCTATCACCATTCTATCAATAATAGGCGCAAATCATCATCTGGTTAGTTAACTTACCTTTTTTTCTTTAATTCTTTACTAGGTACTAAGTACTAGGTAGCACACCAATCTCAAACATATTTTATTGTTTCATGAATCACTCTCTCCTGTCCTATTCTCTAGCCTAATTTTTCTCTCCACAGTCGTCCCATCCTACTTTGATGGCAATTTAAATGCTATTTTTTTGGAAAGGAATAATTGCACCCCTTCCTACTCTGATGGCAAATTAAGTGCAATTATTTTGGAATGGATTAACCAATTGCTAAACAAATCGCCCCACCTGTTGAGAATTTCCATTTCAGGTAATTGCAACTTTTCACTTACATTTTATCTGCATCTCTGCACATACATTTTATTTCCAATGAACATTTCAATTTTCTGCCATCCAATTCCCACCGCCACCGTTGACATGCCCAACAATAGTGTATAGTGATGTTATGCTTTCTTCTTCTCTCTTGGTTCCATGCTATTTTGGATTTCAAACTGCTCCTCCTCCAAACAACATGAAATTGATC
>Ga0228710_1012769_pt1 | contig 10282 bp, 6 predicted proteins | sample MedpolnodulmetaG_FD_177995 | JGI IMG/M metagenome (GOLD analysis project Ga0228710, IMG submission 177995) | Root nodule microbial communities from Medicago polymorpha collected in Santa Monica, California, United States - pink nodules | ecosystem: Host-associated > Plants > Roots > Nodule... | reverse complement strand
TTGAAAACACTTGCTCTTTTGTTGTTGTTCAAATAATGGATTGAAACAATAATTACAAGGATTAATTTAGCAATGCATTTGGACATGTTTCAAGTTCTGAGTTTGATCTTTTTTTTTCTGTGTAATTTGTATGAATAATAATACGAGTTTCATTCTTCTTATGAAATTTATTTTATGACTTTTTTTTAAATTATTATGTTTGATTTTTGTTTTACTTCAAAGGCCTACGAACATAGTAATTCTTATCGCCTCTGGATTCTTGATTGGGACTCAAAAAAATCACAATTACAAACAACACATGGAGAGAGAAGGGGGAGCAAGATTATGTGCAGGAATGTTTAGATATTCCCATTTTTAATTTTAGCAAATCTAAACCATAGGTTAAATCTAATGGTATTTTTTTCGTGGTCCACCGGTGACGGACCTAATTGGACCCTCACCCTAGAATTCACCGATAAAGAGTCTTGATTGAATACCACAAGACTTTTTTAAAATGACAAAGAGTCTTGATTGAATACCACAAGACTTTTTTTAAGTTGCAAAGAGTCTTGATTGAATACCGCAAGACTATTTGATAATAAAAATGTCTTTTAAAATCCCTTAAAATCTCAATCCAATACACCTTCCTTAATTTAAAACTCAAAACAAAGATTAAAAAAAAAGTAAACTTTGTAAAAATTAATGACAATCACTTTTCACTCAACAATTTTTCCTAGCAACGATACTTCATTTCATTGAAGTCATAAAGTGGAAAGTTCTAAGCATGTGTTCTTGTTGTCTTGATTAGGTGCTTATTCTTCATTCCATTGACTAATCCATGCTCCTTAGAGATGGAGTGTTCATGATCATGATCTCATTCACGTTTGCACTATTCATCTTTAAGTTCATTTGGCTTTGAAGGAATAAATGCATGCTTGAGAATAAGCAAGTATCGTATCAACTTGCCATCACTCAAATAGAAGTTATAGTTAACCTTTATGGTCCTTCCATTGCGCATCCTACCTATTTGTCTCTGGAGAACAAAAAAGCTTTAAAACTCATTAAAATTTTGGAGAAGTATCATAAGGCTCGTTGCATCATCCATGTGTTGCGGAAGCCTCCAATTTGTGACTGGATCAAATGTAATAGTGATGGTGCAACAAGGGGCAACCCTGGTCATGCGTCTATTAGAGTCATCTTTAGAGAGAGTAGCGATGTGGTTATTGGTTATTTTGCGTTTTACATTGGTATTTTGTATTCCATAATACTTGAGTTTGCTCGTTAATGTAGGTGGACTGGATTATTGATGAAGTTTGATTCTTCTTTAGTAATTTATGTTGTTTCTTCTCCATCCCACGTGCCTTGGCCGCTCTTGAATCGTTGGATTCCCTTTATTTATGTATTCTTAACATGTACGTTTGAGTCTCTCACATATTTAGAGAGAGTGATTTTTTGGGTTAAAATAGTTAAATAAACAAAAAAGATCATAAAATATCTTCTCTCTCCTTCCTGTTGAACCAAACTGACCTTAAATTTCTTCCGTCAAATTTTATTGGGTTTTGTCTCCAAGTCAATGACTTATAGGGTTCAAACCCTAGCCTTTTTTGTGGCAAATTTAATCTTCCCAACTACATATATATATATATATATATATATATATATATATATGTTGTCAATAACGGTCGCTACCGGCGCTATCGCGACGTGGTGCGGCTAAAAACAACTAAATGTGATGCAACACTCCAAGGCAGAACATTTGGAGAAAGCGGGTGGAGCGGGGCGTCAAAAAATCGGGTCAAAGCGGCCACTATTTGGGTCGTAGTACAAATACGAGATTGCCGTTCACTTAAAATCATTTGAAGGGTCAATTTTGAGATTTTTTTAAAACCCTAATTTACTCTTCTCCATTCATCGTAACACACCAGCCGCAACACACAACCTCTCTTCTCTTTATTCATCTTACAACAAGAGTAAACAACACAACTGCTCTGTTCTTCTTCATAGTACAAGTACAACAACACAATCTTTGTTCTCTCTTCATTTGTTATCTCTTCATCTCTTCTCCTCTCTTCATTCAAAGGTTTGTTCATCTTCATCATCTATTTTTTTGCTTTTTTTTTGTGTAATATCTGTTTAGCAACAAAACACCCTCTCTGTTTCTATCTATTTCCCTTTCACAAATATTTTTCGAATTCCCTTTCAGAAAGGGTGTTTTGTTTTTAAATTCAGATCTGAAAGGGTTTTTTATGTTGTTGTTTTTCCCTCTCTGTTTTTTCGTTTTCTATTTCCCTCTCTGTTTTTATGTAGAATTTTATTAGTATTTCTTGCAAGTATGTTGTTATGCTTTGCTTAAGACTTGTTTTATTTCAAATTATGAATACATTATGAATTTTGAATAATGTTTAAGGTGTTTTAGTATTTCTTTTTCAACATTACAGTATTTTAGTATTAAATATATCAGTATTCGCGTCATCGAAATAGCGCCCGATACATGACCGTATCCAGTGCCGCGTCAATTTTTAGGGTCGTCATGCCACGTCGTTTTGACTATATATATATATATATATATCATTGTAAAGATATTTTCTACCTTGAATCCCTGAAAATATATCTTTTTTTTTTGTTTGCCATTTTTGTTTTGTTTTAGTCTATGTAGAAATTGATTGTTGTAATACATAGATTATTTAATTTTAGTCCCTCAAAATAAATACTAAATTGAATATGACATTGGCCAATCTCAATATTCTCAAATTTTTTTAAGTGCTTAAACAAAATACTAAATATCAAAAGCAAAATTTTTGCAAGGACTAAATTTAATATAAAAATTAGTTGTTGTGCCCATAATTATAAGAACTTTTACAAACCATTTTTTGTTTTTAAATATAAAATTCTCTACAAATTTTATATTCATCAATGATTTCTATACAAAAATTCTCCTATTTAGGACCCGTTTGGTATAACTTTTTAAAAATGGTTTTTATTGTGTTTTATATTACTGTTATAACTTTGTTAACAAATATATTTTTTAAAGAAACTTCAAATGAAAAATTGGTTTATACAACTTTTTTAGGAACTTACCATAACAAGTCAATTCAAGTATTTCATCTTTTGATATGACTTTTTTAGACAATAAAATTTCAAATAAAAACATAAAATGAGAAGCTATTTTGAATAGTTTCTCATAAAAACCATTTTTGAGACGAGTCTTTTTGAACAAATATATAATTTTTATTATGTTAAATCACTAACCATAAATATTTAAATTACTGAATGTCAAATTTAATCTTTTAATTTATATCAAATATGATTAAAATAACTACTACTTTTTAGTAAGTTTTCATAAAAATCATTTTTAGAAATACAAATTAAATATCCATTTTTTAAGTTTAACACACGGGCCCTTAATTTACTTTGAAAAACATAAACTTATATTATCTCTTGTGATATTAAGGGTGTGTTTGATTTAAGAGTGTGTTTGATTTCCGAAAGACTTCCAGGCAATTTTTGTTGTACTCTTTTGATTTAGAAACTTAACATGAAAATGTACGAAACACAGACGGAGGAGCTGGCACGAATTCTTGTCACTCATCAAACCATACAAAATTATCCTTTTTGTTTTTCACTTGGTTTGGTGTGATGGTGTTGATTTGAGACCTTAAAATATGTTCATCTTAAGATCTCTTGATTCGAGCACGATTTAATTTCAGTGAACTAATTTGACATTTTCAAAAAAAAAAAAAATCATAAAAAAGTATTATTTCGCATGCCCCTCTAGTATAGTTCTATCTTATCATGTACATTTGTTTTACGAATCAAACACACTTTAATAATTATAAATATAAATACGTAAAACTAACAACATATACTTCAAACAAAAAATTTACACGTAATAAAGTGATAACTACAAAAAAAAAACCTATTTTTAGCTAAAATGCGAAAGAGGAGTCTATTCACCTTCTTCGTTAATTCTCAGTCTCAGTTCTCACCTCCCTTCCAACAATGGCTCCAAGAGGACGTCCAAAGGTTCGTTCATTTTCACATTCATCTTCATATTTCATTCCACCATTTTTATTTTCTTCATTTCTCATTTCACAGAAAGGTGAGAGACGAATGGACGCAGCTCTCGACGCTATGATTCCGTATGGTTTTCCTAACAAACTCGTTCGTCAAACCGTTGATCAATTGCTCAAAGTAATGTTTCGTAATTTCTTTTTCCTCATTATTATTACCTTCTAATTTCTTTTCGTTTTTGTTAATTAATGCTTAATTTGTGTTTTAGGTTTATGACGGTAGTTGGTTTTTCATTGAAGAATCTGCTTATACTCTTCTCATTGATACTCTTCTTGAAAAACAACAACAAAATCAGAATCAGGTAACTTTCTCTCTTCATTTTGCTTATTCCCCAAGCAAAGCATAATAAACAATTATTATATTTTTTAATCATGTTTACTTTTTTAATGTTTCAATTTTTAATATAATTTGTGGTGGAAAAATTAAGCATTTCTAATATTAGTTATTTTGATTGACAAATGTTAGTAGTTAGGGTTTGAAACTTTGAATGTTAAGTCATTGACTTGTAGACAAAATCCAATAAGACCGATGGGAGAAATTTATGGTCTGTTTGGTTCAGCAGGGAGAAGAAGGGAGAGATTTTAAAAGCTTTTTTGTTTATTTCGATGAGGGGAGGAGAGAGGGATCTTAATGAAGCGAGAGTGTAAAAATAAAATTTTCAGCTTTGTAGGGATTAGGAGGGATTTTACTGCACTCTCCTCCAAATAATTGAACCAAACAACTCAAATTTAAGATAATTCTTCCCCTCCATTTCTCTCCAACCAAATACACCCTTAATTACTAGTTAATGAAATTAAGAAAAGTAAGAATCTCCTTTAATAGAACAGTTAATTAAGAACAAAAATTAATATTGGTCTGATTTGATTTGGAAGCAGCTCATGATATGTGATACAATGAGAAAGATATTTATGGTTTTATAACAGAATATTTGTAACTATGTATGAGATGGCGTCACATAGAGTCAATAACGGGGACTTATACCTCATGTATAATGGTGTGATTATATACAAATAAGTGATATCTAATGACCCTTTTCAAGTTACAGATGTCTTGTAACTTAACTATAAATTTCTCTTCAAATTGACCTTTTGATGGTGGTGTTATTATTTGGTTGTTGTTGGTTATTTAACTACATGTAGTAGGTGAAACAATGATCCCAATTTGCTAATTTGCAATCCTCTTTTGTCTGTTGTTACACTTTGAATTGTATCTCCCAGTTTTATGTCCTGCTCAGCTCAAGTTATGATTCATGCTCTCTCACAAAATCAGTATTTTGTTTATGTTATGGGATGCAATGAGCTAGTTCCAATGTCCTACATTGTTTCAGGCTTAGGTCTGGTTATGAATCGCATTTTTCCAAATTCAGTATTTGTTTCAATTTATGTTGAAGTCATGAGCAGCAATGAGCCGCTATGTATCCAAAAGCATATTACTACTTAGAATCTATAGTACATGCTGATTGCAAAGCCCATTTTCATCTAGTGTGCAGTTGTATATCTTGAATTCCTTCATGGTTTCTTCTTTTTAATCTCAATGTTAACTTCAAATTATACTCATTCATTTTTTAAGAAAGATTATTAGCTCCAACCTCCTAGTATTGTTAATCAACATGTTATAATTTTGAGATATTCATATACTATTTTAACAATGCTAATGAAATTTGCTCAAAGTACTCCAATGAAATTTCTTTATCTTTTTGAAAGTTTTCCTCTTTAAAATCCCCTACTAGCTCCTTAATCTAATGGCCTGTATATCGTAAAGAATTTTGATTAATAATGTCCTGTTTTGTCTGTGTATCGTATAGAATTTTGATTAATAATGTCCTTTCTGTCTGTATATCGTATAGAATTTTGACTAATAATGGTCTGTGCTCTTGTATTGCTATGTGTGAAGGATTGTTTGATAGAGGGTAATCCAGGAAATGGTCCCAATGAGGCATCGGCTTCTGGTTGCTCAAACAGAACCCTTCTCCTACCTTGCTCTTCTAACATGGACGTGTCCGATGATGCACCATTACCTAGTCAGGCTGTTGGCACTATATCAGCAGCCAGTGAAACTGGTCATCAACTTCCTATGACTGTGGACACTACATCAGCTACAAGCAAAGCTGTTATTGAGCTTCCCATCAAACCCGTCAACAATTCAGCCGCCACCAGTCAACCAAGTAATCAACTTTCCATTATGGCTGCAGACACTGAAACAGCTGCGAGCAAAACTGTTAATGAACTTCCCATCAAGCCTGTTGACACTTCATCCGCCACCAGCCAACCTAGTAATCCACCTTCCATTAAGGCTGTAGGCACTGTATCTGCAACCAATGAAATTAACAACCAAGTTCCCATCAAGGCTATTATAGAATCAGCAGACAATGGATATGGTAATTAACTTCTTATCCTTGTTAATTAATTTTATTTAATTTTGAAGCATAACTTGAGCATCTTGTATACTACTGTCATCCCTCTTGCAGAAATTCCTCAGACAAAGTCCTCACAACCTATTGGGAAGCTTTGTCACAAGAAGCGTAGACCTTGCCATGGTTGGATTTCTGATGATGATGAGGAGGAGGGGGAGTTAATAGAACTACCTGCATTGTATAAGCTAGTGAATGGGGTGCCCATGAAAAAAAAGCTAGTGGATGGGGTCAAGTAGTGTTAACAGAGCAGGATATTACATGTAAGTAGTCTAAGAGTTGTATCAGACTAGCTCCAAGGTTTCAGAATGATAGGTGCTAGAGTGCTACATGCTCCACTGTGTCTATAATCCATGGCTTTCTATTACTACTATTCATCAGACCATCGTATGGTTAAACAACAATACTTGTTTGGGCGAGTTAAGTTTTACTATATAAACCTTTTTGGTTTCTTAATCATAAATCTTATTTAGTTAAGTTTTTGGTGGATACATGATTATTAGAGTTATATTATGATGACTATTGTTTTTTTGTGACGAAAAATCTTGTGCTTCCATAATAAGGATTACATGAATGATGCAATTACATTTTCCCATTTAAGAGGGCTCAATCCTTTTTACCTTCTTCTGTCCATTTAATGGTACGTTTGGATCCGCGGTGCAGCAAGCCATTATCGTGTTTCAAGGAACTTTTCCTTGAAGCCATTATCCATTTAATGGTACTTTTTATAGCTTTTGCTGAACGCACGCACTATGGCAGTGGGCATGCAAACACACATTGAGTCTTACAATTTACCAGAATCCTAAGAAATCTTTGAACGAATATGCCAATAGAACTATGGGTAAAACCTTCATAAAGTTTCTTCAATATTTGTGGAATTGTCTTCCTTTGAATAAAAAAATATTGATATCGCACACGTATTATTTTTTATTCAGATTATTTTGTTTTTGTTTAAATAATTGAGCCATTGAAGTATCTAAAATGGCATTTTTGTTAAACCGTAGCATCACAAATACCTGAAAGTATTATATTTATGTTTAGGATATATAACGTAAACATTTATTTAAGTCTATGCTAGAAGTTTTTCTTTATTGAGAGATAGAGGAAGTCTACTAGTTATGAAAATAATTTGTAACATGTCCTCTCAGGCGTCTCTTTTTGTTTGAAAGACATAGAACTCCGACAAAGGCCAATTTAAGGCGTAGAGATTGCACTTCTTTGGTAGTATTTGGTATCTCGTTCATCGTTGATTGGGCATCTTAACAGTTGTTGCTTTGGATATTAGGTGTCACGCGCAATAGTTTTTTGACACGCATGCATTCAAAAAGAACATTCGCACTTGCTTTCAAGTTGTTTGGTTGGCCTGTCTTTGGGTTATTTGAAAAGAACACAACTCAAGAAATTTTAACAACAACATATCGACTCGTGATCCACTTCTTGATAGTATTTAGATTCATTCATGGTGGTGGATGAAGGTAAATTACCCGAGTTTTTCCTTTAATTTTCATTTTTGATGGTATTCGCTATCTCTATGCATGGGCGTTTCTCTTTGTAGTTGTGACTCTTATTTCTTTGATGAGTCTTTTTTGTTTGATGTTTTAACTCTTTGTATTGTTCCTTTTTAGGCACATGTTATGCTTAATTGAGACAGGTTGTTTTATATATGGGTAATGATGAATGGTACGGATATATAACAACGGAATTCGACGAATGCCGTTTATTGCGTTCTTTTAATGTCATCCAACCATGAATTGTGTAAATGGAGTATTTTCAATCCTCCACGTGGTAACTTCCAAACTTTTCATTACCCACCACCCCATGATTTGTGTTCCATCCAACAAACTAAACCAGTTTTTCTTCTTTTAAATTTGAGGTGTTATGCATTCGTTAATTTTCGTAAGCAAATTTATCCGTACCATATAGCATTACTCTTTATATATTGTTTTTGGCTTCTTCAAAAAGAAAATTATAACACATCCATAAGTAAGTTATCCATCACTACTAAATTTTCTTTTTGCTATCCATGATATAAAAACACTATATAACTACCCTCTCTCCATTTGTTTATAGAAGTAGCTTATAGTATATTTCTACTTTCTGAAAACAATATACTCTCTCCGTTTCTTTTTAAGTGTCTTCTTAGGGTAAATTTTGTGTTCCTATTTAACTGTCTTTTTGGTATGTTAAAGGTACGATTTGTCAATTATACCCTTTGTCAATTACTTTTATCTTTTTCAATAAAACTAATTAATGTTATTTATTTGGAAAACTAAAGTTTATTTTTTTTAAACAAAGTTTGTTTCTTGTTATCTTCAAATTTAAACAAGATTTTGTTCCAAACAATGGTTACAGGAAGAGTTAAAATTCTATAAATAAGATGAGTAACAATTGTTAAAAATTTCAAGCAGCAGATATTGGCTTGGGACCTGCGAGTGTGCTCCTCCTCAAGATCTCAAGTTCGATTCTCTCGGGTGCCAATTTGGGTGGGTTAATTTAGCTTCTTCAAAAAAAAAAAAAATCAAGTACCATTGGTTAAAGTCATAGTTGAAGCTTAACTTTAATAAAAGGAGTTGGAAGAAAGTTATTTTTTTCTTAACTTTTGATTAATGTGAAGTTGGAATAATTTTTATATTGACTTAAAATAATTAAAAAGATGTGCACAATATTTAGAAAATTGACAATTATTTGTTATGAGAGAGCACACTAAAAAATAGGAATTTGTTGGAGAAAAAGATGATTACTAACGATTGTTTGTTACGAGAGAAATATAACATATTAAATATATCAGAAAATAAAGTGTGTGCAAAAAAATAAGAATTTATTAGTGGATTAAAATGAAGGTATAATTGGAAGAAATTGTGTAAAAGTACACATCTCTATTTAGGTGTTAATTTTTTAAAAAGACACTTAAAAAGAAACAGAAGGAGCACATAAGTATTTGGTTGAGTTGTTGAGTTGTTTAATAAAACAAATTGATTGGGGAAACAAACAACAACAAAAAATATAGTTATGTGTCAAAAAGGTGTAGTCCTTTTTTTTCATTTTTAAAACTTAAAAGATATTCTCTTTTTCTAATAAAAATACTCAAAATTATATCAAATGTCAAAATATATAATTCAAAGACTCAAAAGACACAATTTTATAATAAGAAATTTTTTCATATTTACTGATGAGTCTTAATTTCAGAGAAAGGTATTCAAATCTCTTAAGCATATTGTATTAGTTTAAATTTCAATTTTAATACTACTTAAGTAATTTGTCAATCATTGGCCAATTTTATTTACTTTTGATTGAATTTTAATTATCAATACCTCTTTTCATTCCGAATTTGAGGGTTATAGGTATTTATTTTAAAAATTAGACTTTCGACCCGTGCGACGCACGGGTCCTATCGATTGTTATAATGATCAATAAGTTATATTTGACATGTGTCATGTATGTGTCTATCGAAAAACACAAATGTGATTATTAGATGATTGTTTCTATCATGTGCAAATTTGCAGATATTGAGAAGTTTAAAATAATAAATTTGTATTTTCTTTAAACAAAATAATAAGTTTGTATTGAAACGTACATTTTATATTAAATATATAATTTTTTAATTAAAAATATATTTTTCAATTTTTTTTTACTTTTAATTGTTTTAACATGTGCAATGTTGCACATGTTAGACAAATCCTTATTAGATATACAATATGGCGATAAAATGTGTCTTAATATGTCCTTCAACGACGTATGAATCGAACCAAATTTGTAACGTATTTGAAAACATCACTATTATTTCTCAAGTAATGATTGACTAATGTAATTTTGATGAGATTA
>Ga0228710_1012767_pt1 | contig 10283 bp, 4 predicted proteins | sample MedpolnodulmetaG_FD_177995 | JGI IMG/M metagenome (GOLD analysis project Ga0228710, IMG submission 177995) | Root nodule microbial communities from Medicago polymorpha collected in Santa Monica, California, United States - pink nodules | ecosystem: Host-associated > Plants > Roots > Nodule... | reverse complement strand
TTTTTAAGAAAAAAAAATCATTTTTTTAAAAAAAAAAAATCACTTTTAAGAGTTTTGCATCCGTTTGTTACAGCTTTTTAAAAAAAAAATCAGAATCTAAATTTTTTTTAAAAACAGCTTCAAATAAGAAGCTGTTAGGGCCCGTTTGTTATGGATTTAAATAAAAGTGATTTTCACATAAAATAATTTAGAGATTATATTTTAGAGATTTTATGAAAAATCAGAATCTATTTTGTGTTTGTTTACCGTAATAAAAATCACTTTTTTTAAACAAATAATTTAGTTTGTTTCGATACAACTATATAAAAGGGATTTTTTTTGTTACAAAATTAGTTCAATTTTTTTAAACCATATTTTCTCTCTCCTCTAAAAAAAATCTATTTTTAGAGAAGTTGCTCTTAACAACTTCTCATTTGAAGCTGTTTTTAGATTTTTTTAGAGGAGAGAGAAAATATTGTTTAAAAGATTGAACTAATTTTGTAACAAAAAATTCCTTTTATATAGTTGTATCCAAACAAACTAAATTATTTGTTTAAAAAAAGTGATTTTTATCACAGTAAACAAACGCAAAATAGATTCTGACTTTTCATAAAATCCCTAAAATATAATCTCTAAATTATTTTATGTCAAAATCACTTTTATTTTAATCCGTAACAAACGGGCGCTTTATTTGAATTCATGTTGATAATTTTATGTAATATCTTGTGTCAATATTTTGAACGTAACAAATGGGTAGATAATATGTTTTTTTTACAACGTACATATATATTTTAATTAACATACATGTTTTCATACATAAAAAAGTGATTTTTTTGGACAATCACGTTATATTTGAAAATATTTTTGGCTAAAGTGCACTTTTCACCCCTTAAGTTTTAAAAAGATACGATTTTTGCCACCTATGAAAAAAATGACAAAAGTGACTCCATGTTTAGGGAAATATGCTCTTTTGACCCCTAACATAAGGAAAATATGATCTTTTGACCCCTTATCTTTTCAAAAAGTTGCAATTGTGGCCCCTTTTTGGGACATGTGGCGTATTCTCAGCAATTTTGGGACGAAAGAGGCCAAAATTGTAATTCTTTTTAATAGAGGGTCAAAATCACAACTTTTTGAAACTTCGGGGTCGAAAAGTGCAGTTTAGCCAATATTTTTTTGTGTCCTTTATGGTAATTTTATAATAAAAAATCACTTTTAAATAGTTCTATTCGAACAAACTCAAAATCAATTTTGTTTTTTTAAAAAAAATTTGATTTTTGATATGGTAAACAAACATAAAATAAATTCTGATTTTTCAAAGAATCTATAAAAAAATAATCTCTAAATTGTTTTATGTCAAAATCACTTTTATTTTAATCCGAAACAAACGGACTCTTTTATTTTTCATAATATCTCTATAAAATAATCTCTAAATGATTTTATGATAAGATCACTTTTATTTTAATCCGTCCCATAGTTATTGAAAATTAGAACATGTAAATAAAATTATAGACTTAGAAGTAAGATATAATTAATTTTCAACTTATCTTTAACAGTTACATACATATACATTGATAATCAGTGCAAATTCCCATCAAAGGATTAGGACACAAAACATTGCAATCATCGCCGTGCATGCAATACTTAGGTGAAGCTGTAATGCATAAAAAGAAGTAATCAATATTAACAAACTTAGGTAAAAATGTATGTATAAGGTGAAGAATTTTTTTGAAAAGGATGAGAGAAAGGTCATACCTGAGCTACCGTGCGTTACACCAAAAAATATGGAAATCAAGCTCATCAGAAAATAAACAAACTTGAGAAACTTAGTCATATTTTTTCTTCTTTTGATGTAAAAAAGATAAATTTGTGTATCAATTTATTTATAATGAATTTTTTCAGAACTAATGGAGATGCGAAAAATGATTTTGTCTTTTAATTTACATACATGAGTCATGTTTACCCCTTTAAATCACTCAATAAATGCTCTCAAAGGCATAATCTCTTGGCGTGCGGGATTAGGTAGTTCTTCCTTTTGGTTTTGTCCTTGGAGCTCTCTTGGTTGGTTGCATAGGGTTTTTTCCTCCTTACATAGACATCCACGACTTGAACTTGACAGTTAAAGATGTGCTCCCCACCAATGGTCCTTACACTCAAATTTTGTACTCTCACCTCCCTCCTTTGGTAGCCGGTTTCATCAATAACATTCACATCAAGTTTAACCCCTCCGTAGAAGATGCTTTCATTTGGACTCCTAACAAAAATGGTACCTACACTACCAAGAGTGGCTACACTTGGTTGCTGCCCCACACAGACATGGTATCTCATTTTAATTTTTATTCCTCTTGGTCTTGGATTTGGAAATTAAAGCTGCCGGAAAAATTCAAGTTTCTTTTTTGGTTAGCCTGCCACGACTCTGTCCCTACTTTTTTTTTTGTTCAACCATAGAAATATTGCACCTTCATCTACTTGCTCACATTGTGGTCTTGATGACGAGATTTTCCTCCATTGTGTTCGTGATTGTAACTTCTCTCGAATCATTTGGCAACATGTTGGCTTCCATCATGTAACTTCCATGATGCAAATTTCTACTCTAATATGGATGCAAATTTAATCCGGATTGAATCCGGATTTTCTTCATTTCAACATTAGCTTCTCATATTGCTCATATGTGATAGCTGGTACACTAACTTTATGATCATCAGATGCTGGATAGTTTTCGACATATGATTAGCATCCTCCTTTGCAATATGATTAGCAGATGCTGAGTTATAATTCTTCTGAAGATGTGGTGGAACTCCATGTTTCGTCCAACATGTTTCAACAATGTGATTGTTCCTACCATAAAAAGTGCATACACAAACACCATTCTTGGAATTTGATCCTTGAGAGTATGATTTTATAGAGTTATTGCTTTTGAACTTTCTTGAATCAGCATAGTTGATTAAAACTGAATCTTCACTAGCATGAGCAAAATTTCCTTGCCTTTCATGTTGTAAAACCATAGAAAATATTTTGTTCATAGGTGGGAGAGGATCCATTAACAAAATCTAAGACTTTACCATAGAAAAGTTCACATTCAAACCAGTAAGAAACCTGATTGCATAAAGAAAAGCGTGATTGTGTCTAGCATTTCTCATAAAATCACAAGAACAACGTACCCTACAAGTGTAGTTAGGTACATGCATGTAAATCTCGAGTTCCTCCCACAAAATCTTCAACTCAGAGTAGAAAGAAGTAACAGACTTAGAATCTTGTTGCGAAGAGTAAATTTCTTGCATTAATTTATAAATTTGTACCAAATCACTTTGTGCAAAACTCTCTTCAAATCACTCCAAACATCACATGCATTTTCCATGAAAACAATTGATTGTGCAATTGAAGGAGAGACTGAATTCACAATCCAAGAATGAACTAACATAATGCCGCGATTCCACGCACAAAAGGTAGGATCAAAGGTGTCAATAACCGGAGGAATTGTTTAATCAACAAATCCAAACTTCATTTTTCCCCCTAAGGCTCTACACATAGAACAAGTCCAAGAATGATAATTGGAGCCATCAAGAACCGGAGAAACAATTACAGATGAAGGACCGTCACTGGGATGATCAAAGTAGGGACTGGATCGATCAAGGAGAACCTTGTTCCAGAGGTTGAAGGAGCATTGTTGGTACGAGGCGCCAGAGATGAAAGCTTACGGAAGAAGCACTTTCAGATCGAAAGGCTCATGATACCATATTGTTATTTTCGTGTTTTAAAAATAAGAAACTACTACCGAAGAAATTACCGGGTTGAGTCACGACCAGGTCTCTCTCTTTAAAACGTTTCACGGCACTACCCAAGTTTGTGCAAGGTAGACTAACAACCGTGTCGCCTCCAGGATAAAACAGCTCATATCATTGTTCAATTATGTATTGCACAGTATGTAATTGTTCGAGAATATACACCTCAAAATATGGCTTAATCGTTCGATTAAAACCACTCAATATGGTACGTGGCCACTCTTATCGAAACCGAAGGGACAAAAAGGAGTAAAAGCAGAAGAAGGACTCGTCAACACAAGTCGAAGGTGGGAGAAGAGAGGAAAAGCACATGAATCATCAGTTGTGAATTTCGGTGTAAAGAATGAGTGGGGGGAGCTCTCCTTTTATAGGCCGGTCGGACGGACGGCGGCGTCGCACGTGATATATATGTTTTTCTAAGCGCTCACCCGTTCGCAAAAGTGGGTACCCCAAGGACACACCCTTGGAGGTCATCCCACCCTTATATAAACACTTGCTAGTTGGTGTGGCTCACCAATGTGGGACATTTTTAAGCCACACACTAGTTCTTACATAGTGTTTTCTATCCAACTTTTCACTTGTATTAACTAGTGTTCCAACACATATTGAGTAAACAGAAACGTGATAGAAAATCAAAGAAAGCATGAGACAGAATGAGAGAATTTCACATTCACTTGTAACTGAAGCTATTACATGTATATATAGTTTGTTAGTGAAGGATCATGATATGCTATTGTAATCTCTACTTCAGTCTATCATAACAAACTTCTTCTACAATTCAGCTAAGTTAGTTACTACTAATAACTAACTCTAAATCTGCCTAAGCTTCAATTACTTGTAGCACAAGTAACTAAGGAACATGGTGCTCATCTTCTTCATTGTTGCGTAAACTACCTTATATTTCTTTTGTATTATGTTTCAACAAATAATAATATCTTTGAGGGTTTTCGTGTATGTACCCACTCACCTCTTTGTACTTTTTACCATTTTAAAAATATTTATTAGGATGCTGCACATTGATATTATTTTGTAGAGGGTACCAACAAATTGTATTTCTAATTTTTGTTTAAAAAACACGGGTTCATTATTTTTATTTTTTTTACAGAAGTAAAGTTACTACATTTCATTTAAAGTAATAGTAGACAATAAGATGGGATTCCAATAAAAATGCAGAAACTAACATAGTATGGAGTAGGTGTCTACAATCATAAATAATTGCGCTATTGAGCCATCTAAAGATGAGAAATGGTTGAGAAAACTATTTATGTCAGATTGTTTATTGAGCCATCTAAAGAGACAAACATGACACATGAATATATGTAACAGACCAAATAATTTCTTGCTATCCATAAGATCTAAATAAAAGACAATATAAATAAACTGATAAATGATTTTTTCTATATCTTTTTTACATTAAAAAGAGAAGAAAAAAAATATGACTCAGTTTCTTAAGTTTGTTTATGGTATGATCATTTTGATTTTTCTATTTTTTGTTGTAAGGGACGTAAGCGCTGGTATGCCATTTCTCTCATCGTTTTCAAATTTTTGCTTTCTCTTGTACAAACCTTTTCATCCCCCTTTGCTAATATTGATTACTTCTTGTTATACATTTCAGCACCACCTGTGTACTGTATTGACGATGAAGATTGTTATGATTTGTGTACTCCTCCTTTGATAGAGATTTGTACTAATTATCAATGTATATGTCTGAAACGGTTCTAATTAAGTTGAAAATTAATTATATCTTACTTTTAAGCCGAAGTTTATTTACACATCATAATATAAGCCCATTTTAACCTAAGGAATAGTCACCCTTGCATGACGATGGTGGTGCTAACTACTAACCCCACTAAAAAAATGGTTATTTTATACGATCATCTTCAAATTTCGTTGGCTCTAAATTAGTCGGAGATCTAAAGCAACAATATTGTGTGAAATTTCCCAGAGAGATCAAAAGAATTTAATATGAACTCAAAGACTGTGATGGATTTTGAAAATCTCGACGGTCGTGAAGTGAACGAAGGGAACAAAGATAAATCACTTTACATATAACCAAACATGAACTCAATCTCTTTTAAGAAGCATGAATGAATTAAACATGATGTTTTTATCATTGATGCAGTAAACATGTAAATTTCTCATCAATCAAACAAAAAACATAGACAAATCATTCTCACTACATTAAAATAAATACGCTAGAAAATATCTGTTATTGAATAAAATACAAATGATGCAATAACCAAATCATAATTTGCTAAGATTCAAACATACAAAATATGATACAATGAAAGTAAAAGCTGCAGATAGGTGTTCCATTGCTTCCCTTCAACTCAGCCAGCGGGTGAGTTGCAGTCTCGCAGCAGCAACGATCTACACGACAAACTGGTAAATTTGCAGCAAGGCAACAGCTTGAGTAGGAAAAGTGTTGCATAAAGTCTAATGTTGACCGATGTTTGAAAATCGTTTAAAATTTCGACAACGAATGATCATCATCGCTATTAAGTAGAAGTTTAAGATCTTCCATGTCCTTATGGTTGAGACAGGGACCTTATCACCGTTGATTCGACAAAAACAAGATAAAACAAATATAAGTTGAATTTTAAGACACTAACATTTGTTTTTCTTCTTTTTTGCCGATCTAGTTGTGATTGAGTCACTCTCGGTTCTGAGGACAAGTAATATTATGAATTGTTACTTACAAGGAACCGACATCGGTTGTTCCTCAAACTATTTTAAAGCAACGATCCACCATAGACCATTCAAGACATTTCTCCACCCTATACAAGTCTCCTTGCAACAATGCTATGACTACCATTTATTTCCTCCTATTCTATTCCTAATTTTTATTTCTCTATCCTTTCCATTGACCTTAAGTCTCTTGTACACAATAAAAATTGACCAATACACACTAGAGTGCAAGAAGTTGAATACATGCACCATAACTAAGTTGAAAGTTGAAGTTGCAGAGGTAGGAGATATCAACCTCATATTATAGACATAACAGTATGCAAACCAAAAAATTGGTGTGAACAATAAACCACCTATTAATCCACTTGGTGTCAAAAGATATATTGTCATGGTTGATAACAAAAGTGAAAGTGTATTCAAAATTGACAAGGTAAAAAAATCACCTTCAGAAATAACTGATTTACCAATTTCCTTAGAATTCAAAGAAGTGGTGTTTTTCACATTGTTATTGTCTCCTGCATTACCTTGATAAACTCCACCAGGGGGACTAAGTGCTGATTGATATGTAGCAGTTGCAATAAGAGTAGCAACTATTAGAAAAGCGTTGCGTTGTTCCTCTGATATATCTTTTCTAATGCGTAGTATATAAATTAACATTTTATCCAAAAATCTGACATTTGATCTTAATTTATCTTCAAGTTTAGAGACATCTTTGACTTTTGAGCTTGGTTTTGCTCCAGCACTTAGTAATATACCCTTGATTGCGGCGCTTTCTGCTACGTCTAATGCCGTTGAGTTTTCTGAATTCTTTGCATTCAAATTTATCTTGGTCTTTACCAACAGTCGAAGCGCCTGTGGATAAAATAGTTGTTATCGATCATTTCTTTAACCGATAACTAAATCTTTGCAAGCTAGTAATAGTTTTAAAAGTCTGTAACAACATCTCAGGCCTCAGCCTCAATTTAGAACTAACATATCTGTTATGTCTTTTCTTTCATGTGCTTCCAATAAAGACTGACATATGAACAACATAAATTATAGGACAAATAAAGAGATATAAAGGGGACATGTTAGAAAAATGGATCTTCTTAGGCAAAATGGGTTCAGCCTGATGGGACAATCCATATAGTCCTAGTTTTTTGACGGGGCGAGTTGAGAATTTGAACTGTCAGACATGCCCTCCCCACCTAAACCGCTAAACAAACGAGACATGGTTTCCCTCAACAAAAAAAACGAGACATGGCGGATAGGCTCCTTTCACCATCTTTGTTCAATCATACCATAGTTATTCATCAAAAACAAAAATAAAATATACTAAATAGAAGGTTACCTTTAAGTCATTGTTTAGTGCTGAAATGTGCAAAACCGTGTTTCCTTTCTCATCCTTATAGTTAAGTATTAATTTCTCCAACTCCCTAGCACCTCTCTGGCGATTCGTCTTCAACCAACCAACCAACACATGAAGAGCCTCATACTGATCATTTTTCACAGCAATATGAAGTGCAGTCTCACCACTCACAGTAACATCTTCAATAGAATTTGGACAAACAAATAAAAAGTTGGCTAAAAGGTCAATTTCTCCATTCTGACAAGCAAGATGAAGAGGAGTTAAACCTTCCCTTCCTTTGATTCTAACAATTTCCTTATTCATGTCGACAAATCGAAGCACCATACTCTTTTGATTGTTTTGCATGGCAAGGTGGATTGGACTGAACCCTTGTTGATTTAGCTTCCAAGCAAATGAAGGTTTCAATCTCATAATTTCAGTGGCAAATTGGACATGTCCTATAGATGCAGCTATATGTAGAGGAGTTTCAACAAATGGTATGAAATCTATATATTCTAAAACATATGGATCCTCCTCAATTAGTGTATAGAGAAGGTTTATATCACCTTCTAGAGTTGCAACCTTCACTTTGTAATCAATATCATTCATTGTGTTCATGTTTGAAGTTGTAATAATTATGTAATTATATTAGATTAGGTATGGAGCATATTCATAGCTCTTAAATAAGCATCCACAAGAACATTTCTTGTTTCACACGTCATGTTTTATTTGATTTTTTTAGTAGGAATTGAATTCGGTATCCATGTGTATCAATCATTTTTGCTACGTACTAGTTTATTTCATTTAATTGAAGGTCAAAGGAATATATATGCCTTCCACTTGCGACAACACAAGCTATGAATATATGAGGAAGAAACCTTAATATAAACTAACATCTTTGATTACACTAGGTTTTATTTTTTTAGTTTTTATAGGAGATTGGACTATGTCTTATCTTATCATTTGTGTCACATATGTCATAAATTACTAATATAATAATAATTGACATGGAATTATTTTCATTTGTTTATTCATTTATTTTGAATACTAAGACAGTCCTTTAAAACTATTACAATACCTATCAACGAAAAGACAAATTTGGGTTTTGACATTATCCAAATTGAAATGGTACCATCAATTACTATTAAAACATCAATCAAATTAACTAGCAACATTTGTTTATAAAAAAATAAAAATAAAAATAAAAACAATCAAAATATTTGTTCCTAACCCCAAAGTTAAAAAATAAAATTGGACGATAGAATAACTATCTATTTTTTGAGAACTTTCTATACAGTTTCTGATATGAACATACGTGAAAGATGGAACTTCTAACAAACCACTTGACTGATTCTTTCCTTTTTTAGTTCTAATAACTTTTTATGCGCGTTACTTTCTTCACCCTCAGCACGAGTACAAATATCTTCAAATATACACATTCTCGAAAGAAAAAAGAAAAAAAAATCGGACATTTTGTTACAAATAAATAACACTTAAGTCGAAAATGGTTTTCAAAATCAATCTTCAACACAATAAGATAAGTGAGTCCAAGTGAGATTTGTTGCAAACAATGTTATTAGAGATTTATTTTTACCCCACATTTAAAGCTTCTCATGCGTCCTCCAATTTTCTCATGTTATCCCAGTTCGAATTCTATAATTTGAAACTTCAAAACACGCAACAACTTATAGAGTCCGAACCATACCAATATATAAGTTAGGCTCAAGCTCCTTCCTCACTTAGAATTTGCCCTAAAATCTAAATTTCGTTGCATTGTACCATATTTTAAGTCAAGTTGTTCGAGTCCATCGCATTTGAGACCTTACCCACCACTAAATAAAAGGTTAGTTTATGATTGCTTAAAGATTTGGTGGTTTATTTGATTTTTTTTTTCTTTCTGGGTACTGACATTTTCAAAGAAGAAATCAGTCTGGTCAAAGAAGACATTAGATCGGAGTAGCAATTAAAGTTTCATTCAATTACAACATTAGTTTAACAATATTAGCTACAAAATTCAAACGATGATTCATTCATTTGCAAATGAACACGAAGCACATAACAGATACACAAAAAAAGTCAATTAAGTAATGTGGTGTCATTTGTTGATATTAATGTTTAGAAGATAGTTATGACTGCTTGTAGTTTTAGATATATTTAATTTAACAGCCATCGATCAATTTATTATAAAAAAACTGAACCACGTTAATGGTTCAGTTCAATTTTTAAAACCACTTTAAAAAATAATTGGTTTATTTTTAAAAACAATTTAGTTCAGGTTTAAAACTGGTTCGAAACTACTTCAATATATTTGAACTGTATTGTATATCAAAACAAGTTTTTTTAGTTTTTTTATTGAGAGATTTTTACGTATTATATTTTTACGTATTATATTTTTTTTGTTGCATTTTTTTTTCAGATTTTTATATTAATTTTTAATTAAATAATTTAATATATAAATAATTTAAATGAATAATATAATATTTATAAAAGAGAGGGTGGCAGGTGGT
>Ga0228710_1012764_pt1 | contig 10285 bp, 6 predicted proteins | sample MedpolnodulmetaG_FD_177995 | JGI IMG/M metagenome (GOLD analysis project Ga0228710, IMG submission 177995) | Root nodule microbial communities from Medicago polymorpha collected in Santa Monica, California, United States - pink nodules | ecosystem: Host-associated > Plants > Roots > Nodule... | reverse complement strand
CTATTTTTTTTTAAATCTCTTACTTATAAATGTTAACCCGTCTCGCTATACTTAACCTAATTTTTCCCTCCACACTTTTGCATTTAATGTTTATCTAAAGTAAAATAAAATTATCTTCCTAATTATATGCTGTTTTTTTGGAAAGGAATAACCGTTAACCCATTTCGCTATACTTAACCTAATCTCTTACTTATAAATGATACCTCGTCTTGCTATACTTAACCTATTATGTTACGTTACGGTATCAAGGACAATATCATGGAAAATTATGTTATGGTACACTACCAACGTCTATGCTTCTTAATATTATGAAATACTATATGACAATCATGACATTCATCTAAACTATTTTGCTACCTATTACCGTCAAATATTACCTTTCATATGACCCGTGCGTTAGCACGGGTCGATTGTCTAGTATCTATATCATTTCATTCTTCTTTATTCTACGGTTTCACTTTTATTTGTATGCACTAGGGTGGAATGGGATAAGTCAGGTCGGACTTTGTAAGGCTTAAATCTGGTCTACTTCAAAATTTATAGGTCTGAGTTTAACTTATCACCCGTTATAGGTTCATTTTTAATGTCTGACCTTTTTGAAAGGTTTGATGAAGCCCGAAAGCCTATTTAAAAGTCTATTTTACACTAAGGTCTATCAACACCTATAAGTCTACTACTAAATATGCCAAAACTTATGATGACGTAAATCACATAATTAGGTCCGATACTAAATAACGAAATCTTACGAATATCTAATCACACCAATATACCTGCTACCAAATAACCAAATCATACGAAGGCTTGAGCTTATGAAGAAAAAATTTCAACAATATCAATAATGAAAGATATATTATATATAAAAAGTTTAATAGACCGGTCTGACGTGCTTAATATGTTTTTTTGTAAACCCTAGCCTGACCTATTTAAGTAAATAGGTTTTATAAAAAGCTTGAGTCTGACTTTTTTATTAAACAAGTTAGGCCGAACTGGGTTTTAAATAAGTTAGATCATAGAGCCCTATCGAACGTCTGACATGTTCCCATATTGCGTTTAAATCTTGTGACTATGCAAAACTTTCCTCTCTTATTGTGTTGGCGAAAAGCATTGCGTTTAAATCCTGCTGTACTTTTTTGGCGACAACCAGGAAGAGTCTAGGAAATGACAGGAAAGGGTGCCAAACTGGAAACGAAGAAGAAACTACCAATACTTTTAAGTTTGTATTGGTTTCAAACTCAGCCATTGATTTTTGTGTTTACCATCTGTCGGAACCATGACTTCAACCATAGCTTTAAATTTGGACCACACTACGCTAAACGGACCCTAGGCATATGCCCAGCTTCATTGCTATTAACAAAGTTGATTTTGTATTACTAGTAAAAAGCACAAAGGTAAAGTTGGTTTGGCCAGCCAGCTTGACTTTTACCAGACTTAAGTCAACACATAACCGTCAACATTGTACATGTTATGTACTTTAGTCATCAGTTAGTGTCTCTACCAGGTAAAAAGGATCCAGGAATATTAATCAAAACGAGTTGGAAAATAGGTCCTTAGGCATTAAGTTAGGCAATAGGCATTGTTTTCCTTTTTGTAACAAAATTTGATCTAACGCGTTTAACAATTAATGTTTGGCAGAGTAACTCTTACTACTCTTCAACCTTACAAATCACGTTCTTCCTCCACTCCTTCATGCTTTATTCCTTCTGAGTTCTGTCCTTCAAGCGCCATCTTTGATTGTTTACCTTCAATGATTTTGTCTCTATCTTTCTTTTGAATGTTAACCATTGTCCTTGGGGCATTGGATAAGGGGATAAAAATAGAAATATAGTATTGAAAAATGATGAAAAATGATAAATTTAACTTTTTAAAAGTCAAAATGTTGTTGTAACCGTTGTCCTGAAGGCAATGGTTAGCAAGACCCTTATTTTAACTAGACTTTTTTCTCTACTAATTTTTTCAATTTTAATCATCAAATATTCTAAGTACATAATAGTCAGCACAATCACTAAATAATAGTCACTCCGATTAAGTAATTAAGAGGCTCTGTTTTAATCTTACAAACTAGGCTTAATAAAAACGAAGCGCCAAAAATTCAAAAAGAATTGCTTTTTTGTTTAAATTGCACTCCCTCCGTCTCACAATATTAGTCTTTTAAGGTTTGTGCACGATTATTAAGAAAATTAATAATTGTGTTGATTTCAATGGTAAAATTAGTAACATTTACTAAAATACCCTTATTAATTGTAGTTAGTGGAGTATGTAGGTTGGATGAAAATCAATGAGTAAATAGGCAATTACCCCCCTGAAATTGTAAGTTTCGTCAATTACCCCCCCTGAAATTGCACAACGTTAATCAATTTACCTCTTCCATCAAATTTTTTTGTTATTGAACATGGCGTTTTGCAAATATCCCCCTGAAGTTTTGCACTTATGTGCAAAATGTCCCTCAAACTTGAAAATTTATATTTTTTTGTTGTGTAATGAGAACTATTGTTTGTCAAAACTTTATTTACCTACTCATTGAATTCTTAATTATCTGTGGATATTATTTAAGACGAAAAACTAACACCACAAAGGTAAAAATTATACAAGTGCATTGATTTCCTTTTTCTAACATTGAACAAATATCAGTAATGATTCAAGCAAAGCAAATGAGACATGATGATGAATTATTAGAGGTTGAGGATATGTTTTATGTTGGTGTAGCAGTAACTAATTAAATGAATTTTTTAGATGATTATAAATATGATAAGGTGAATGAGATTATGAGTATGGTTGGAGGGATTGCCCATTTTTACTGATGTGTTTGGTCTCTTAACATTGGATTCTCTTCTTCCTTACAGTAAGCTAGTAGTCCCACATATATAGCAAGCACAACCTCTCACCATGTAAATAAGCTAGATGATATCATTCATTCACTTCTCCATATTAAATTTAATAAATAAATCATCAAGGAAATCACTATGTTACCTTTCTATCATATTTCCCTCAAATAAATAAATAAAAAAGAATAGCAATAGTTCTCATTACACAAAAAAATAATATAAATTTTCAAGTTCGGGGGACATTTTGCACATAAGTGCAAAACTTCATAGGGGTATTTTGCAAAACGTCATGTTCACTAACAGAAAAATTTGATGGAGGGGGTAAATTGATTAACGTTGTGCAATTTCAGGGGGGTAATTGAAGTTTTGTTAATTTCAGGGGGTAATTGACGAAACTTACAATTTCGGGGGGTAATTGCCTATTTACTTGAAAATCAATAAATAAGGATATAATAGTGGAAAAAATAATAAATACTGCATTGATATTGTAAAGTGACAATTATTTTGAGAAAAAGAAAAAATGCTAAAGAGACAATAATTGTGAGACGAAGGGAGTAAATAACATACTAGAAAACTTGTAAATAACATCATTAACATAAAAAAGAAACATGATGTAATCAATAACATCAAAATACAACTTCAAACTAATATCAATCTTTTAACTACTTAAAAAGAGTCCCTCTTCCAACACCTCGATGTATGAATTAATGTATCACTCTTTTGAAGGTGTACATGGACCTCAAAAAAAAAAATTATATCTCAATAGTATGTTAAATGTTAGGTGGGTGTGTTTTTGGGAGGGTGGTTTGAGGTTCCTCGTGTATACGGTAGTGATTTTCACCTTTGGATGTACGGTGTATCACTTATATACAACACTCTGTATTTATCTTTTAAAAAATTTAAATAGAATATTGTTCTTTAAAAAAAAGTTCATTTTTATTTTATTACGGGTCTCTTTTCATTTACAGAACCGAACCGAGCCTCCAGATTCGTAGGAACGACCCTGATAGCAACCGTACAAACATATGTTGTCGGTTGTCTAATTAGATATTCAAAATCAATTCTCATGTGCAGGACTGAAGTATATAAACTATTATTAATTGATTTCTCATGTGTAGTTTGATTTGTGGGTGAAGGTTAACATGGGAAAGCTGAATCCTTTTCCACCATGGGAAAACTCACGTGTTACAGCCACCTGTCCACACAACCTGTTGCTTTTTATTGTTTGGTTTTTCAATGGCTACAAAAAACTAATATTTAATCATATTAACAATTTTACTAATAACACTTGTTGTTTTCCTGAAATCAAATCTACACCTCCCCAGTTTATAACTATCACCTAGCGTCATCCATCACAATATTTTTCTCAAGTTAAAGTTTAACACATCTCATCTCTGTATTTTTCTCTATTCCAAAGCAATGGAAAAAATGTTTAATACCCATTTTCACCGATACCAGTCTCTGAAGTTTATGCAATATACCACCATTTTTGCTCTCTGTTTTCCGTCAGATCTGGAAGGCTACGTACTTCATTTGCTGTGTCAATTCACCTCCCCATACTTTATTCAAATTTAGTTGATATTATCTTAGAGAGCAATCCCAATGGAATTATTTGTGTTGTTTAAGCTTGAGTGGAGTTTGGTGCAGTTGATAGTTGATGTTATTCTCTGGGTGGATTAAGAACAAATTGTTGCTGCATTACTGTTTTACGTTAACAAAGAAAAGACACAACATCATATTTTAAAAATATTAACAAGTTATAACATAAACAATTATTTGTGTGGGGTATCTTTTATTGTTCCGGGATTAATATCAAAAAGTTGCATATAGGTAACCAGTAGGAGATCTCAATCATTGAATTAAAATACTAATATATCAATGGTCAAAAGATCACCTTTCCCATGGTGGGAAAGGATTCACCCTTCCCATGTTAAAGTCCACCTGATTGTGAGTCAAACAATAATACTACTCAATTTGATGTATTGCAAATATAGTTTGGAACAATTATTTTTTAGATTTAATTGTATTTATGATTTGTGCATCATTGTTGTTGTGTTTTTTTTTCTTCTTCCAATGAGTACAAATCGAATTGGATATCTCCCTATTTACAACATTCACACACTACATTTCAGTTACTCGCTCTAAACCCGATAGTATTATGGCGGAGGCTTGATATAATTTAGGGAAAGAGTGAAAATGAAGTGTTATGCAATTTATTTAGCTGAATTATGTTTTTCTTTTAAGAAGTTAGCTGAATAATGTTGATCATAGCCGACTTCTAATAACATTAACAAATGTCGTTTACATGACCAATAACATGTTTGATTTAGCGGTGATAGACACTTTTCGCGTCCCAAAGAACATATTGTTGTGATTTTAACAATAATTGTAGCTTGGGTCAAACGTGTGGTAATGCAATATTCCACCACGAAAACAAACATACACAAACAAGAGGAGAAGAGGGGCATATCCAAGGAATTATCTCAACAAAAAGTAGTTATGCATCGTGTGGATAAGAATAGTAAACTGAATTTGGTGATCATGCATCATATTGAAGGTCGAAGCTTACTTAAAATCGTCATATTTTCATTTTCTTTTTGGTTTACAAGTCTGGAAGGAAAATGAAATTCAATGGTCGCTATTTATCTTCTTTCACTTGCTCGATCGATTTTCTATCCACTTTTTGTTGGTTGATATCGGGTTTACATTAGGGTGACTTTTAACATGGACGGACCAATATTAAACTTGTCGATGATAGATTAGTCTATTATTTACCATTAGATCAAATAAGACCATTTGACTCTATATTTCTATTATAGTATGTCCAAACTCTATTTTTATTTTATTTTTCATCCATCTTCAAACTTTCATTCATATCCATTAACATACTCTCCACTTCCGGAACCTGCAAAACCGACTCCATTCATGTCCATTCCCTCGTTCTGCCACCAAGAACACGTTATTTTTTTCGCCCTTAAATCTTAATGATACAGCAGGACACTTACATGTCATGGTAATGTGAGTCTGAAACAAATAAAAGTTGAACACGCAGCGTGTCATGCTCAATTTTTTAGTCCTAAAGTAATAATATAAATTTCTAGTTTCAGAAAACAGTTATAAACCATAAGCACCTGAGTTTTATCAAATTCCCCAATTGGCTTTTCAGTATTAGTGACAGTAATCAATAGGCACGAGATTGGGTAACTCAACTGATTTGAGCCAAGTGATAAGGAGTTGGAAGTTCCGGATTAAAACTCCGACGAAGAAGAAAAAATTAATCTAACAACTAACTATTAACATTTGCCATTCAAAAAAAATAATCAATAGGCAGCATTTTTTTTCTTTTCGAAATTCTGAAACTGAGAAGAGATGTAACCTATAAATAGAACAAACTGCCACAGTTTTGATTGGTTTTAGGTGTTAGTTTGTTGTTACTATTAGGGCTATGAGTTATTCAGGTCAGTGCTTGTTGCAACTTACAAAATCACAACGCTGCATGAGCAAATTCATGGGAACGGGTTTTGCATGTTCTACAAAGTGGAATCCGTTACCATAATCTATAGTTTTTGGAATTCAACTGTTTACAAGGCTTTTGCAACTCCATTGACTAAGATAATCAGTGGTCTTGATCTAAATCTAATAATAAAAAATCGAACCAACTTACATCAAGTCAAGTCAAACCAGAAAACCAATAATTTAAAGACTATTGAGGGTTTTCAATTATTGACAGAAACAACTTGTAGACTTGGACTACAGAAATTATAGTTCTAATATAATATAATCACTATGTATTGCTCATATACCGAACAAAACCATAACCAACTAGAAAGCAAGAAAAATGAAAGACACTAAGAATGTACTTCATATTATTGACTATTCCCTATAACTTATTTATGGCTGTTGTCTTACCTGTCTGCCTTAACAAGGAAAAAAAATACTCCGTGTTCCTTTCACCAAAGCAATATGTGAGTGTTAGTCTGAGTTTATTTAAACACAAACTGTTCACAACCAAGAATAATGGAGCAATTTACAACTTGTTAGAAAAATAATAAAGGCGCGCAGGAAAATAATCTATCCTGCAAGTTGTAATGATGCTCTCTCCACAACTTTCTATTATGAAAAAGATATACCAGTCTGGTTACACGTAGGTAACCTCTATAACCGTATTGGAGAAAAGAAGTGCAGTTAAATCTAGGTTCTTTCCACTATCTGACCTTGTACATCCTTTAATCCCCATTGCAGGGTTGGAGAAATTCCAAGGCATCCTTCATGGTGTATGAGTAAAACTTGTCGATCAAAACTGTCTAGCTGAAGCTTGCCATACTATTTCCATATTTTTAATGCTGTGTAACTTGTGTTGGTTTAATTCTCAGAGGAACAAAATCCCTTCGGAAGTCGATCCACCAATGCGGAAGGAAGAGCACCGCTTTGTGAAATTAAATATACAATGAATGCAATGTATGCAACTGTGCAAGAGCAGGCTACAAAACCAAACAATACGCTGTTCACCTCAGAAAGGAAGAAATCTACCAAGAGATACCCATTAATTACTATTATCAGTGCAGCAACCGTCCATGCTACCCTCTACAAAATAAATAAATAATGCATTGTTATAACAATTAAAAATAATTTAAAATTTTAATCAAAAGGAATCGGTTTACTGAATGAATTTGGTATTTGCACATCATTTTCTTTAAACTTGATAAACAGCAAATATTCATGATACAAAGAAGGAACTGTCAGAAAACCAACACTTTCAATGACTTTCAAATACATTAGTATCTATGCTTGTAACAGTCTCAATGAAAAAGTGTTCAATAATACCCATATTTTATATAACTAAGGAATTGCATGCTTCATTTTCAAGGTGATAAACATTTACAACACTACAATGGGGGATAACCGGATCCTTAGGCTGTAAATGGTTTGACTTCGTAAAACGTAGTCTGCAGAAAATGTGTAGCTCAGTACCAAAATGGTTGAGCTAAATAGTAAATACCCTACGAAAGAAACATATCTTTGAGGTAGTTTAAAAGTTTACATCCAATTTTACTGATCAATTCTACCGTAGGTGTACAGATACAGTCATAAGTCAACCATGTAATTCATTAAAAAACTGAACAGACTTACGCAAAGATCAAGAAATTAGAATGTTGATTGAATAGTCATTAGGCATCTTAAGTGACTCGGTATTTTATTATCGGATTCAAAATCAGTACTAGATGAACTAAATGCATCTAAACTTGGGTAGAACAAGACAAGGATAGAAGCATATACAGACAAATATCAAGCTTGACACAGTCTTTTAAACATTACTTCGGTTCTATTTCCATTTTACCCAGAAAACAAGCATAGATTGTAATTGAATATTGAATGTGCATCTTAAAATAACTTGATATTTGATTATCAGATTAAAAATCATTCTGGTAATTAATATGACTTAATAAAACATAGGAAAACTTAAGATCGGAGAAGTCACACGTGTAATTTATTAAAAACTAAACTGGTTTACTTAAAGATCAAGTCATTGGATTGTTGATTGAATAGTCATTAGGCATCTTATTCTTAAGTGACTTTGCATTTGATTATCGGATTCAAAATCAGTATCAGAACTAAATCCATCTAAACTTCAGTAAAATAAGATAAGGATAGAAGCAGATACAAACAAATATCAAGCCTGCACAGTCTTTTAAATATTAATACGGTTCTATTTCCGTTTTACCCAGAAAACAAGCATAGATTGTTGATTGAAGCGTCAATGAGCATCTTAAAAATATTGATATTTGATTTTCAGATTAAAATCATTCTGCTAGTTAATCTATCTGCAGAGACAAAATGAAACATGCGAAAACTTTATTTTCATTTTCTAATTACTTAAGTCATTGAGTTGTAAAAAAATCTAACAAGATCAAAAAATAATAAAAAACTTTAAACCATGACATAAGTTGCTTTAGAGTTCAGAGGTCTAACAATAAACAGTTACTAAAATGAAGAAACATTATGATCAACTCACCTCAAGAACAGGCCCAACCTTAAAGGACCCCATGATACGCTCTTTGGAGACTAATGTGAGGAGGGGAATCAATGCAAAGGGAATTTGTATGGACTGAAGCACATTGAGCCATTCATTCAAAACATCCAATGAGGCTTCTGACCTGTTATAAACAATAGCTACAATTATAGTTGGCACAATTGCACAACTCCGAGTGATCAATGCTCTCAACCATTTCTTTAATCGAAGGTTTAGGAAACCCCCCATTATGAATTGCCCAGCATATGTGCCAGTGATAGTGCTACTTTGCCCAGCCGCCAGTAACCCAATTCCCCATATATAAAGAATAGGGAAGAGTCCTCCTCCATATTTCTCCTCAAGATACTGCCCAGCATTTACTAATCCTATGCTATTTGCCTGCTTTGTACCATAAAAACCCTTAGCAAAAACTGTTGTGACAAACAGATTGATCATGAAGGTGACTGAAAGTGCAACTGTGGACTCAATATTATAGTAATTAAGAGCCTCTTGCACCCGACCTTTCTTATGGGGATCAATCTTCCTTGACTGCACTAAAGCAGAATGTAGAAATACATTGTGAGGCATAATTACACAACCCACAACGCCCACAGCCTGATGAATCGTTTTTGAGCTAAGTCTTGGAATCAAAATACCTACCAGAAGGAACAAACACAGGTTATGCCAGTGGGTTATAGGAAGAGATACCTTTCCAAAAAAAAAAAAAAACAAGGGTCAATTACACAATAAAGACCAAATTTACCCCTCACAAGCTCTTTTCCACTAGGTTGTGCGTCACCAAACATCCAGGCAAACGAAAGAGCCATGGTAGCTATGAGAACTGCAAAAGCAGCTTCCAACTTCCTCACTCCGTAGTTCTCAAGAAATAGAAAGAAAAAGCTGCTCGACAACAGAGAGAATAAAGCACAGTTAGGTGGTTAAACATGAAAGTGGGATCGCTCCAAGCCAATAAACTGAAGACAATAACAATAGAGTCAGAAAATTAAAATCAAGAAAAGAAGCCAGGAAATTTCAAAAATATTGAAGTATACATGTTTCTACTGCTAACTCCATACAGAAATTAAATCCAAACCATTCAATTTCAGAACTTTTGTTGTCGATATCATAAAGGTGTTCACAAGTTCAAAAATATGGTAAGCTAAGGAAACATCATGTTGTAATGCAAAAGCAAAACATAACGTCAAAGCATATGCAACCATACAAGTTCGAGTTTGAATATAGTCAAGAGTAAGGTCAGTTCTGTGATATAATTACCGGCTGAACTTAACTAAAATGTGTTACATGGAAACTAGACTCACTCAAGATACAACAACAACAACCAAGCCTTATCCCACTAAGTGGGGTCGGCTACATGGATCAAATGACGCCATAGTGTTCTATCATAAACCAAATTTGGATCCAACTCATTGACCTCTAAATCCTTTCTAATGGT
>Ga0228710_1012762_pt1 | contig 10288 bp, 4 predicted proteins | sample MedpolnodulmetaG_FD_177995 | JGI IMG/M metagenome (GOLD analysis project Ga0228710, IMG submission 177995) | Root nodule microbial communities from Medicago polymorpha collected in Santa Monica, California, United States - pink nodules | ecosystem: Host-associated > Plants > Roots > Nodule... | reverse complement strand
TTTTTTAAATTTTTTTTTTTTTTTTTTTTTTTTTTTCATTTTCTCTATAATCAACTACCAATAAAAATTGTTTTTACATCTTCTTATAAAACTTATTTCAAAAATAACACAAAAAATTAGGTTACAAACTACTATGTTTTAGTTTTCTTAATAAGTATGATTTTGTTTTTGCTTATAATATGGGGCGGAAGGAGTATTTATTTTCTCTCTTACATGGTCATGCAAATAGTTCCATTAGATGCATTTTATACAATATCCATATTTGTACAATGTAAATCTATAATGTTTAAATAATACTGTTCAATCGATCGTTCATATATATAGTATGACAAAGTATACATAAATTTCATTAGAAATTTTTAATGAAAATTGTGATTAACCATGCTCTTAATCGTAACTTTAAACGCGCATGTGTAAGCTGGTAGGACCTGTGCAGAGCACGGGTGGATGGTCTAGTAGATGAAAAACATGATTCAACCTAGAGAAAGAAACAAGTTTGATTGAAAGTGGACCTTAATGGGCTTCAGTTTGACTAACCTATGGGCCCAACAAAACCGGGTTTCGAAAACCTAAAAACTGGCTAAGTAGATCCAACGGCAGTCCATAGAGACAGATAACCAACCACCAAACCAAGGTCGATACATCCAATCGTTGTTGTTGTTGTCTTGTTTCTCAATCCATCATAATCACTATATATAAACCCAAAACCTCACTTTATTTCTCACTCTCTCTTGCTACCTTATTCATTCTTAACCTACCCTCTTTTTCGTTCTCTTCCAAAAAACCCTTCTCTTCTACCTCGAACATGTCGAACTTCAAGAGCAAGTACCATGGTATAATTCTATTCTCTTCGATACTTTCTATGTTTTTTTTTTTGTTTTGCTTAGATCTATTGTTTTCACCTTTGGATCTTGCTCAATTTTTTCTTTTTAATTTTTATTTGTATGGATCGGTAGTTGTTTGTTTTGGTTTAGTGTTTGTTAATTTCAGATCTAACTTTTTTATGATTTTTAATTTATTTATTTATTGGAAACTGGTTCTTAATTATTCGTTTTATGTTGTCATGTCACATCAGATCCTTAAAGGGTTTTGAGTTTAGCTTTGTTAAATCTAAATCACAGTTTTGATATTTATGTTGAATGTTTTTAAAATTGTAAATCAGAGAATTTTAGACTGAAAATAAAATCAAGTAGATCTATTTAAGGTATAAGTTATTTACTTTATAAATCTTAGATCACTGTTGATGATCTATGTTGTTCATAATTTGATTTTCTCTATGTCTAATCATGTTTAATTTTGTATTTTTATTTATTAATAATCAGATTGTTGTAGTAAGGTTTATACTGATGTTTGTGAGAATTTGCAGATGAGCTTATTGCCAATGCTGCCTACATCGGCACACCCGGCAAGGGTATTCTTGCTGCTGATGAGTCAACCGGAACAATTGGAAAGCGTCTAGCTAGCATCAGTGTTGAGAATGTTGAATCCAACAGGCGTGCTCTTCGTGAACTCCTTTTCACCGCCCCTGGTGTCCTTCAGTATCTTAGTGGAGTGATCCTTTTTGAGGAAACCCTTTACCAAAGCACTGCTGCAGGTACTCACTTCCAACAATCTGAACAATATTTACTGAACTTATTTTTGATCTCATACGTTCACTCCTTGAATTGTTCATAATTACATGTTTTATTATCATGTTAATGGCTTTGTAAATACATTATTACCATGTCTACTGCTTTGTATTGTAAAAGTTTGGATCATGGTATATCATCAATTACTTTCAACATGCCTTTTTATATGTTTTAAAAGTGTGGTTCATGTTATATCATCAACTACTCTGAACATGCATTCTTATCATAACTATTTGTAAAGTTTGGTATATGATCAATCAATTATTGCCTTTAACATGTTTTTATATCATGTCAATTGCTTTGAAAATGCTTTATTATGATAACACGTTGAAGGCAGCTAGTGATCAAGCATTACCAAATTTTTTGTGAGTTTTATTATGATAAGAAGACACATTGAAGGCAATTAGTGATCAATCATGTTACAATGCAATTACTTTGTATCATAAAAATTTTGGTACACAATTGATCACTAATTAGCTTCAATGTGCTATCTTAATGCTTTATTATCATGCTTATTGCTTTGCATCATAATTTTTTTATGTACTACAGGACATTATCATGCTTATTGCTTTGCATCATATATTTTTTATGTACGTTTGTTCAAGTTCTACTACAGGACAGTGCCCTATGTCCTACAATAGTTGCTATAGTGGTTTGTCTACATTTTGTACAGAATAGCATATTACATACCAATAAAAAGTTGTTCATATGCTTGCATATTTTTTTTTTTCATTTTTGGGATGCAAAAAATGTTTTTATCTATATTTGAGTGAGTTGTGTATGTGGTTTCCTTCTCACTGGGCTGTTCTTGATTGCTTCTATGTGTGCTTTGTGAATTAATGTTGACGATATTGCTATAATTTTTTTTTTTGAAGAAAATATTGCTATAGTTCTTAAACACTGACATGAATGTATTTTCTTCAGGCAAGCCTTTTGTTGATGTCTTGAACGAAGCTGGCGTGCTTCCTGGTATCAAGGTTGACAAGGGTACCGTTGAACTTGCCGGAACTGATGGAGAAACCACCACTCAGGGTCTTGATGGACTTGGTGCTCGTTGTGCTAAGTACTATGAAGCTGGTGCACGTTTTGCTAAATGGCGTGCAGTGCTTAAAATCGGCCCCAATGAGCCATCTGAGCACTCTATCCATGAGAATGCCTATGGTTTGGCCCGATATGCAGTCATATGCCAAGAGAATGGACTTGTACCAATTGTTGAGCCTGAGATCCTTGTTGATGGACCTCATGACATTCAAAAGTGTGCTGCTATTACCGAGAAGGTCCTTGCAGCATGCTACAAGGCCTTGAACGACCACCATGTCCTCCTTGAAGGCACTCTCTTGAAGCCTAACATGGTTACCCCTGGATCTGATGCACCAAAGGTTGCACCCGAGGTTGTCGCTGAGCACACCGTTAGAGCTTTGCAGCGAACCGTACCTGCTGCAGTACCTGCTGTGGTTTTCTTGTCTGGTGGACAGAGTGAGGAAGAGGCCAGTGTCAACCTCAATGCCATCAACCAAGTCAAGGGTAAGAAGCCATGGACTCTTTCCTTCTCTTTTGGAAGGGCACTTCAACAGAGTACCCTCAAGGCATGGTCTGGAAAAGAAGAAAATGTGAAGGCTGCTCAAGAAGCTTTGTTGACAAGGGCCAAGGCTAATTCCGAGGCTACTCTTGGAACTTACAAGGGTAACTCTAAACTTGGTGCTGGTGCCTCAGAGAGTCTTCATGTTAAGGACTACAAGTATTGATGAGTCAAAGTTGGTGTCTCTTTTGAAGACTAGAAAGAGGGTTTAATTTCTTGTTATTTTGAGTACTGTTGCTTGACTTGCGAGACAGAATAATTGGTTGGAATTTTATCTTTTTGATTTCTTTTTGTTCCTTTGATAATTTTCAGGTGTATTTGGTCCAACCCGAGCTAAAGGGTTATTATAAAACTCTATTTCTAAGTGAAGTTCTTTTTTTAATTTGAATTTATGTGGCTTCTTTACACCGTAGTCAATCAAAAATCGATTGTTGTTTTAAATAATGTCCTGAAAATTGAGCGTATTTTCTTTAGTATTCCTTGGGGTTTCTTCCGTAGAGGCAAAACCTATTTTTAATATATGCGTATCAAAACAATAAATGTGAATATCTTTCTTAGTCTGATTAAATAGGACTATTGAGTTTCTATGAGCATAGGATTAAATAGGACTGTGTGAGCCTGTGAGCATAGCTTACCCCTGAAAAAAATGTGATGGGTTTCAATTTAATTTGCTATCCGTAGGTTGTATGAGACTATTCAAAATGAGGTTGGTTCTTGGTGTTTTTTTGGTTGCAATTATCTTGCTACGTTCTTTACCGCAGTTGGTGATTTATACTTTATATTTAAATTAATTCAAAATCAAATATAGTTTTAACATAATAAAATCCTGACTAAGCTTTTTGATGGAAAGTTGTCTATGTTAAAAGTTCTATCCGTTTTGCTTTTTCATTTTCTGTTTCTACTTTTGTTTTACTTGAAGGACTTGGTTTGTGTCATCTCTTTTTAATATGATCATGATGGCATAGTGGACGACCCCTCTGTATCCCATTAAAGCCATAAACACAAACCCCATTTTGTTATGATCCAATTGAAATATACTAAATCCTAATCTATCCACTTCAACAAAGAATAAGTGAATGAATATTCATCAATGCAAAACAGCAACACAAACAACGGTGGTGGTGGAATGGACGAGTTACTAGCAGCATTAGGTTACAAGGTTCGTTCATCATCAGACATGGCTGACGTAGCTGGGAAACTTGAACACCTTGATATGGTTATGGATAGTGCTCACGAAGAAGGAATCGACCATCTTTCTTCAGTCACTGTTGGTATAAGTTATTTGCTTTATAAATCTTAGACCACTGTTAAAAATTTGATTTTGTGAGTCTAATAATGTTTATTTCTGGGTATTTATTCATTATATTGTTGTTGTAAGGTTTATATTTATGTTGGTAATGATGTTTATTTCTGGTAATATTGTTGGTAATGGTGTCCTTCAGTATCTTAGTGGAGTTATCCTCTCTGAGGAAACCCTCTACCAAAGCACCGCTGCTGGTACTCACTCCCAACAATCCCAACATTTTGTGCAAGTTTGGTCCTTGAATTGTTTTTCAATACATGTTTTATTATCATGCTAATAGCTTTGTAAATGCATTATTCTGATGTCTATTGATTTATATCGTAAAAGTTTCGTACATGATATATCATTAATAGCTTTCAACATGCTTTTTTTATCATGTCAATGGCTGTGAAAATGTATTTTTATCATGCCAATTGCTTTGTCTTGTTAAAGTTTGGTACACGGTATATCACTAATTGCTTTGAAAATGTACTATTATCATGTCTATTGCTTTGTATCGTATAATTTTGGTACATGATTGATCATCTTGTTTTCATCATGCTTCCTGATCATGTCAATGCCTTTGAACATGCGTTGTTATTATTTCTTTGGTTTTGAACATGCATTGGTATATTATGCCTTGTCTGTGTTTCAATTTGAGATTATGGAAAATAATGGTTTTCCTTCTGGTGAGGCTGTTCTCGATTGCTTCTATGTGTGGTGTGTGAATTAAGATTGATGATATTGCTATTGTTCTTTTACACTGACATGGATGTATTTTCTTCAGGCAAGCCTTTTGTTGATGTTTTGAACGAAGCTGGTGTGCTTCCTGGTATCAAGGTTGACAAGGGTACCGTTGAGCTTGCTGGTACTGATGGAGAAACCACCACTCAGGGTCTTGACGGACTTGGTGCACGTTGTGCCAAGTACTATAAAGCTGGTGCACGTTTCGCTAAATGGCGTGTAGTGCTTAAAATTGGCCCCAACGAACCATCTGAGCACTCTATCCATGAGAACTCCCATGGGTTGGCCCGATATGCTGTCATATGCCAACAGAATGGACTTGTACCAATTGTTGAGCTTGAAATCCTTGTTGATGGACCTCATGACATTCAAAAGTGTGCTGCTGTTACCGAGCGTGTCCTTGCAACATGCTACAAGGCCTTGAACGACCACCATGTCCTCCTTGAAGGCACTCTCTTAAAGCCTAACATGGTTACCCCTGGATCTGATGCTCCACAGGTTGCACCGGAGGTTGTCGCTGAGCTCACCGTTAGAGCTTTGCAGCGAACCGTACCTGCTGCAGTTCCCGCTGTTGTTTTCTTGTCTGGTGGGCAGAGTGAGGAAGAGGCCAGTGTCAACCTCAACGCCATTAACCAAGTCAAGGGTAAGAAGCCATGGACTCTCTCTTTCTCATTTGGAAGGGCACTTCAACAGAGTACCCTTAAGGCATGGTCTGGAAAAGAAGAAAATGTGAAGGCTGCTCAAGAGGCTTTGTTGACAAGGGTTAAAGCTAATTCTGAGGCTACTCTTGGAACTTACAAGGGTAACTCCAAACTTGGTGCTGATGCATCACAGAGACTTCATGTTAAGGGTAATATATAGTACATATATATTTTAAAACAAATGTCGTTCAAACTAATAATGTCTTGAAAATTCTGGTTATTTTGAGGGTATTCTTTAGTTTTCCACTAGAGGTAACTTTATAAACTTATTTTAACCTTATTTTGACGTTTTATCCTAGTCAGGATCCAATGTGAGTGAGACTGTGTGAGAGTCGAGTTCCAGATTCAATTTTGACGTTGCACTTGACGTATTTATGTTCTGGTGGCTGCCATCGTGCTGTATGTTGTTCTTGGTGTTGCACATGCGCATTTGGTTTACTTCTTGCAACCTGCCACTGATGCAGAAATTCCTTTGCGAGCTGAACTGCTGTGTTGATCGACTTCATCTCCCCATCCCATACTTTATCATTTCGCGTTGCCATAAGCACCAAAGCATCATTGCCATATCGTTTCTCTCATGACTCGATAACCTGCACAATATGTAAAAAAAAATGCATTCTGCAAAACTCTCAGCAATAGCAGCAACATCTTGTATTAATTCCCACATTCCAGCCGTTCTCCACACATTTTTCGCCTAGAAAAACATGCCAATCATTCTCATAATTTGTTTCGCAAAAATGGCAGATTTCCGGGACCCCTCTATCTTTTAATCTCATACGCGTGGAAAGAACACTTTGCAAAGCCCTCCAAAGAAATTGAATTTGATTTTTAAATAGAACTATTCTTTCTATTTTTTGAAATATCTAGAACTATTATTAACATCAATTTTTTTTAATCTATTATTTTTTATACTAAACTAAATTACGCAAACTGAATTTTGAAATAATGTGATGTTTAGCCATATTTTAAATGTTTATGTGTAAATATCTATCTTATCAAAAGTATTTTCCATGTACCCCTAACACTATTTAAAAGATTCTCTAAAAAAAATTGTCCTTTAAAAGATTTTCCATGTACCCCTAACACTATTTTCCATGTGTATGTGTACATATACAATTTTATGTTCCAAAAAATATAAAACAAGTAGGTATTGAAATGGTATTAAAAGGTCGTGAGAGGTAGTATAGAGAAAAATTTAAATTCAACAAAGAAAAGATACACCTCTTAATAAGAGTTTAAGAAAGGTGACATCTCTGACTCTATAAATCGGTTTTATAAAAATGAATTAGATCCATTATAAAATTTAATATGAGCTAATTGTGTATTTGTAAATGCCTTCGGCTCCGTAAATCATCACATGCAAGCTAATTTGAATGCTTCGGTGGGTATGTCTTTTGTTCTTTTGGTCTACATTGTCTAAGGAGCTTGGAGATGGTGCAGTCCATGTGTTGATGCAGTATTTGGTAGGTTAGATTTTTGGTTATGGATGTTCACATTCAAACAAGTTTAAAATAAAACTGTAAACCAATTTAAGTAGAAAAACGAAAATTGCACAAAATCAAAATTTATTAGATGTGTTTGAATGTGTTTTTTGTGACAACCTCACCGATTAATTCATCTTTTGCACATTCATATTTTGGATTCCTTTTCTCAAAATAAAAATAAAAATAAAAAACGCATAAATAATATCAAATAATTGATTAATACAATATCTTGTACTAAGAAAAAAAGTATTGATCCTTAAAATTCATTGCTTACTCTATGTCATAGGAATTGCAAATAGGTCCTTAAAATTATTTCAAATTTTACAAATTGATCCTTATAATTCTTAAATTTTGTAAATTGATCCCTTTTTATCCTTTTTGAATTGATCACCTCAACTTTCTAAAATTTGATAAAAATAGCTCAACAAACTTAAAAAAATGCATAATTTCATTCCTTTATCCAAACAAAAATATATAGAAATGAAGAGAACTCAATTGAAGTCTTTGAATTATCTAAACTTTCATCCAACAGAGCGGTAAATTTAAGCATGTTTAGGTGGGCAAAAAAAATAATTTAAATAAGGAAATAAATTTAAGTAATTATTGCCGAAGTTTGTCAAAATTTAAACATGTACAGGTTGATTTCTTTTGACAAAACAGAAAATTCATTTGTACCTAGAGTTTTATTGGGTAATATAATAGTATCCTTTAGTTAAAATTAATTCAAAATTTAAACTATTAAATTTTCACATATGCAAACACAAGTTAATTACAACAGGTGGGCTGCTCAGTCAAATGTCCTAGGTGAAATTCTAAGAGCACTCTAAAAAGTAAATGAAGAATACATTATTTTTACTATCTAGAATATGTCTCATCATACCTCTAAAGCGTCTCTCTTTTGTAACCCTAAAAGTGTTGGTTTAATGGGCCTTTCTCTGGTCATTCAAATGTCATTAAGATGTGCTCCAAAGCCTCCCATTGGTTGTCTGTTTTGAGTCGACTAGGGTGCAACTTGTCTGTACCGGCCACGTGGAGTTGAGACGCGCTTTCAGAGACACTGATCATCCTTACAAGACACGTGGAATTAGAGCATAGTTAACTTACAACATTACAAAGAAGAGTTGGGCTTGCCGACCTGAACAGTCAAACCAGCGTTGAGTGATGACGAGCTGAGTTGACATGACTTGAACAGTCAAACCAATGTTAAGTGGAGACGAGCTAAGTTGGCATGACTTGAACAATCAAACCAGCATTGAGTGAGATCTTCCTAGTTGGTCAAGTAAAGTATTACAAGTCATATGGAATGGTCCATCTATACTAGTTAATTAAATAAATAATGACCATTTCATTAACTAAGGAGATCAAAGGATATGTCAATGATCCCCATGACTTTAACTCAGTTGGTAGAGATATTGCATATTATATGCAGGGGTTAGGGTTTGAATTTCGGACACTCTACTTCTCTACATTGTGTGAGATCTAACCATTAAACTATTTGACAAAAAAAAAAGATATGTCAGTGTAAAATTGTTTTACACAGACATTCAATCATAATACGCCAACACATCAAACCATTGCAGAACTACCTTTTTCAATTTTTATTTTTGTTGCAATAGTTTTGGTTTTTATTTGAAGTGTTGAAAAGTTGTGATTGGCTATCAACGTAAAATAATTTTACATGCATATGGTCTTTAATCTCTTTTTGTTTTTGTTTTTGATTTGACAAATGGTCTTTAATCTCTTAAATAATACATCGTTTGGTACATGAATAGACCATCCCATTAAAAAATGACCATGTCATTAAAAATACAAGTGGACCTTGACCCTTTGTGTGTGTAATGTGTGACTCAAATTGACCTTATTTTTCTCCATATGGTTGTAAACTTTGTTTTTTGGTGATTTTTTATTTTATTTTTTTGGTGAATTATTGTTAATTTGTGCTTACTATATTTTAGCATGATCTTGATCATGTAACAAACTTGTGATGGGAAGTGGGAATTTTAAAACCTCCTCTCCGTATATTGTGTTAGCTACGTAAATCTCCTCCCTCTTCAATTAAATTAAACTCATTGTTATCAATACCCACACGAGATGTACATACATGTGTTAGCTACTGTATTGATTAGTTACAAAATCAAGAGATCATGCAAATGACCTTCAGCATATATTCTCAAGGTATTACGGTATTCACTTGGTTTTTTAATTAGATAATAATGACAATAATCTTCTTTCATTTTTTTATATATAGTTGAGGAGTTTATTTTACGTTGTGAATAAGACCTAAAACTAAACCATTGTATTACAGATTGATGAAATGTTTCTATTGCTAATTGGGTTTCATGATTTCAACTATTTCAGATCAATTAGTTTACGAGTTTTGAAAGAGGTTAGTCACGATCCTCTCAATTAAATTTTTTATTTTATTTTGTGTGTGGGTATTCCATGCATCCTTAGTAGCATATACTAATACTATCATAGATTCATCATACAAATTTGATATAGTATGTATGTATGTATGAACTAGAATTTGAACATGAAATTACTTATATAAAAGAATTTGAAATAACTTAATGCATTAAAGTGGTAAAAAAATGGTACAATTGTTTGCAGATAATGATTCATATGAAGTGAGGAGAGTCTAAAAGAAATTTTGGGGTCTTAAGCAAAACTAAATCATTGTATAGTAGCAAAATTTTCACGAACACTACACATTTTTTATTTTTTTTTTACAAGAAGAACACTATACATGTTTGGAACAGGACTAATTGTTCTAAATTTTCTTACTATTTGTTGGTCCAATTGGTAAGTAATTACCAACTTCCGGTTGGTCCACTGGAGTAAAGACCACGTTGGCGGAACTATTCCAAAAA
>Ga0228710_1012760_pt1 | contig 10288 bp, 4 predicted proteins | sample MedpolnodulmetaG_FD_177995 | JGI IMG/M metagenome (GOLD analysis project Ga0228710, IMG submission 177995) | Root nodule microbial communities from Medicago polymorpha collected in Santa Monica, California, United States - pink nodules | ecosystem: Host-associated > Plants > Roots > Nodule... | reverse complement strand
GATACAAATAAAAGTCTAGACAAAATTGGTACATTAACAATGATAGAAGTTAAATCAACCTCATAATCCCCAAAGGTGCTAGACAAAAAAAAAAAAGAATTTGTAAAAAGTACGATTTTCGAATTATATAAATGTCGTCATGATATCACTAATCTAATAAATTTCTATCATTGATAAATTTCGCTACAATCGGTAGGACTCGTTCGACGCACGGGTCATCAATCTAGTTTATAAGTATTTTTGTTAGCACTCTTTAAACATTAAGATTCAGTTTGATCCTTATAAGTAAAGGACTCAACTCATCTAGAAGAATTACTTTTTATTGATAGTAAGACCATCGACAATTTTTGTCGGTGATCGAATCTTAAAATATTAGAATATTTTTTATTTGGATATAAATAGTCATATTATTATCAGCAATGAAGAATGAAGGTTCTAGACTACGATTTGTTGCAGTTAACAAATCACGTAAGCACACACTCTCACATGTAGGTGATCATTTGATCAAGATCAAACATCTAAAATATAATATCAAATTTGTTTTTTTTTCTGTATCGTTAGATTTTGGTCCAACGGCCACTAAGTCATAATCGTGTGAGCATGCATGGAATTATAATTTGAAGGATCTTTACTCAGCTCTAAGCTAATTTTGTGGGTCCAATAGGATTGTGTTAGATTTGCACGGGCTCCGTACAAACTGACACGTGGCTAAATTTAGACCCATAATCTTGCTATGAGTTTGAGGGAGACACTATTTGTTTGGAATTTGAGTTAACACAACTTGGAAGGAGTTATGCACAAATCGTGCATTAGTAGGTGGAGACCGCATTGATTATGTCGGATCTATAAATAGGTTCTGGTGGGGTCCACTGTTTCCACAAAGTCATAATATGGACGGCTTTGATTTTGTTGAAAGTGGTGCTGGCAACAACTTATATGTACTAAAGAGGTAGTTAAGGGTGGCCCAATCCAGAGAGGCCAACTGTTGATCCTTGACTTGACTACTGTTACAGAAATACTACTATAGTGTTAACAATTTTTTCCAAAATTAAAAATGAATTTTATTGCAAATATAAGTTATAAAAAAAAAATTTATCATCATCGTTGATCCCTCCTTTTTAATCAACTCATGTATAGTTTTCATATTTTTAAATGATTTTTTTATAAAAGTGTAGAATATTATGACAATTTCTCTAGAAAAATTATTTTTTTAAAAAAAAATATATATGAACTTTAAGCGCAAAAAAAATAATTTAAACACTATATTTTTATTATTTAAATTGTCATTAACAAAACATGAATGGTCATGAACTAAAGTTTGTTATTATTTGTTCAAGTACTTTTAAAAAAAATATTAACATTATATAAATTTTGTTTTATTATTTATACATTTTGCACAAAAGTGTTTGATGATCTCAGCAATAAAAGTATTTATCTTTTAAAAAGTAATTGTCTATACATTCTCTTTTCTAAAATTGCTATGAGTTTTTTTTTTATCCAAAAAATCAAATATACATTTGATATTTTATAAATTATGCTTCTTCAAAAAAAATGCAACTTATAATAACATCATTAAAAGTTTCAAATTTGGTACTATTAAACTAAGGGAAATGCATGTCATTGTTCTTAAGCTTTACATGCAACCTAGATTTCTTGTAAAAAAAGAAAAAAGAAACATAGGATTAATGATGTTGGAATGAATGTGCCCAAAAAAATGATGTTGAATGTCAATTGATTTGACCAATAGCTGGCTAGGCTGTAACTGTTCTTCTCCCTTTTCCACGTAAATAATAGGAGTATAAAGGAATGTTGTATACTATATTTTCCTTAAATTAGTTTATCATATATAGTGGTGTCAATTATCATTAAACATTATCCTTAAATTAGTTTATACACATTCAGTTGAAAACACAATTATGATATGAGTGGATTTTGCAGGGAGAATATACAAATTAATGTTTTGTGAGATTCAGGTGAAAGAGTATAGTATATATAATTTTCATAAAGAACGCATGAAATTAACCAATCATAATGCTAATTGGATTTGTATTCATATACACTTTTCTAAGACATAGTATAAGATCCTGATCTTGCTTGCAAATTACGACATAATAATTGAATGGACCGGTTTATCTCATATTCCACTTTTCAATTTCATTACGCTCCTACCATGCCTTATATATCTCTCTCTCTATAGAACATAACATGTGTATATATAATGCAATGTTAATGCATGTGTAATTAAAGTGATGTGGAGTAATAGCCAAGCAATCATTTATATGCACACGTTCACTTCTTACGATGAAAGAGTAATTGCCTCACTCGGTCACTCTCAAAGGACCACAATCGACACATATACTATATTTTTCTTCAATAGGAGACCACAATTACAGAATTCCTATTTTTACTGCGATAGAGTGACCTTGTCGACTATTTCATATATATTCATCGAGATAAATTTGACATAATCTTATTTACTTTTGTTTGTTTTTATATTGTAATTAGTATAAAAAGTGACATTGTTGACAATTTCATATATATTCATCGAGACAAATTCGACAAAATCTTATTTACTTTTGTTTGTTTTTATATTGTAATTAGTATAAAAAATATGATCAAACTTAGATTATATGAATAGTGCAAATTGAATTTCATTACTATATTAGTGGAAATGGTCATTCTTGATCACTTTCTAAAAAATTGGTAAAAACAAGGAGTGCCAAATTTCATCCTATGTTAGATTGGAGTACCGGTATTCAATTTATGAAAAGAAATGTATGTGATTGGATTTTATTATATCATGACACTTTTCTATTAAGAATTGGTGACATTTTAAAAAATAAATCGGGAGAAGTTGAAGAAATAGCCAAGTAAGAGGACGCATCGGAGGAGAGTTAGATTTTAAATGTTGACACTACTATAATTGTATTGAAGTCTTGCATTGAAACTTTTTTGTTGTTTTTAATGTGTTGAGTGCATAATTTTTAGGATAAACTTTTTACTCTCTCTAAATCTCTTAACAGACGCCCTAAGGTAGGCATGACAATGAGACGAGATGAAGACGAGTTTTACGTTCTTCGTCACCATCTCTGACTCTCATATACTTACGTGTTACCTTATCCATACCCAACAAGGATAAGAAGTTGAATCTCATCCCCATCTTCAATGGGTTTGGGTTTTCCCACCTCATCCCCATCCCGGTATCAAATCAGTTTTTTAATAAAAAGGAAATTTTTTCGAGCCCCGAAACAATGTTGTAATGTATTATCCAACAATATGCTCACATTAATTTGGTTGCTCCTTTAAATTTCCAATGACAGTTTTATAACATGACAAATTTCATTGGGCAATAAAGTAATTTTCTATATTTTGGACGAGTTTGGATATGAGTTCCTTGTGGGTAAATATATCCATGTTACCCATATCGCACCCTTGTTTTGAAATCAGGGAAAACCCAAACTCATACCTAAATCCAGTCAAAACTGAGAAAACCGTTAAATCAGGTAGATTCGGACGGATAACTGTAGATATGAGTTTTCATGTTATGCCGTCTTAAAGGTACTTGTCAGCTTTTCCCTTAAGCACAAATAATATTTTACTACTTGTTTGACTTTAAGGTTATAAAATTAAACTATTCACACCCGATTATATAAGTGAAAATTGTGTTTTGTATAGTTATAGTTTTTTTTATTTTTATCGTGGTAATCTTTTTCCTATTATCAGATTTATTTTATGGCTCTATCATCAAATCTTGTTGATTTTGCAGTTTGTTGACATTGAGCACTTGAAAAGAAAAATGAATAATTAAAAACTGGTTGAATAATAGGAAGAGGAAAAGAAAGCATTCCATTCCAAGAGGCATAATCATGCCTTATGTATGGTCACACATTAAAACGAAAGGGAGAGTAGTGCAATTAGAGAAGGCCGCAAATTAAGCACAAATTAAATGAATTGACAATTTTATTGATTTAGCACCAAACAATCCTTGTACCTTTGCAGCGACAAATTCAAATTGTGCAAGCAATTACCATATGAGGAAAATGGTCTTTTTGAGTGATCACATTTAAATTTCAATAATCAACACACACGTGCTACTAAATTGTTTTTCTAATCCCTTTGTCCTATAATATTTGTCGCGGTCTAGTATATCATTTACTTGTCTTCTAGCAGACTCAACACTAGAGTTGACATGAAAAGAAGAAAAACGTTATTACAATTAGAAATGATATCATCTAACTCTCAAGTCTGTTTTATTAGAGGAAAATTATCCACCACCAATTTTGAATCTAACTCAAAATCAATAGAACCCAAACTTAGCTCGTGAACCCAATTGAGAGCTAAAAGAAAACATAGAGCTTCACCAACATGCACCTCACACTATAGTGCAAACCATTCCATTTTAGCCAAAATGAAAGCATTATTCTCACTGTAAATACTGATTCAATGGTAGAGTTCTTCATGGGTTGGGGGAGGGGTCACGACCCACCCGAAAAAAATTAACAGCTATAGGACTATTTTACTAGGGAATTAGAATTGATTCTAATAGGCTTCGGGCTTTATCTACCGAAACATGTCAAAAAGTCATATCGAAATACAGGCTCTAAAAAACTATTCAAACTCCTTATATGAACTGCAAGCAAAATAGGACTGACTTTATAAAAAAAAGGTACTATAAAATAGTCCAACGAAATGTGTTACAAATTATTTTTAATAGATTTAAACAATATTGTACATTATATCCAAAGAAAAAATATATAAGCTTTGTTGTACATTGTATCCAAAGAAAAAATATATAAGCTTTGTTGTTCAAACCTCGTAAACTAAAATAGACAATACATGTATAATACGTTAAAACATCTTTTAAAACCCTACAACATTTCAGATTTCATAATCCTGCTCCTCCATGATATTAAGAGGATCTCAATGGTAGTTAATTTAACATATTTCAGATTTTCTTTTCCCATCCTCTAAGCTTTTCGCGCATCTTATAATATTTCGGATTTTATAATCCAAACAGTATAAAACACGTTAGAAACACCCTCAAACACACTACACCATTTTGAATTTAATAAGCCAAACCAAATGAAAAGGATAAACCAAGAAACTCTCTTAAGTATACTATACCAGAATCGAACTTCACACAATTAATGCTTTAACGCAGTAATCGATGTCGATCGTCCGATAAAAAAACAGTTGAGATTGAAATAGTGTGATAAAATTGATCAAATTATAACGAATGAATCAAAGTCGTTATATCAGATTTTAACGACCGAGATCGCATACTAGATAAAACTGCATGAAGCAGTTACATTAGGCGAACCCGGTTGATACTATACCATGTGGGCTGGTTCTAGTCAATAACCCAATATTGTTTTGTGTTGAGCTAGAGAACTCTTGAATCGAATCGAATTTGTATAAAGCTCAAAAACTATTTTACTTTTAAACCTTTTTCCACATGCAGGCATCACTTGTTTCTCTTCGATATTTGTAGTAGAATTTTCTTCGCGGCAACAAACATAGTACTATACATTTACTCTCACCGACGTTCACTGAAATCACTAACAATATAAACTATAGTTTTTATATATACTAGTGTACTATATACTTAGAAGAAAAAAATATTTGAAGCCCTCGATTCTCGAATTCACACCCACCATATGGTAACTACCGCAATCACCGCCTGCAAGAGGTGACTCAACCCTTCACCATTTCACATAAACTTTAGATTAATTATATTCACACACATAACCAAAATTTTAGTGCAGAAAGTCCAAAATATAAAAACAACAAGAATCAAACCAGAGTTTGAAATAACTTAATACTCTTGCATTGATATTTGAACAATATATATTACATTCTCATAAACCCCTAGTAATTATTACGCAACAAAATTATAAAAATAAATAATAAAACTAAAACAAAACTTAACTAAGCTCTCTTCCTTAACTAAATAAACAAAATTTGCAGAAAATATAAAAAGGTTAATATATTTAACAAACTATATAATATAAACCATTATTTTTTTGAGATTTTCTTGTCACCGGAACACCAAAATCTGCTGAGAAAAATCAACAGGTCAACGACGACTTATGAAGATTCATGAGAGTAACAATTTTGCACTGTTTCAAAGCATAACAAGAGGTTCTAAATCTAACAAAATGTCTTCAAGAAAATCATCCTCTTGTTGTTGTTGGCATAAAGTTGATGATGATGATGATGAAGGTAAGTGCGTTTTATCAAATTCCACGTGATCACTTAAACGACACTCATCAACCAAAACCGTTGTCGTTTCATCAAAAATTAACATAGGATCTTCATCAAACATAAGTGAATAATCACATGTTGTTGGAAAATTGAACACATCATCCATGTCTTGTCGGAAAATATCATTAGTTTCGTCGAAAAACCTCGTTTCACCTTCACACTCACCAAACGGTTCAACCGGTTCATCTTCATTAACCGGTTCAACTTCAACCATTTTCACCGGTTCACCAATTTCCTCATTTCTGAACCGGAGAACAGAAGTAGGAGAAGATAGATTGATAAACTCATCACCGGAATCTTCACCGGAGCCTGAAACCTCCGTTTTAACGGCGGAAACCTTCATTTTTCCTTTAACAACTTCATCTTTTACTACATTCTCCGGCGACGGTGGTTGAAAGTTTAAAACAGCGTCTTTACCGCGAAACTTTATCGCGGCAGCGTCATAAACCATAGCAGCTTCTTCAGCAGTGCTGAAAGTTCCCAACCATAACCGGACTTTAGACCCCGGATCTCTAATCTCAGCAGCCCATTTTCCCCAAGGTCTCATCCGAACACCGCGATACTTTCTTTCATCTCTAGTGATAGCTGAAACCTTCGCAGGTCTCTGCGAAGGTTTCATTCTTCTGAAAGACTTTCTCTTATTACCAGAAACCGTCGTTGAGGCGACGGTTTCTATTTCCATTTGGTTGACATAGCGCTTTATTCTTCTTCGAGGAATGATAAAATTTGATTCTTCATCGCTTGATGAATCAGTAGCATCTGGATCAGTATATGTTACTCGAATCACTCTTGGTATTTGAATAGATTTTTTTTTGTTGTTGTTGGTGTGTTTTTTTGGTTTTGTGTACTTCATCTTAGTAACACTTTCATGGACAGTGGTTTTACATAGGATACTATGTTCCATGATTTATGTTTTGTGTTTTTTGTGTGTGAAACGGTTTGTTTTTTGGAAAATATAAGAGAGAAACGTGAGTGAGAAGATTGAAGAGTGTGTCTTTTAGAATGAAAAAAAAATCTCATTAAAAGGGGTGAAAATGAAAAGGGAAGGTAGTAAATAGCAATAAATAGTATTAAAATGTGAAGGAATGGAATTGGTAGAAAGAGATAGGAGAATAAAGTGTGAAGAAAAGTGCTTTTAACATCGTGGGGTGATGTTTGGTGGTTATGGTTATGGTAAGAGCTACCAAAAGCTGAAAAATCACAACAACACTAGAGAAGGATTAAAGAGAAGCTTATGCTTATATAAAAAAGTTGTAAATTATTTTGAGACGGTGATGATTCTATTATACTCTATAGAAACTTTCGATGAAACTTCTTTTTTGTGATATTTTTCATAAAAGGAACAAAATCTTGAGATTCAAAGAGAAGAGATTTTAAGCCAAAAATAAAGTTGTAGATTCTATGGCGAGTGTTTGTAGTAGTGAGTAGAATGAAACAAGTGTTTATAAGTTGCTGAGAAAACCGAAACACCGAAATCGCTTTTTTATAGGATCAATCAAGCCGAAATTTGATTAATTAATTAAATTAATTAATTAGAATTTCCATCAAATATTTTCTTTCTTTTCAAGTCAAAAAAATCAATTACACTTATTTTCTATCACTTTAATGAGAATTATTTAGAAAATAAATTATAACCGAAAATATGCCAAGCGCCGCATAAATACGATTTGAACAAGTTGGACTTTGTTTATTAATAATTAAGAGAATCTAACGGTCGTGAATGAACGTGTGTGTTAAAATCTCGAATACCAAGATGAGAGTCACGTGAGAAAGATACTCTGGTTAATTTAGAATTAATCTGTGATATTTGCTTTGACTAATCAAAAGTATCTTTTGGTTAATTGAAGATTTTTTTTGCCCTTAATATTGTGCAACTTGGCCTTCAAGCTTACTTGATCATGAGGTTAATTTAGTAATGTTAGTGATTTTAAAAGTCCAAAAATGGAAACTTTTCATTTTGTGCTGGCAAGTTGTGTGTAGGGTTATAAAATTGGTCAATAATACATTACTACTCCTTTCGTTATGAAATAATTGATTTTAATTAATTGTTTTATAGTATATGTTAATGTATAATTTTGACTTATAAAATGTTTTTTTTAGTGTTATAATGTAACGAGCCAAAAAGAAAAAGAAAAAAGAGGGAGAGTCGAAGTTAAGTTTCAAGCTTATCTTTCAGGATGAAAGATTTCATTTTAGGCAAAGGACAATTCTAATGAACATGTCATTTTGCATGTGATCATTCCATAGCCATAAAATCTGCACATATATTTTGTTCTCCAAGAACGACATATAAAGTCTTTAATTATTCATTGATAAACTACAATTTTTTATATTTTAAAAATAAATACTTTTATATTTTAAAAATAATTATATAGTCAAATATGTTACGTAAATAATACACACAACCAAAAAATGTCAATTATTTTAAGAAAGAAAGATACCATTTTCAACGAACAATTATTTCAGTCTATAAATGTGTGATGTGTGTTTTTAATTTTTAGAAGAAAAATGTGTGATGCGTTATTAGTGTAGTTTTTCTTTTTTTGACAAAATCAACGTAGTTTTTCAACACCAACATTGAGTATTTTTTAGTTAGTCATCTTGAACACCAAATTTATCTTTTTGATATTTTAAAAATATTCATCGAGATAAATTCAAAAGCATTATGTGATCATTTGTCATTATATAATAGTAAAAAAGAATATAGTCAAATATGTTACGTGAATAATTCACACGATCAAACAATGTTAATTATTTTGAGAAAGAGAAATACCATTTTGAGTGAACAATTATTTTAGAATATAAATGTGCTATGTGTGTGTATGTTTTTAGAAGAAAAACGTGTGATCTGTTATCAGGGTAGTTTTTCAACACCAACGCAGAGTATGTCTTTAGTTAGTCATCTCCAACACCAAATTTATCTTTTGTTAATCATCTTAGCTCCTAAATGCATTTTTTGTAGGCTAATTTAGTCTATAAAATTATAAACAAAAAGCTTTTAAAAATGTATTTATAACTTTGATAAGTTTGAATATTATAATGACATTGTCTACCACATTCAAAGACCAAAATGATCAATTACTTTTTACAATATTTTTAGGGTAAAAGGAGAACAGATAATTCACTTAATTAAGTTAAAGATTAAATGAATTAAAAAGCTGAATGTCCATAATTCAAATTATGAAGAACTTTTTAAAGGTAAATAAGTGGAGTCGTTGAGATTCTACTCCGATCTCTATATATTACAATAATTCTCTTTATCAACTAAATTATGCTCACATGTATACTAATATATTAATTATTATTTTTTGAGGGATAATATATTAACTTTTATTATTAAGGAAAAAATACAGTAAAAGGTTTATAATTTTAGTTGTTATAATAATTTGAAAAAGGGATTTTATATTTAACTTTTTACAGCTAACTAGAGATAGAAAGTAACGTGGCGGGCAACCTAGAATTCGCCGCCATTTACAAATGGGTTCTTCTTACTCTCTCTGGGTTTCTTTCTGCTTCACTTGTTGTTACTATAATCGAGGTAGAATCTACGCGCGACAAACACTCGTGTGTTTCACAGCTTTTCTTTGCTTATCACTATTTTAATCCAAAAATTAAATTATGTCTCGCTATCACTTATCCCATGCTACCATACTTTTCTTTTTTGTTTCATGCTATACTGCTTTCTATTTATGTTTCTTGCAAAAGGCATGGCATGCTAATGAGTAGGGACATGAATAAGTGTGTGGTTGGTTCAGCTTTGCATAAAATTGATTTTGATAGAATTGATTCTGATAAAATTGATTTTGAGAGAATGTTTGGATACAATAATGCAGAATTGATTAAACAAATTGAATGTTGTTTGGATAGTTTTTATCAAAATTGTTTTTGAATGTATAATTACTAAAATGAACATAATTAAATTCAAGTAAATGTGCATAGTTGAATGTATATGTAGATCAATACTAAATGTAGATATATTATTTAATTTAAATAAATAAATTTTCTATATATTAATTTATAACAT